>Ga0315289_10000190_pt1 | contig 96921 bp, 56 predicted proteins | sample YL17G11_40_MG_FD_203452 | JGI IMG/M metagenome (GOLD analysis project Ga0315289, IMG submission 203452) | Sediment microbial communities from Yellowstone Lake, YNP, Wyoming, USA - YL17G11_40 | ecosystem: Environmental > Aquatic > Freshwater > Lake > Sediment | place: USA: Wyoming | collected... | reverse complement strand
ACGCCACCGAGGCGCACGATGCACGGCCGCTCGCCCAGCAGCGTGTGCGCGAGGGAGCAGACGAGGACACCGGCCAGGATGCGTCGGGCGTCATCGGTACTCAGCCAGATGATCCAGTTGATCACTGTGGCTCTGCCCTTCCCGACGCGGTTGGCGATGACGGCGGGGAAGGGGACGCCCTCCGGGCCGGCCGGGGTCCAGGTGACCAGCACGCGGCCGGTCGCCTTCAGCGCGGGGTTGCCCACGGCGGGCGCGGCGAAGCTGCTGATGCCGGCCAGAGCGGGCGCCTCCGTCTCGACCACCTCGAACCGCCCCTCCGTGGTCCCGATGTACGTGTACTCGTCCTCGATCCCCAGGGCGCCCAGAAGGTCCTGGTTCCGGCAGCGGGCCGGTCCGTCGATCCACACCAGGTTGCCGCCGTCGGCGACGTATGCGGCCAGGCCCGAGCAGGCTGCGTCGGGCACAAGGTAGGAGCTGCTTGTCACGACGGCGGCGTATGCGCGGAGCCGCTGTGGGTCAGCGGCGATCTCGTCGCCGATGACATCGAACCCGTACCCCTGCCGGGCCAGCCACTGCCGCAGCTGCCCCTGGTAGGCGCCATGGTACTCGGCACCGTTGGTCTCCGACTCGTACACGGCGATCTTGGGCGATTCGGCCGCGTTTCCGTTGACGCCGATGAGTGAGAGCAGCGGTGCAGCCAACAGACTCACGTGGCGCATGGCGAGGTCCCCTCCGACCGGGTTATCGAGTCTCGTGTGGGAAACCTGGTACAGTCCCCTTTTCGCCTGGACGGCGGCGAAAAGGGTCCAGTCCCGGTTTCCCAACCTACACGAGAGTCAGTGGGTACCGACCCGCGTGCCGACCGAGGGTGCAGTTGGGCATCGCCGGCGCTCTCCCCTTCGCGGACAGCCAACCACGGCGAGCCGTCACAAGGGGAACCGGACCAGGCGGCGAATTGGGGCGGTTGGCCGATTGGCGCTCCTACTTGCGGCCCGGTTGATCGGGGTATGCCCATGCTGCTGCGCAGTGCCTTGGGTCCATGAGCGCCGGTGATCTTACTGCTCGGAGGAGCCGCATGGAGTACAGCGACCGCTATCTCGCCTACATGGGCCGGTGGCCCAAGCGCATTCCGCATTGGGAGCACTGGTCGTGCCCAGACGCGGAGACGTACCTCACGGGGATCGACTACTACGAGCACCCGCGCGAGTGCCGTCTCAAGCTGCGCGAGCTCTACCCGCAGCTTGAGCTGCCGGTTCCCGAGACCGACGACCCGAAGCCCCGCCCGCAGCTCGACCTGAGGGGCCAGTCGCAGTCGACCGACGGCGAGGGGCGGCACCACGTGCGTTGGGGCGATAGCGAGACGGGCATCTGGGATTGGGGTCTTCGCTTCCGGACGGCCGAGGAGGTGTTCGCCTTCTCGCCCCTGGAGCAGGGGGACTTCACCGACATCCCGGTGGTTGAGTCGCGCGACTACTCGGACGAGGAGAAGCTCTACCAAGCATACCGCGCGGGGTATCCGGCGGAGTGGGGGGACAAGGCGCCCGAGGGCTCGACCGCCTCGGCGGGCTTCTACAACACGATGTTCATGTGGCCGCTCTTGACCTTCGGGTGGGAGCTGTTCTTGGAGACGTGCCTCGACCCGCGCTTCGAGCGCATCATGGGCGAGTTCGCCGAGATCAACCGGCGCGTCTTCCGCACCTTCGCGCGACTGCCCATCAACTTCGTCGTCTGCCATGATGACATCGTGACCTCCCGCGGCCCGGTCTGCTCGCCGGCGTGGATGCATAGGTACATCTTCCCGCGCTACGAGGAGTTCTGGGGGCTGCTTAGGGCCGCGGGCAAAGAGGTCATCTTCATGGCCGATGGCTGCCTGAACGCCTACGCCGACGATGTCATGGCCTGCGGCGCCCGGGGCATCATCAGCGAGCCGTACACCGACTACAAGCGCGTCGCCCGCAAGTACGACGACCCGTTCGTGGCCGGGGAGGGCGACAACCGCATCCTCACCCGCAACGATCCGCGTGAGATCAGGGCGATGGTCGACAGTATGCTCGAAACCGCGAAGTTGACCGGCGGCTACATGATGTGCGTCGGCAACCATATCCCCTGGAACGTGACCCCGGAGGGCATCAAGCGGTACCTCGACCTGTCGGCGGAGCTGGCGGCCAGGTAGCGCGGGAAAGGGGACGGAGCCCTTTCCGCCTAGCGAGGATGGATCAGGCTCCAGAGCAGCATCACGTTGAGCACGCTGACGATCAGCGCCACGATCCACAAGGTGATGCGCAGCGCCAGGCCGTTCGCGTGTTGGCCCATCACCCGGCGCGACGAGGTGAGCGCGATCTGGGTGAAGATGGTCCACGGGAGCTGGATGCTCAGCAGCATCTGCGAGATCAGCAGGCCCTTGAAGGGGTCTCGGATGAACAGGATGACCAGTGCGGCGCCGAGGAGCGTCAAGGCGACTCCCAGGCGCGTGTGCCGGTCCTTGATGTCATACGGCTCAGCCCAGAAGCCGGCGAAGATGCTTCCGCCTGCCATGCCGGCCGTGACCGAGGAGGAGATCCCCGCCATGAGCAGCGCCACGGCGAACACCATGGCCGCCCCCTGACCGAGTAACGGCCGAAGCATCGACTCGGCCTGGGGGAGGTCATGGACAGGCGTTCGGTGGGCGAAGAAGGTCGCGGCGGCCACGAGGATCATCGCGCTGTTGATGCCCCACCCGACCACCATCGACAAGAGCGTGTCCAGGAACTCGTACTTGAGCTGCGTCCCGATGACCGCCTCGTCCTCCAGATTCCATTGACGGCTCTGGATGATCTCCGAATGGAGGAACAGGTTGTGGGGCATCACGACCGCCCCCAGCACGCTCATCACCACGGGGATTGAGCCGGCCGGGGTCTGCGGCCACACCCAACCGACGGCCGCGGCGCCCCAGTCCATGTGCACGAGGTGCAGCTCGAAGAGAAACGACAGCCCGATCAGCGATACGAAGGCGATGATCCACCTCTCGAGCCGCCGATAGGAGTTCGTGAACAGCATCCACGACACGACCGCCAGGGAGAGGAGGACGCCCACGGGGAGGGGGATGCGGAACAGCATCTGCAGCCCGATTGCCGCCCCGAGGAGCTCTGCCAGTGCCGTCGAGACGGACGCGAACATGGCGCTGCCCAGGATCGTCCGGCTCACGGGCCGAGACAGATGCTGGGTGGCCGCCTCGGCCAGGCACAAACCGGTCGCGATGCCCAAGTGCGCGACGTTGTGCTGCAGGATGATCAGCATGACGGTTGACAGCGTGACCATCCACAGCAGCTTGTGCCCGAAGTCCGACCCCGCCGCGACGTTCGAGGCCCAGTTGCCGGGGTCGATGAACCCGACCGTCACCAAGAGGCCGGGGCCGATGTACTTGAGGATCTCGAGTGCACCAAACGAGGGTTGGTCTCGATGCCGGAGGTCTTTGAGCCACCGTAGAACGCGCATCGTGGGCGGGCCCTGGGCGTATCAGGGAGGTCGCCGTCGGCGGACCTCGAAATGCCGCGTGCCTATTCGCGGCAGGCGCACGCGGAACCTGTGGGGGCCAGCGAGGCGTTCGTCGAGGAGGAGCCCCGGTGGGCATGCACCCGGGGTCGGTGAGCTGGTCGAGGAAGGGTACGCATGGCGAGCGGCGTGGCGCACCTCCTCATCTACTGCCTGGTGGTGCTGGCAGTCACGTGGGCCGGCGGGGTCCTCCCGCTCACGCGGGCGTGGCGGGAGGCCTACCTCGGCCTGCTGACGCCCTTCGCCGCCGGAGTCCTGCTCGGCGCCGCCTTCCTGCACATGCTGCCCGAGGCGGCGGAGGCCAATCCCCACTGGACCGGGCCGGTCGTCCTGGGCGGCATGCTGTTCGTGCTCGTGTTCGAGCGGGTGATCGCCACCCACTACTGCGAGCACAGCCACGACGTGTGCAACCACTTCCAGACCATTGGCCTCACCTTCTACGTCGGGCTGACGCTGCACAGCTTCTTCGATGGCATCGTGCTCGGAAGCGGCGCACTCATCCCGTCCATCGGGTTGATCGTGGTGGTGGCCGTGGCCGCTCACACGCTGCCGGCCGTGTTCTCCCTCACCAGCATCCTCAGCGCCGGGCGGTTCTCCCGGCGCCGCATCGTGCTCTTCCTGGCTATCCTCTCGCTCGCCACGCCGACAGGGGCCTTCGCCGCGTTCTTCGGCCTACGGCATCTCGACCCGTCCCTCTGGCGGCTGGCGGTGGGCGCGAGCGCAGGCACCTTCCTCTACATCGCGCTCGCCGATCTGCTGCCGACGGCGGAGAGGCAGAGCAAGAACTGGGGAGCCAGCATCCTGGCCTTGAGCCTTGGCATCGCGATGATGTGGGGCGTGGGGCAACTGGGAGGGCACCACGACGACGCCCCCGCCCTCGGGGCGGCGGCGGTCGTCGCGCCCTGGCAGCATCCGGCCCACGTCACCCGGGCGACGAGGCCGACCCCGAGCGGGCTATCCCGGCACGAAGCGCCAGGTGACCTCACCGTAGGACGACACCCAGCCGTCCTCCACCGGCGAGACGCGGCCCCGGCGCTCACCGTCGGGGGAGACGGTCACCTCTAGCGTGCGCCACCGGCAATCCCCTCGTTCGTAAGCGCACGTTTCCCCGTCATCGTCAAAGAGTCGGAACCGGCCTGAGGCCAATCCGTAGTGGTGCACCTCGAGCGGCACCGCCTCCGCCGGTCGCGGCGCGTGAGCCAGCGCAGGCATGAGGGGCACGATCCCACCGTCGCGGACGAAGACTGGAATGCGGTCGAGGCCAGGGCGCACGATCACGATCCCGCCGCCCTCGTGTCGTTCGCCGGTCTCGAAGTCGTACCAGGCGCCCTTCGGTAGGAACACGTCGCGCGACTCCTGCCCCGCGAAGAGCGGCGCCACGAGCAGCGAGTCCCCCACGAAGTACTGGTCGTCCCGCTCGCCCGCCTCGTCGCACTCCAGCGCCATGGCCCGCGCCGTTCGCCTGGCCGCCGAGAAGGAGGCCCAGGCCGTCACCCATCTGGAGGCCGCTCTCGCGATCCTCAAGCCCCAAACGCCTCCCAACCAGGAGTAGCGCCGGCCGCGCGCAACCGCCTCTGCATCATGGGCGGCACCGACAAGCGCGCGCTGGCCCTCGGCAAAGACGCCACCGACGCGAAGCTTGACGCGCAGCTCCCCTTCATATTCCCCCGCGGCGGTAGAGCGGCTGAGGGCCCACCCCCCACGCTACGGGCCCGCGTGTGGCGGGAGGAACCCGGCGCTCCCCTGGCGCATAGCACGGGTGCGGGTGCTGGACGGAGTGGCGGCGCACCCACGCGCACCGAGCTGGTGGTTCAGGGCGCGGACAACGGGGCATCCCATGGACGAGCACATCGAGTATCTGTTGTCCCTCACTCCAGAGGCCTTCGAGGGTCTGATTCGCGACTGGTTGACCTCCCTCGGGTGGCACGCCGTTACCACTGCGCGCACGGGGGACGGCGGCGTGGATGTGAGGGCAGTCAACCCGGACCCGCTCTCAGGTGGGAAGGTCGTTGTTCAGTGCAAGCGCTACTCCCCGGGGAGCCCTGTCGGGGCCTCCACGGTGCGCGAGTTCTACGGAGTCGTTGTCCACGAGGGAGCGCCCCGTGGGCTGCTCATCACCACCTCTTCGTTCACCAAGGACGCAGCCGCCTTCGCCGACGGGAAGCCGTTGGCTCTTCTTGACGGTGCCCAAGTGTGCCGCCTGCTGGGGGAGGCTGGGCTGCTGGCCGTGACCGCCGGGTCCGAAGGACACACGGACGCCGGCTCCGGCGACCTTCTCGACTACGCATACGAGCTGCTGGAAGACGAGCCCGCCGAGGCCGAGCGCATCGCGCTGCGCGTGATCAGGTCGGGGGTTGTCTCCGCAAGGGCTTGGCGGTGTCTCGCTGAGGCCAGGTCGGCCTGCGGCCCTCGCCGACGAGCAAGGTCGGCGTTCCTGCGCGCGGTGCGCCACGCGGAAGGCCCCAACGACGAGGCGCTGGCCCTTCAGGCGCTCGGCGAGGGACTTCTGTTGATGAGCAATGACGATGAGCGGCCCCTCGAGCGGCTGGCGGAGGCCCAGAGGTTGCTCCGGCTCGCGGCGGGTCGATCCCCCTACCCGAACGCCAACGCGGAGTACTCGCTCCTGTGCCTGCACTTGGGTTGGACGGCTAGGGTGCGCCTCTCGCGCTACCTGGAGGACGCCGTCCCCTGTTTCCGCTATGGGCGGCTTGTTGCTTCACTCCCATTCGAGCCGGAACCTCCGGCGGGAAGGCGGGTATTGACCCCAACTGACTTCGAGGACGAGCTGGGCAGGTGGCGGCATAGCGGACGCTGGGGCGGCACCTACTGGGGTGACGTCGAACGAAGGGTCGACAAGAGGCGGGCTGAGTGCCTCGCTGCAGGCAAGGCAGCCCTGTCCGCCCACGACTGGGAGGCGGCCGCCGACAACCTTGAGTACGCCTGTCGGGCGGCGCCTGAGGAGGCCAGCGGGTGGCGATGGCTTGGTTACGCCTCCGTGCAGGCCGGGAGGCTCTATCCGGCAGTGCGCGCATACGCGGTCTATCTGGCTCTTGCCCCGGAGGCAGATGACGCGGCGGCGGTGGAGACCTACCTTCGGGGGGCCTACGAGGAAGTGGAGCGTACGTGGAAGCCTCTCGACCCGTCCGAGTTGGAGGGCATCGACGGGCTGTGATGTGCCAGGCAAGTAGGGGACCTGAGCGGAAGGCACGAGCCAGGTCACGAGGCTGGCTTGGTGCCCCCACATTCTCCAGGCCCCTGCCGCCTGACGTCAGCGAAGATACACGTGCGCGGGCACGTCCTGCTCCGCGATCTCCTCCTGCTGGATGGCGGGTTCACTCCAGGTGCCGTCTTGGTACGTGGCGGCAAAACGAACCGCCAGGAGGGGCGAACGGCCCCTATCGGCGACTACCTGGCAAACGCAGGAGTACCGCAGGACCGTTCCCTGATCGACGAGCTCCTTCACGATCTGGCTTCTTTGCGCGCGGTCCCGGCAGGTTGAGCACTGCAGCACGTTCTTGCCCCAGGGCCGCTCCGCCACTACCGTTTCCGCCATGGCGATCCGGGTGGAGGTGCCGTGATGCAGCGTGTCCGGTCGTAGCTGTGCCGGAACTGGGTGTCCCACGACCCCTGGGGTCCAGTGCACAACTTGCGCGTCCCGCACCGTTCCAGGCCCGGGATTCGTGACCGTCAGTTCGAGGCGGAACGCGACCGTCTGCTCCCCCCTTGAGTCCGTCCCGATGGCCGTCTTGGTGGCCGTGGGGGCGCCGAACTCGAGAGCAGCGTCTCCCGCTTGCGGGACGGCCAACCGCGGCGTGTCCTCTCTGGCCGGCATAGGGGCGCAGAGGCGTCGCCGCGCCACTGCGCGAATCTTCTCTTCCCGGTGCTGGCGGAGTTCGTCCGGAGTGTAGGCACGGCTCGTCCGGCCAGGCGCCGAACTACCATGAACCACATCGTGGCAGTTCGGGCACAAGCTGATGGCGTTGTCGATCTCATCAGTGCCGCCGACGATGTGGTGAGCCGAAACCTGATGCGGTGTGTTGCATATGCAGCACTCCCGGCCTGTGTCAACGAGAAGCTTCTCGACGTCGCGCTTCTTGAACCCCATCGAGTCGCGCTCCTCCCTCATGCGGCAGAAGGGGGCGGTCCCCTGTACTCCCTGACCTCGGAACCCTCACGAGACTACGGCACCAGCAAGGAGACCACAATCGTGAAGTCCACCTTGCCGTGCTGGTCTGCCACGTTCCACGGGAGTGAGCAGACGCCGCTAGCAGGGCGCAAGCCACTCACGGCAAGCAGCGGGACGAGCCAGACGGAGAGCGGCGTGAAGCCCGACGGTCGACCGACGACGCACCGCCACACACCCGGGGCGGTCTCGGCCCAACTGAGCTTGCTCATGCGTGTCCCTCGGATCTGCGGAATCTCCTGCCATCGCGCCGGCAGAGAAGCTGCACGGCGTGCCTACCCGAGAAGAGGCTGGGGGGAACGCCTCCGCCGGGCACCACCCACTGCCCGGCCATGTAGAAGTCGCGCAGCCCCGGCAGTGTCCGGTGGATGGGGGTCATGATGGCCTCGGGCGTCGGCAGCCAACCCATGAAGGCGCCCCGGTGGTTGCGCGTATAGCGCCAGGTCGTGTAGGGCGTCGCGACATCGGTCATCTCAACCTGCGACGGAATCCCCGGGTAGAGACCCTCCAGCCGGGCGAGCACCTCGCCGGCCACCCTTTCCTTCTCGGCATCGTAGCGTGGCCGGTCCTGCTGCTGCAGATCGTTCCAGTAGTCCCACTCGGTCTCGAGCATGACCTGGACGACCGTCTTCCCCGGCGGCGCGAACTTGGTGCTGTAGTTGAACAGCCGCAGGGCCAGGCCCTCGATGCTCGCCTCGCCGATGGTGATCGGGCGCTCAAGCTTCAGGATCTGCAGCCACGGTTCACCCGGGAACTCGCGGGCCGCCCCGAAGCTGACCATCAGCATCGGCCGGATCAGCTTCCAGTTCGCGTACCGTGCTCTGGTCTTCTCGTCGGCATGGCGGCCGCCGAGCATCCCGAAGATCGTGCCGTGGCCGTCGGCCGCGGAGACCACGGCGCCCGCCCGGTGCTGGGAGCCGTCAGCCAGACGCACCCCCACCGCGCGATCCTCCTCGACGAGGATTTCCTCGACCGTCGCGCGGTAGGTGATCTCCCCGCCCAGCTCCTGGTAGCGGCGCTCGATGGCCTGGGCGAAGTGGAGCGACCCCTCCTCCAACAGGCCCGCGCTCTCCCCCGTCGCCACCCACGCCAGCAGCATCAGCACAAACCACACCGGCACCTCCGGCAGGAAGAGGTTCGTCAGCACAAAGCGCACCCACGGATCGTGGATGCCCTCCGCATACTCGCCCACGGGCCTCGCGTACTTCCCACCCCAGTACCTCAGCATCCCCCGCATGTCCCACATCTGCTTCACCCGATCCAGGACGCCCATCATCTCCGGCGGCTTGTCCATGCCGAAGTCGAGCATCCCCACCCGCTGGAACGCGCGCGCGCCCGCGAGGAGCTCGTCGATCGCCGCCGCGTCGGGAGGGGAGATGTCCTTCAGCTCCTGCGCGAGCCGGGCGAGGTCCTGGGAGATGGTGATGCGGCGACCGAGAGCCTGGTCGGTCATGACCGCATACAGGGGCATGTCAACGCAGCGGCACGCCGGCACAATGCCGAGGTCCCGGTACAGCTCGTGGGTGGACGTGCCGGGCACGTTGCCCATCAGGTAGTGCATGCCGCCGTCGATCAGGTAGCCGTTGCGCCTCCACGCCGCGACGACTCCACCCGGTAGCGCATGGTGCTCGAAGATGCGCGAGCGGTACCCGTTCAGTTGCGCATGGACGCCGGCCGATAGCCCTGCCAGGCCTGCGCCGATGATGATCACCGAGTCATCGCCCATGGGGTGCACCTCCACCAGTCACGTGCAGTGGTGCTGCCGCTGCTGGGAGCGCGGACGGCCTCGTCCGCAGCCCAGAACAGGTACCCATCCCAGTCGGTGGGGCGAAGGCCGATCCGTGGCGGCGACCAGAGCACGCCGCGGCCATCGCCGCCCGGGCGCTGTGCCAACTGCGCCCCAAGCAGCAGGCCCGATTCCGCGCACAGGCAATGCAAGTCCAGCGTCAGCCCGGTCTCCGCGTCCAGCGCGACCTGCTGCCCCACCACAACCACATCCTGGGCCTGCTCGATGGCCCGGGTTGCGCGCAGCCCGGTAGCGCCATACTCCGTGCCCTGGAAGTAAGCGAAGCTGACCAGCCCCGGGCTCGCGGCGACGAGGTGCCACTGGCCATCAGTGCCTTGCAGCTCGAAGGCAAATCCGAAGGCTTCGTGCATGAAGGTCACGCGGTACCGGTCGCCAGTGACAAGCGTGCGATCGCCCTGCTGCTGAACGGTGGGCGCGGCCGCCGCCGCGCCGGCGAGCAGGACGGCACAGGTGACGGCCACTCCGGTGATGCGGACCATCGGTTCCTCCCCTGCTCTGGCATTCTCAGCGCCCTCTCGGCGCGGGCCGGCCCCGTCGTCCTTCGTCCGCTCAGCGAGGCACTCCTGCTCGCGCCGTCCCGCCCAGCAACTGCCATTGGGCACCGAACCGCGAGGGATTGCGCCTCGCCCCGCCGAAGACTCGCGCAACGCCCCATCAGGGAGGGGACCATCACCGCATGAAGACCATCCTTTGCTATGGCGACTCCAACACCTGGGGCTACGACCCCACCACGAAGGACCGCTTCCCTCGCGACGTTCGCTGGGCCGGCCTGCTCCGGCAGGAGCTCGGCGAGGACTACCTCGTCATCGAGGAGGGCCTCAACGGGCGGACGACCGTGTGGGACGACCCGATCGAGGGGCACAAGAACGGCCGGGAGTACCTGATCCCGTGCTTGGAGACCCACCGGCCGCTCGACCTCGTGGTGCTCTTCCTGGGCGTGAACGACCTGAAGAAGCGTTTCTCCGTATCCGCCTTCGACATCGCGAACAGCGTCGGCGTCCTGGTGGATGTCATCCGGATGAGCGCTGCCGGACCGGCGGGCGCGGCGCCCAAGGTGCTCCTCCTGGCACCGCCGCCCGTGGGGAAGCTCACGGAGTTCGCCGACATGTTCGAGGGCGCCGAGGAGAAGTCACGCCGGCTGGCAGAGCAGTACCGTCGCGTCGCCGCCGAACGCGGCTGCGACCTGCTCGACACCTCCGAGGTCATCGTCGCCAGCGACCTCGACGGCATCCACTTCGAGGCCGACGAGCACCGGAAGCTGGGCCAGGCCGTTGCCGCCCGTGTGCGGGCGATGCTTGCCTGACCCGACCGTCGTGGTCGGCAATCTGTGCCGAGGGAGAACGCTCCTGTGAACATCATCTGCGCCTCCATCTGCTACCGGGGTTTCGTCGAGGACGAGATCCTGGCGACGCTGGAGTTCGCACCTCGGATCGGCTACCGGCTCATGGAGATCCACGGCCCAATGACCTGGACCGTACAGGCCGTGGACGCCTTCGACCTGCCGGGCATCCGCGCGAGGATCGAGGCGTCGGCCATGCGCTGCGCCGGCATCTACACCCCCGGCTGGGGCGGGAAGAACGAGGCCGACGTGCGCGAGCACGCCCGAGCCATCGCCCAGTGCGCGCACTTCGCCGCCGAGCTTGGCGCCCACCACGTCACCTCGACCGGCGCCTCGCCCCGCACGCAAGAAGGCGCCCTCGACCGGGTCCTGGACTGCGTTCGTCAAGTGCTCGAAACGGTGCCGTCCACCAGCCCGGTCAAGCTTACCCTGGAGCCGCACTTTGGCAACGTGCTGCAACAACCGGAGGACTTCGAGAGGGTCATCGCTGAGTTCGACGACCCTCGCCTCGGCCTCTGTGTCGATACGGGCCACTTCCACTCGGCCGGAGTCGACACGGTGGCCTTCATCCGTCGCTTCGCCCCGCGCATCTACGCCGTGCACCTGAAGGACCACCTCGGCACCATCTCTGTGGGAATCGGCCGGGGCGAGATCGACCTGGCCGCCGAGATCGCGGCGCTCCGCGAGACCGACTACCAGGGCGACCTGACCATCGAGCTTGAGGTCGAGGACCCGCAGAACCTGCCGCGCTACACCGAAGAGGCATACGCCTACGTGAGCGGGCTCCTGGGGACGAAGCTGTGACGACAGGAGTCAGATCAGGCAGTGGCAGAATGCCACCACGAACGGGGGACAGTCCCGAACGGCCCACCACATTGCGCAACTGCCTCAGATGACGGGAGCCAGGAGAAGGGGACGATGAGTGCACAGGCGCCGCTCCTGGGATCATCACCCGCGGCGGCGCCGCCCGCTCCCAATCCGCTCCTCACGGCGCGGCGAGAGGAGGATTCCAGCGAATCCTCCGCCACCAAGAAGGAGGTTCCGCTCCGCGAGGCGAAGGTGCGGTAAATCCCTTAAGGAGGGTCTCGGCATGACACGTCGCGGCTTCACACTGATCGAGTTGCTGGTGGTCATTGCCATCATCGCGATCCTGGCTGCCATCCTGTTCCCGGTCTTCGCCAGAGCCCGCGAGAAGGCACGCCAGGCGAGTTGTCAATCGAACCAGAAGCAGATCATGCTCGCGGACATCATGTACAAGACGGACTGCGACGGCCGGCAACCGCCGGTGTGGTACCCGATCGTCCCGGGGGCACCCGGCCTGTGGGGCGCGGATGGCAACCAGTGGATGACGTACCACAAGCTCCTGCAGCCGTACATCAAGAACTGGCAACTGTGGGAGTGCCCGAGCGCGCCCGGTGTCAACATGTGCAACTGGGTCAACGCCGTGATCTACGCCAGCATCGGATGGAACTGCGGCTTTGACAACCAGCGCCCCGAGACCGACTACAGGAAGCTGGCGGAACACATCGTGACTGCGGACACCTGGGGCGGCGGCAACGACCCGCGCATCAACCCCATCAACTGCCCGATGTACTACAACCGCTACGACGGCGGCAGCCGGGGCTGCGCCAACACCTGCCCGGTCTGCGATCCCAATGACTCCTGGGCCTGGTTGGTGCCGAATGCTCGCCACAACGGCGGGGTCAACGTTGGCTATGGGGATGGGCACGTGAAGTTCCAGAAAGAGGAGAACGTCTACCCCGCTACCCGGACGGATGCGACCAAGGACGAGTTCTGGGGCCTGGGCCTGAGGTAGGAGCCCTGGCCTCTTCTCGGTCCCGACCACCGGAACGGGCCGCCCCTGGCGGCCCGTTCGGCGTTCCCGGTGCCCTCACCTGACGACAAGGGCTTCGGCCAAGGTCGAAGGGCCGGCCGCCCCGAAGCACGCCTGCGGCGAAGGGATCGTGCCGGGCTGTGCTGTCCGGGGAGGGACGCTCACCGTGTCGGCACCCACGTCCGCCGGCAACCTGCTGGTCGACTGGTCCCGCCTCGCCGGATTCTCGCTCCCATCCGACTACCGGTCCCGGCGCGTCTCCCGGCTGGTGGAGGTCGCTGCCGGCGAGACCGCCACCTTGTGCGACATCGAGGGCGCAGGGTGCCTCAACCACCTCTGGATGACCCTCGGCGACAACAGCTTCCGCGGCATCACCCTCCGCATGTACTGGGACGGTGAGGCGGAGCCGAGTGTTGAGGCGCCGATCACGGACCTGTTCGGGCTCGGCCACAACATGCGGTATGTGCCCTTCGCCACCCCCGTGCTGGCCGTCTCGCCCCACAACGGGCTCAACCTCTACTTCCCCATGCCCTTCGCGCGAAGGGCCCGCATCACGTTGACCAACGAGAACGACGGTCCGGTCGAGGGCGCCGTCTACCTCCAGGCGGACTACTCCGAGTTCAGCGACCTTCCCGAGTGCCCTCTGCGCTTCCACGCCCAATGGCGGCGGGACAACCCCGCCCTTCGCCGAGCCAAGTTCTACACGATCGCCGAGGCTGTCGGGGCCGGCTGCTTCCTCGGCGTGACTTACCACATCCGCGTCCGCGATCGGGCCGACGCCTGGTTCCACGGCGGCGGCGATCAGATGCTGATCGATGGCGGCACACCCCGGGCGGATGTCCTCCACGGCATCGGCGGCGAGGACTTCTTCGGGGCGTCGTGGGGCATCGGTGAGTTCCAGACACCCTACTGCGGCTGCATTGTGAACGGTGAACACATCTCGCTGTACCGCTTCTTCCTCGAGAGCCCCCTCCGCTTCGAGCACAACCTCCGCGCCAGCTTTGGCGCGATGGCGAACGAGATCACCAGCGTCGGCTACTGGTACCAGACCGAGCCCCATCACCGCTTCCTCCGGCTGCCTCCACTCGAGAAGCGCGTGCCCGAGGCGAACCTCTCCGCCACTGAGTACGACATCGAGCTGCTTCCCGCCCAGCAGGGAACCTGGGCGGTGATGGGGCCCTTCGCGGGCTCAATCGACGACGCGTTCCCGCCCGAGGCGGCCACCGGGCGCCATGGCGAGATCGACTTGGCTGCCGAGTATCAGACGAGCTACTCGCGGCCCTACAGAGACGTCCCCGAAGGCCCGAATCGACCCGTGCGCTGGGAGAGGGTGCGGACGGACCTCTGGTGGATCGACCTCAACGCTCTGCTCATGCCCAAGATCGCCGGCCCGACCTGCGTCCAGACGGTCCACGGCGTGGCGTACGTGGCCGCCTGCGTGAGTGCCCTGCGGAATGTGAAGGCCTACCTGTTGGCGGCCTTCGACGACTCGCTCAAGACCTGGGTGAACGGGAGCCTCGCCTACTCCGGCAGGCACGTCGATGGCTGCTCGACCGAACTCATCCCGGTTGAGCTAGAACGCGGCCGGAACACCGTCCTCCTGAAGACAGACAACACTGACAACGAGAACTGGGCCGCATGGTGCCTGAGCCTGCGCTTCTGCCATAGCGACGGCCGCCCCGTCTCAAGTGTCAAGTACGACCCGCTGCCTGACCTGCCGGAAAGCCTTCTGCTCATGCGCTCGCAGCCAGTGTAGGAGCAGCATCAGCCGCGATCCGCCGCCGTCGGGGATCGCGGCTGATGCCACTCCCACAAGGGCCGGGAGAGGTGCTGCCGATGATGGCCTGGATTGCCGCCTCCATCCTGAGTGTGACGCCCGCAAGGGGAGCCCACGTCCTCGTCGCCGCCTTCGACAGCGACACGCTCCGTGCCGACCGCAGCGACTTCGGCCAGCCCGAGGCGGCTCAGACCTCCGGCTTCCGCCTGACTGCACTGGGCGAGGGCTGTCTGGCCGACCCCGCGGGGCGCGCCCTCGATGCGGGGTACTCCCCGGAGGCGAGAAGCGGCTGCCTCGCCTTCGCTCTGCCGACCGACGCGGACCTACGCCAGGGGAGGCGGAGCCAACCCAGGCCGAGCCGCGCGGCGGCAAGCTTACACTGGACCTGCAGGTGCCCAAGTCTTGGCGAGGGGTGACACTCCTCACCCTTGGGCAGGCTTAGATCCCGCCGTTCGCGCGGGCGAATCGCGCCGCGACTCGCGCGGCCCAGGCCGGCGCAGAGCGACCAGCCTACGCGCTCTGCTCCGCGGCCTTCGGTCGCGCGACCCGCACCCCGACCAGCGGGCTGCGGTTGTTTGGGGCGGCGCAGAGCCGGCAGGAGCTTCGGCACTCGAGGGAATCGCACGCCCAGGCGCCGCCACGGAGGCTCCGCCGACCGGTGGCCACAGTCGGGGCCGCTTCAGCGGAGTTCGGGTAGTACCAGTCCCGGCACCACTCCCACACGTTCCCGGCCATGTCGACGGCGCCGCACCAGCTTGCGTTCTCGGGGAAGCTGTTCACTGGCGCCGTGCGCGGGTGGCCGTGCAGGTTCTCCTTGTTCTGGCAGATCGCCGGGTCCCAGTGATTGCCCCACGGGTAGATGTGCCCCTCGCGACCCCGGGCCGCATACTCCCAGTGCGTCTCCGTGGGCAGGCCAACGTGCACGCGCTGGCAGAACTCGCGGCACTCATCCCACGTCACACCGGCGACCGGATGCTGGGGGCCCTGGTCGTTGTACTGCGGGGGCAGCGATCCCATCACCTGCTGCCACTGCCGAACCGTGACCGGTGTGCGGCCGATCCAGAAGTCGTCGACGTTCACCTTCCGCACGGGCCTCTCGTCGGGCTTGCCACGGACGGAGCCCATCATGCAGCTTCCGCTCGGCACCCACGCGAGTTCGATGCCGGTCTGCGGGTTCCGGATGGTGATCGGCCCGAACCGGGCGACCCAGCCGGCGTAGGCCTCCGAGTCATCATGTGGGCAGTCGTTCCCGGGCTCGCCCGACAGCCATGTCCACCCTTGCGGCAGAACGAGCTTCAGCCTGACAACCTGAGGCTTTGGCGCAGCCACCGCCGTGGCGGGACGCGTCGGGGCAGCAGCCGGTGTGGGTGTCGTTTCGGCCACCTGGCCCGCGGCCGCCCGCGCCTTCTCGATCTTGCTCGGTACGTTGGGGTTCCCGACCCCCTCCGAGACCAGGTTGAACAACCGCAGGCGGAGCCCGTGCTTCACCTCGTGTTCGCCCAGCGGCTGCAGGTTCCACTCCCTGATCTGTCCCAGCAGCTCGGTCGCGGTGCTCGATACGAGGATGTGCCCCGCATCGCCGGCGTCCATGACGCGCTGGGCGATGTTCACCCCGCCCCCGGCCACGTTCATGTTGGCGTTGATGTCCGTCACCCGGTAGACCGGCCCGGTGTGAACGCCCATGCGAAGCGGAATGCCCGGGCCCTCCGCGATGGCGCGAGCGGTCTCGATCGCGCACCGGATCGCCGCCTCCAGATCCTCGAAGAACACGAGCGCCATGCCGTCACCGGTCGGCAAGGAGATCAGCTCGCCGTCAGCCTCCGCCCGACGGAACTCCCCCGTCGCCCGCACCAGATCGCTTAGCTCGCGAATCCGCGCCATCTGGTCGGCCATGGGGAGTCGCGAGTACCCAACGATGTCCATCATCAGGACGTGCGCGATGTGGGTACGTGTGGTATCTCCGCCGCTAGTAGCCAGCGTAGACCACCTCCGTTGTGTGGTGTCTCGCCCAATGCGCAACGCCCCGTGGCCGACAGAGCGGGGGCGCGCCCGACCGCCGATGGGGGTTGTGCTTCTGGCCCGCGAGCCGCGCCGGGTCGGCGGGCCCGCGATGTGTGACGTGCATCACACTATTCGCTGCCGTCGCGCTCTCCCCTTCCTGCCGAATCTCGCAGAAGCGGGGAAACCGGGACTGGACCCTTTCCGCCGTCGTTCAGGCGGAAAGGGGACTGTACCGGTTTCCCTACTTGCGCGGGACCCAGTCGGGTCGCAGGGAACGCTCACCGAACGCGGCCCGGAGTGAGCAGCTCACTGCTGCAGCGGCGTCACGCACTGCTCCAGCTCTGCTCGTGTCATCCGCGCCTGGGGGTGGAACTGGTCGCCCAGGGCGTACCGGGTCAGACACCTCTTGAGGTAGCGTGCAGCGGGGCTTTGCCGGAGGACCTCGGGGCTCAGGTCCAGGGAGGTCGCCAACAGCTTGCCCTGGCCCACCTGCAGCTCGAACAGCAGCGACCGGGTCAGGTGGCGCATCGGGAGATCGATGGCCTGGATGATCGGTTCCACTCTCGCGAGCGGCCCGACGTGGTGTACGGCCGTTGCGCCCTCGATCATCTCGAACCACTCGAGATCGCACCAGCCCTCGTGCGGGAAACCGCCGAGCGCCGGGTGTGTTCGGACGATTGTGCCGAGGTTGCTGTCGCCCTCGCCCGGGAACCACCAGGGAGACTTGAACCGCAGCGGGTCACCGGGGAATGCCTTCGGCGAGACCAGCAGCACCCGCTCACCGGCCTCGAGTTGTGCCAGCACATCTGTCGTGAGCGCTTCCGTCACGGTCAGCTGTCCGCTGTTGGCGGGCTCAGCCTCGGGGAACACCCAGAAGTCCCACTGGTTGCTCCACGACCTGCCGCCGTCCGTCAGCGTCAGCCTGAGCTCCAGCTTCGCGGGATGGGCGAGCTTCGGCGTGTCCAGCCGCAACGCGCCGAGGTCGCGCACCTCCCCGCTGGGGACGGGGTCCACCCGCCGCTCCCCGGACCCCGCCACCGGCGTCTGCATGGCGACGTCGACCAGCTCGGCCCCCACCGTTGGGCGCGCCAGGCGCTCCTCCCCGAAGTGGCTCACCACGACCGTGCCCTCGATCGGCTCGCCCGCCTGCAGAGCACAGCGGGCCCGCCGGAGAAGCACCACCGTGGGCCCGTTGCACTGTCGCGCCGCCTCGGCGGTGAAGCCCTTCGGCTCGTAGAACTGGTTGAGCAGGCCCTGCCCACCCCTCCAGTAGTCCTGGAGCAGCCAGAGCGCGTACCCGTCGATCTCGCGGCCCATGCGCGCGGCCTCGATGTTCATTCTGTGACACAGTGCCTGCAGCTTGCGCGAGTTTGCCACGAAGGTGGCGAGAAGATCGGTCGTGCCGCGCAGTGCTGCCGTCTGCGCGACCGACTGGTTCTGCGCGCTGACCCACTTGACCAGCCGCGCAAAGCCGTTCACCACGGTCATGCCCGCGACGTCGCCAGGGAGGCCCCCGGCGGACGTCTCGTACCCGATTGTGTCCGTGTACGCATAGAGGCCGAACCACCGGCGTGAGGCCGCATCTGAGCCGGTGACCCGCAGGCGGCATGGGCGCCCCCTGGTCACCATCTCAGCCGGCACGACCAGGACCATCACCCCAAACTGGTCAATGCCGTTCTGTTTCACGTGAAACACGAGTTCGGCCCGGCCGTCCGCCGACCGCCAGCTCCCGCGGCTGCTCTCAGGGCAGTTGAAGCTGATGAGCGGGCTACCGTCGAGGTGCAAGGTGAAGCTGCCCGAGGGCTCGGTAAGGAAGCCCGTGGCCGCCGTGAAGACGAACGCGACGCGCGCTCCGGTGTTGGCGGGCACCGGCGCCGTCTCCCACTCGAGCGACCAGGGCGCGCCCATCTGGCGCACGTACCACATGCGCGCATGGGGTTCGCGGTGGGAGGGGTAATCGAACGGCGTCTCCATCGACTCGGCAGCCAGCCACGATGGCTTGACGAGCCCCGTGTACCGGGCCGCGTCACGCGGGTCGTAGAAGGCGACGAAGTTGCCCATCTCGTGGATCGTGACCGGCTTGACGGGCGCGCTCGGGAGCTCGTACTTGCCGGCGTTCGGCCCCCAGGGGATCGTCTGCTCGTTGAACTGCACGTGCGCGATGTCGAGGGTCGGCCGCGACCAGGTCGGGTCGCCCGACGCGCCCCACAGCCCGTCGGTGTCGTTGACCGGACGCGTCGGGTCAAGCTGCTTGGCCGAGGCGTACAGGTCGGGCGCGATGTCGCTCGACGACCCCATCTCGTTCCCCATGCACCATGCGAAGACGGACGGGTGGTTGCGGTACTGGAGGATGATGTCCCGCCACTGGCTGCGGAACAGGTCCTTCGCCGCCGGGGTAGCGTCGCGGATGTGGTTCTCGTACGCGATCGGGAGCTCCGGCTGGATGAGGAAGCCCATCTCGTCGGCCGCGTCGAAGTACTCCTGCAGCGGCACATGGCTATGGTGGCGGACGTAGATGAACCCGTAGTCCCGTGCCACCCGGAAGCGCTTCAGGTAGAAGCCCTTGTCCGCCGGTGGGCAGACCGTCAGCGGGAAGCAGCAGTCATCCCCGTAGCCCCGAAGCAGAATGCGCCGCCCGTTGAGGTAGATGTCGTTGCCCCGGGTCTCGATCTCCCGCAGCCCGCAGCGGGTGGACACCGTGTCCGCCACGCGCCCTCCCCGCAGCAACTCCGCCGTCGCCACGTATAGCTCCGGGTGCTCGGGAGACCAGAGCTTCGCGCCCGCAGTCAACACGGTCACGTCCGCCACCGTAGCATCGCCCAAGACTGACACCGGTCCGCTTGCCTGGTAGCCTTGGCCGCCACCTACGGGGGTCAGCCGGCAACGGAAGGTCAGGCCTCCCGGGTCCGTCCCGCGAACACCCGCCGTCACGCGAGCCTGCGTGCCACCCTTCTCGGAACGGACGAACAGGTTCTCGAGCCACGCGTCGGCCCGCGCCTCCAGCCACACATCCCGGTAAATGCCGCCCCACTTCACGAAGTCGTAGGTGTCGATGCACCCAGCCAGGCCGTCAGTCTCGGGGTGCTGCTCACTGTCGACCAGAATGGTGAGCGTGTTCGGCCGGCCGAAGCCGAGGCAGTCGGTCACGTCGAACTCGAAGGCCGTGACGTAGCCGATGTGCCACCCCACCTCTACTCCGTTCACCCACACCCGCGCCGTGCGGTGTACCGCGCCGACGTGGAGGAACACCCGCTGACCTGCCCAGCTTGCCGGCGCCTCGAAGCGACGGCCATACCATCCCCAACCGAGGTAGCCGTGCCTCGCGTCAGGGGTCTCATCACCAACACCCGAGGCTTCCCAGCATCCCGGCACGCGGACCGATCGCTCGAACCGCTCGGGCTCGGCGAACCAGCGCTCGGTCACCCCGGCCTTCTTCGGATCGGTGCGAAACTGCCACACGCCGGAGACCGGCAGGCGGGGCCTCTCGGCCCGCGCGACCGAGGCAAGGGCAGCCAAGGCGATGACGGTGAGTGACCGGCAACGTCGCATTGTGGGCTGCCTCCTGCTCCCCGAGCCGGGCCGTCGCAGCCTTGGAGGTTGTGTTCAGCATCGGGTCTGACGGGCGAGGACGCCCGTCCTACGCGAACGGCAACGGCTTGAACGGGCAGGAATCTCCCTCTTGCCGTGCGGTGTTCGTCGCGTAGGTCGGGCTTCCAGCCCGACAATGCCTTTCTGAACACAACCTGGAAGGCTGCGCCACGACGGCCACAGCAGCGGGTGATGCCGTTGTGGCGCAGCCGTCCACGGCTGCGGCCGTGTCCCCGAGGCCGGCTGGAAGCCGGCGTTCCCAGGACACGGCACGACGTCTGCCGACGCGTCAGGCCTCACGGCAATGCGACGGCAACGCGGCTGATGGCCGTCGAAGCCGCCCCACCACTCAGCCGGAAGTCGGCACCATTGCAGCTGTTCGTGAACCGGGCGTCGGGTATCGAGAAGACGAACGTCCGCCACTCGCGCGTGTCCTGAAGCTGTATCTTCCCGGCGGCATCCTTGAAGGCCCCCGGCACCTGTGGCGCGTCGTGTACCGCGAGGTCGGTGCTGTCGTACTCGAGGGTGATGTCGCCGCGTCCCAGGTCGTAGTACTCGACCGCGATCAGCGCGCGCAGGCCGGTCGCCCCCTTCATCAGCGAGTCATTCACATCGAAGTAGAGGAACCGCTGCAGTCCGCCCTGCGGCGATGGCCCGGGGACGATGGCCCATCGCCCGGCGACCTCCCGACGGGCGCTGGTCCCCTCGTCCTTGTTGTCGCGGCTGGTGAGGCCCCGGCTCGCATCGACTTGGCCCGCTGTGAGCGTGGCCACGCGCTCGTAGGGCAGAAGCCGTGCCCAGTCCACGGCCTCGGCGGTCTCGCGCACCTCCACCGCCTTCGGTTCGGGCCGCACGACTCGCCCGGCTTCCAGTCGCTCGGTTGCGTACTGCGTCACCCCGACGGGCGCGCCCTGCCCCTGGTACGATGCGTCGCTCTCCCCGGCGGGCATCATGCGCCAGCGATCCGACCGCAGCGGGCCGGCCGACGCGACGGAGGCAATCGACACGTCGAGCACCGCCCCATCTTCACCCGTGAAGAACGGGCGCACATTGGGCTGCGCGCCGTCGTCGTCCAGCGCCACCAGCACGAGCCCTCCGGCCTCGGCGAAGGCGCCTTGCACCGCGCCCTGGCCGACGGTGCGGGCGTTGGTCGTGCTCGCGGTGCCGAAGCGCGCGTCGAGCGGCCGGGTCCACCGAGTGTCGGGGTCGAACACCATCGCCTCGACCCAGCTATCAACCCGAGGGTCCCCCGCGTACAGCCGGAAGTACCACGCCGCATCACCCTTGGGCGCGGCGCCTGTCTGCCCCCTCGTTCCGACGCCTTCGACGGTCTGCGCCGTCCCGGCGCCGTACATCCGCAGCCCGCTCACCCGAATGGTCATGGCGAGGGGGCCGCCTGAGACGACCTCCGCCTTCGCGTCGGTGTCCTGCAGCGCGCCGAAGTCGTACCAGGTGACACCGTCCTGGCAAGCGCAGAGATGGCCGAAGCCTTCGTCCCAGCCCGCCTTCGCGAGCAGGTTCGGGCCCCCTCGCAAGTGCAGCTCGGTGAGGCGGAGCCCGGGCTGGCCGGCCTTGAGCGAGAAGGCGCCGGTCGCCGCTCCCGACCCGAAGGTGACGCGGTCTGGGCCGAGGTCGCACATCAGTTGGGGCGCGGCAGGCAGGGGTCCGCCCGCCCCGAAGTAGACGTAGAACCGCTTCCGGCCGCCGTCCCACTCCCCAGGCATCCGCAGCAGCAACTCGCCCCGCATCGGGTTGGCGCCCAGCGGCTCGAACTGGCCCGGCACCTCACGGGTCGGTCTCCCGGCCGCATCGATCTCGAACACACGGACGACAGTCGGTGCGAAGGGCTTGCCATCGATCTGCTCCATCACGGCATCGAAGGCCTCGCGCACGCGGAGGATCGGGTCCGCGAGGTGCCGTTCCCCGGCATCGAGCACCAGCATGGCGCGGCAGGGGAGCTTCTCATCCGACCACGGCCCCTCGACCGGCGCCCTCTCCGTCGGGGTCGCGTAGGTGTGGTAGGAGACGAGCCGATGGCGCTCCTCGACACTCCGCTTCATCGCCATCACTGCCTGCTTCCCTCCCTCCGACCCCTCGCGTGGCACCGTAACCGCAAGCAACAGACCCTCGCCGGTCAGTTTGAGTGAATCGACCTGGGCATTCGCGCTGCCGACTGGCACCTGCAGCAGGACCCAGCTCTTGTCGTACCACTCCATCCCGTGCCTGGCCTCGGCCGCATCCTCGAGCCGCGCCCCGAAGGTGTCGGTCTTCCCATCAGCGTAGCGGAGCTGGGCCTGACCCAGTACGGTCGGCCCGAACCTCCGCTCGGGGCGCTGCGGGAGGCCCCAGAGCAGCACCAGCGGACCCCGACGACCAACGCCCACCGTGGGCGCCTTGCTGATGTCGACCGCACCCATCAGCCGGTTCCGGTCAGGGTCGATGAGGGTGTACGGCACGCTGTTCGCCGCTTGCGGCCCGGGGATCAGACCACCCCACGGGCCGGCCCAGGTGTTGTCGACCCTCGCGTCGGCGAGCTTCGAGAGATCGAGGCACTCGAAGTCCTCCGACGGCTGCGGGTCGAACGCCCCGCGCAGCTTGTAGTGCTGAAGCCTGACGAGGTCCTTTTCCCCCACCTCGCCGATCGCCACGCGGTCGCCGTTCCTCACGCCCCGGATGAGCGCATCCGTGCCTGCCGTCCCGATCACGAACCGGCCCGCCGGGAGCGCCTCTCCGTTCACGCTCACCTGCGAACCCTTGAGCTGCCGCCGGGGCGCAGTGACCATGATGTCGAACAGCCCGGTCGGCGCCGCGAACCCGCTCTCGTCCACCTTGAGCGTGAATCCAAAGCTCGCCTCCGGGCGGAAGGCGTAGTCCGCTAGGTCTACGCTGCGGGTGCCGCGGCAGAAGGCCAGGGCGCCCTTCGGCCCCACATCAACCTGCACGATGGCGCTCCCGAGCGGCTCGACGAGCCAGCGGAAGTTGTTCGCGCCCCACCCGCCGCTCGTCCCGCCCTTCGGCCCGGTCTCCCCGAAGATCGACAGGTTCTCGGTGTAGTTGCCGCCAGCGCTCACGGTGCCCAGGTAGAACCGCTCGAGCGTGCCGCGCGCGAGGTACTCGAAGAACGGGTCGCCCGTCTCCAGGTACATCTGGATGCACATCTCGGGGATGCGGCCCATCTCCCCCCAGGTGACCTGCCCCAGCCAGTAGTGGCTGTTGACCGCCTGCAGCAGGAAGGCCGGGTCGAGCGGGTCGCCGGCGTCAGGGTCGCTCGTGTAGTAGTAGATGTTCCGGTAGACGACGACCTCCGCCAGCCGCAGGGCCTCCTGCGCCAGAGCCGCCCGGTCGGGGTCGTCGCGGAACGTGGTGTAGTAGTCGAGCAGGAACTCGCCGCCGTTGGCCGCGCCCATGCTGAACACGGCCCACGGCAGGTCGGCCATCCCGGCGCGGTCGTACAGGTAGTGCCTGGTCCACTTCACCATCCCGTCGATGTAGGGCAGGTACTCCGTTGTGTGCCGGTTCCGGTAGAAGTGCAGCATGGCCGAGGCGATGCCCCAGTTGAACATGTGGCGGGTGCCTGTCGCGGCCGCGCCACCCAGCCCGCGTTTGAACATCCCATCGAGTGGGTGCTCCCACACGAAGCACTCGTCGCCACTGAGCACTTCCTTCCTCGCGCGCGTCATCAGGTAGTCGAGCTGCTTCTTCTGAGCTGCCAGCCCCGCTTCGTCGCCGACGGTCCATGCGTACTGCGAGTACTTGCCCGTCTGGTGCGCGGCGAGCTGCGTCGCGCCCGGCTCGAAGAACGGCTTCTCGCACTCCTCCCACTCGCGGTAGAGCATGGGCGCGACGTTCTGCTTCGGGTAGTCCACGTTCTCCCCGATGTCGTGGAGGAAGAGTAGCTGCGAGGCCTCCCGTCCCTGCCGCACCCATGACATGTCGTTCATGCGCGGCGCGGGCGGCAGGAGGTCCCGGTAGGTCGTCAGCAGCTCCCGGATGACCCACCGGTTGGGGTCGCTGTCGCTCGGCATGTCGCGCGAGTAGAGCAGCCGGAAGTGGGTACCGATGGTGAACGGGCCATCCGGCAGGCGCAATCGAAGCCACTGGGCGGCATGGGGATAGGTTAGGCAGAGGAACTGCCCTGGGTGATCCGGTCGCCCCGCGCAATAGGCGCTCGCGATCTGGTAGTCCGACTGATCGCTCGACCGCGCCGCCTGGAACTCGTACGCGACGAACAACCGGCTGGCCGGCGACCAAAGCCCGACCGCCGGGATGGGGGCCGCGCCGATGGCCGGCGCATACGACCAGTTGTCCGACCAGTCACCCTTCATCGGGCCCATTGCAATGGGGTACGGGTCAATCTTCGGCCCAGGGCATAGCTCCCCGCCCTGGTAGAACACCTGGCCCTGGTCGGCGCCGTTGGGCAGTGAGCACCGCAGGAAGTAGAGAGGGCACAGTGTCTGCCAAGCCTTGCGCCAGGCAGCCTCGTCGAAGGCGGTCGCCTCGATGGCGAAGGACACGTGAGGGCAGGGATCATCGCCAGTCAGCGCAACTCGCACATGAGTCTTGGGCCCAAGCGTCGGTGTGCCGGTGCCCGCAGCCTCGAATCCCGCGAAGACGAGCACGGACCGTTTGCCTTCGGCCTCGGCGGTGGGGTTGGGGCAGGTCCAGCGCCCGCCGCTCGTCCAACGGACCTCGGCAACCCTGAACTCCTGCCCGCCATCGAGCGCGGCCACGTCGAAGCCGACGCAGCGGGTCTCGGCGGCGACTGCGCGGACGACCGTGTGTCCGTTGCGGATCATGGCGACCTGTCCCCCTTGCGCGCCGGCCCCCGTACTCACGACAACGACGCAAGCTGCGAGCAGCAGGATAGCTCGCCCCATCACGGCACCTCCCGATCGCCCATCGCGCACGATGGACCGGAGTGGCCTGTCTCCCCGCTGCTTTCCACGGGCCGGGCGCCGTGACCTCGGCGACCGGAGAAGGTGGCCCCTCGCGCCGAGAGAACCCTCTCCCTGTCGAGGACCAACGGGCTCAGCGAAGGGGGGCCGACCCTATGACCGTGGGCGGCCACGACCGGCAGATCCTGCGCGACCTCGCCGCCCAAGTCGCCGAGGTTGCGGCCTTGCCCGTCCAGGCTGAGCGCACCCAGCTCTGGAAGGACCTCAACGGCCTCCGGCCGCGCCGCCCGATGGTCCTGGCCTTCCCGCAGTCGGCCTGGCGCGAGCTGGTGCCCGACTCGTCGCTCCGGTGCGAGGACCCTCTCCTGCGCTCATGGGAGCTGAAGCTGCGGAAGAGGCTCTATCAGCACGAGCACATCTGCGACGACTTCCCGATCGATGGCTTCTTCAACGTGGCCTGGGTGGTGAGGCTCGGCGACTTCGGGCTGCCAACCTCGTTCGTGGGCCAGGACGCTCTGCAGGCCGGGACCGGCTCCTACGCCTGGGATCCGCCGGTCAAGGCCGCTGAACATGTCGGGAAGCTGCATGTCCGCTCCATCGAGATCGACCGCAACGAGACAGCCCGGCAGCTTGACCTCGCCAATGACATCCTCGGCGACCTCCTGACCGTCCGCGCTCAGGGGAGGCTGTTCTTCTCGGTCGGGATGACGCAGAGCCTGATCGAGCTGCGAGGGCTCCAGCAGGTCATGGTCGACATGTACGAGAATCCCGGCCTGGTCCATGACCTGATGACGCTCCTCCGCGACGACATGGCTCATCTGCTCGACACGTTCGGGCGCGAGGGCATGCTGACGCTCAACAACTGCCCGATGGACACGGACGATTTCGTCGGCTCTGGCACGATTGGTTGCACGGACGAGCTACCGGCCGCCGACTTCGACGGTCACGTGCGGCCGCGGGACATGTGGGGCACCGGCGAGAGCCAGGAGTTCGTCGGGGTCGGCCCAGACCTCTTCCACGAGTTCGCCTTGCAGTACCAGCTCCCCCTGCTCGGCCGCTACGGCCTCGTCTGCTACGGCTGCTGTGAGCCGCTCGACCGGAAGCTCGATCTGCTCATCAACCACATCCCGAATCTGCGCCGGGTGTCGGTCTCGGCGTGGTGCGACCGGGAGGTCGCCGCCGAGAAGCTGGGGGCCCGCTACGTCTACTCGTGGAAACCGGCGCCATCCCTGGTCGCCGGGGCCACGGTGAACTGGGAGGAGGTCGAGCGGGTCACGCGGGAGACGATGGAGATCGCGCGCGGCTGTTGCCTCGAGATCGTCCTGAAGACCACCGAGACCTTCGGCAACGAGCCGCAGCGCCTGACGCGCTGGAGCGAGATCACGTCGCGGCTGGCAGAAGAGACGGCTTGAGGCTTGGCGGTTCCTAGACGTGGAAGACGTACAGCTCGCGGTTCCCGAGGGGCAGCTCGATCCAGCGGCCGCCCTGTCGATGGCTCTCGGCGACGGCGAGGCAGATTTCCGTCGCGTGGTGGGCGATGTCGGTGTGGTTGAGGGATGGACGCCCGGTCTCGTGGGCCTTGACGAGGTCCTCCAGGCACGCGACTGTGGCGCTCCTCCTGACCGAGATGTCGAGGGGCTCCTGGATGTAGCGCGGCCACTTGCCGGGCGGCTGGGCCGGCCGGCGGCACGAGAAGTCCATCCCGTTGTTCATCGTGCTGATCGCGCCCTCGGTGCCGATCACCTCGCTATCGTAGTTGCCGTGCGGGACATGCCACGCCTCCGCGCCGTTCTCGAACTCGACCTGGTAGATTGCAGCCGGGTCGTGATCCAGCCGGTTGCCGGAGAACTGGGTGTCGCGCGGCCGCAGTTCGCCCCTCACACGCGCGGCTCTCGGATCGCCCAGCAGGAACATGGCGAGGTCGACGGCGTGGATGTGACTGTGTAGCAGCGACCCCTCCGACATCTGCACGACCGCCTTCGGCTGCCCGATCTCCCCTTGCTCGATCAGCCGCCGTACTGCCTGGTAGTGATCACCGAAGCGCCGGAGCACGCCGGTGTTCAGGACCGCGCCGGCCCGCTCGACTGCTCGCTTCGCGGCGTCGGCCTCTGCCATCGAGCAGGCCATCGCCTTCTCGAGGTAGATCATCGGCACCCCCGCCTCGGCCACGCCCACGGCAAGCTCGGCATGGTTCTCGGCGCGGGTGCAGATGGCCACGAGGTCCGGCCGCTCCTGGGCGATCATCTCGCGGTAGTCGCCATAGAGTGCGGCGTAACCCCACCTCTCCCGGAACGCCTCGCGCTTCTCCGGCACCAAGTCGCAGCCGCACCCGAACTCCAGCCGGTCGCTAGCCGCGCAGGCGCCTGCGATGGAGTACGGCAGCTTGTAGGCGGGGTAGCCGACGACTTCGTCGCAGATGGTGCTGCCCATGCGCCCCAGGCCGATGATACCGACGCGGTAGCTCTCCACCAGCATCCCTCCACGCGACGAGCGGTGCCGAGCGGACCGCCGCCGACAGCAGCGCAGCGGCCTCCGGCCCCTCAGCTTTCCCCACCCGCGACGCGAAGGCCTTGCGGAGCAGGGCACGAGCGTGCGCACAGCGAATAGGCCGCTTGCCTCAGCCCGAGCCAAGGAGGGACAAGATGGTCTCGAAGCTCGCATTGGACGGCGGCCCGAGGGCGGTGCCCGAGGGAGCGGTCAAGACGTGGCCCCCTCTGACCCAGGCCGACCGAGACAGGGTCCTGCAGGTCTTCGACAACAACCAGCTGCACACCAATGCCGCGCCCTTCGCCCAGGAGCTGCAGACGCGCTGGGCCGAATGCTGCGGCGTGCGTCACTGTCTGGTGACGAATGGCGGCACGGGCGCCCTCCACATGGCCATCGCCGCCGCCGGCGTGCAAGCCGGCGACGAGGTCATCACCAGCGCCTACTCCTACTGGGCGACGCCGGCGAGCATTCTCCACCAGAATGCGATCCCCGTTTTCGTGGACGCCGATCCCCTGACGGGGACGATCGACCCCACGCAGATCGGGGATGCCATCACCGAGAACACGACGGCCGTGCTGCCAGTCCACATCCATGGGATGCCGGCCGACCTCGACCCGATCATCGCCATCGCCCGGAAGCACAGTCTGGCCGTCATCGGCGACTGCTGCCAGGCGCACGGCGCCCGCTACAAGGGCAAGCCGGTGGGCGGAATCGAGGACATCGCGGGGTTCAGCCTCAACCGCTCGAAGAACCTGAGCGGCGGCGAGGGCGGCCTGGTGACGACCGACAACGACGACTACTTCCGCTGCCTGGAGGTCATCTTCCGCTTCCAGGAGGTGCCCTGGGCACGCGAGGGCGAGGGGCTCTTTGCCGGGCTCGGGTACAACTACCGCCCGCACGAGCTCGTCAACGCCTTCGTGTGCAGCCAGTTGGACCGCTTCGAGGAGATGAACGGCCGGCGACGGGAGTTCGCGGCCTACCTGAACCACTCCCTGGCCGACATCCCCGGGTTCGCCGGGCCTCATGTGCCCGCGTACGCCGATCCCTGCTACTGGACGTACATGTTCGAGGTGCGCGGACGGGAGCTTGGCCTGGACTTGCCGGGGCGGCAGGTCCGCGATGCCGTCCTCCAGGCACTCGCCGCCGAGGGTGTGCCGACGAGCGCCTCCCAGGGCGACCCGCTGCCTGCGATGTCGATCTTCCAGCACAAGATCGGCTATGGGAAGGGCTGCCCGTGGACGTGCCGCTTTGGCCGCGACGTACCATACCGACCGGAGGACTACCCCGGCACCCAGACGATCTGCGACACCCGCGCCTACCTCGGCGGCGTGTACCCGCCCAACGACATGGCGCTGATGACGCAGTACGTCGATGCCTTCGCCAAGGTCTCCGAGAACATCGGGCGCGTGTTGGAGCTGACCAAGGCCTAGCCGCGCGGCCTCAGCTGCTCTAGCAGCACACGACGGCCAAGAGCCACAGAGGGTCCCCAGGCGGCACAGGGCCGGTTCCCGCGTCTGCGAGCTGCAGGGGGCTGGAGGTATAGAACAAGCGGTGCGCTTGTCTGGGAGCGCTGTCTCCACGCATCATAGACGGGGAACTGACGTCGGCCGCATCCCAGACGGCGCCGAGTGGGAGGAGGGTGTGAACCCATGATCACCAGGTTCAGGGTGAAGGGCTTTAAGTCGCTAGCCGACTTCGAGATCGAGCTCGGTCACGTCAACGTGCTCATCGGCGCGAACGGCAGCGGCAAGACCAACATCCTGGAGGCCATCGCGGCGTTGGGGGCGGCGGCGCAGGGAGCCATTGACGACCAGGCCCTGCGGAGCCGAGGTGCGCGCCTCAGCGGCCCGGGACGGTATGCGACCCGCCTTTCGGGTGCCGGCATGCGCTCCAGCATCGGCCTCGCCGCCGAGTGGGGGAGCGAGGGGGAGCGCGAGCACGTGCGCTATGAGGTCGGACTCCAACCCCCCCCGGAAGCGGACGGGAAGCGCTGGGAGTATGGGGCCGAGAGGGCCTGGGAGCAAGGGCGTCTGATACTGGACAGGAGCAGGGCGGCGAACGGAACGCTGAACCCGCAGGCAGGTTGGGCAGCGTTGAAGAGCGTGGAGATGAGCCGCGACAGCCCAGCCTGGAGCCTCCTCTTGTCGCTCCAGGAGTACGCCGTCTACGCACCCAACACGCCGACGCTGCGCGGCGAGGTGCCGGACGCCCAGCAGAGGGTGCCCGTCGGCCTCTCGGGCGGAGGGCTGGCGGAGGCCGCGGCGCGGCTACAGCTGCACTCGGGTTCGAGTGAGCTGGACGAAGGCGGCTACTACGGACGCGTGTGCGCGGACGTTGCCGCGCTGGTGGACTGGGCTACGGCGTTTGGCGTTGGTGCGCGGTCTGCCCGGGTTCTGGCCCCCGGCGTGCCGTCCGGCCAGCTCGTCCTCTACTTCGAGGACCGATTCATGGAGTCTGACTGGCGCAGGCTCGGCGCCTATGAGGCCAGTGAGGGCGCCCTTTACGTGGTGCTCGCGGCCGTGCTCGCCGCGGACCCGATCGCGCCGTGGTGCTTCGCGATCGACGATTTCGACCACAGCCTGAACCCTCGTCTCGCACGCGGACTAGTTCAGCGCTTCTGCGGTTGGGTCCTTGACGACCCCAGATCACGGCAAGTGCTGCTCACGACCCACAATCCGCTCGTCCTCGACGGCCTCGACCTCACGGACGATCGCATCCGGCTATTCGCGGTCGACCGCACGGTGAAGGGCCGTACCGTTGCCCGCCGGGTGGTTGTGGATCAGGAACTCATGAAGAAGAGCGAGGGGGAGTGGCCACTGTCGCGGCTGTGGGTGCGGGGCGAGATCGGAGGCATGCCCCGTGTCTGACGAGGGCGTTCCCGCGATCAGGATCGTGTGCGAGGGCGACACTGACGAGCCCATCATCACCGAGCTGCTCATGCGGCTCGTGGACGCCGACTTCGTTGCCGACTGGATCCAGCCGGAGCGTCCGTTGGACCGGCCCGGGCGGTACGGCGAACTCGGCAGCGGATGGGAGGGCGTCAGGAGATGGTGCCAGCGACAGTGCGAGCGCTTCGGCAGTCTGTCGGCAGCCCTGAAGGAGCCGCCCCTCCGCGGGTGTCTGGCGGCCATCATCCACGTGGACGCGGACGTGGCGGGCGAGGAGGGAGTGTGTTGCCGAAGGCCCTGCCCCCCGCCGTCAGGCACTGTGGACGCCTTGCGGGCTGTGGTGCTTGAGTGGGCCGGCGAGGTGGCACTGCCTGGTCGCGTAGTGCTCTGCATACCCAGTCAGGCGATTGAGGCCTGGGTCTTCTCGGCCCTCTACTCGACTCCGCGTCTCACTGGCGAGCAACTGGAGTGCAGAGCAAAGCCCCAAACGCTGCTCAAGCAGAGACCCGAGAAGCTGGTGAGCGGGAGAGACAACAGGAGGATCGTCGAGGCCTACCGCGCCGTCGCGCAGCGTGTCGCTGCGGCATGGCCCAAGGTGTGCGCAACTTGCACCCAGGCTGAGCGTTTCGACCGAGAGTTGCGTGCGGTGCTCTGAGTGCCCCCCTACGGTCGGTACACGTACCTCATGTCCGGTTCCGTGATGGGCGGACGGGTGGCGAGCATGTCCTCCCGCGGGTTGGTCTTGATCTCCTGCGCGAGCTGGTTCAGCGTGTCGGTGAGCGCCCTGGCGTCGGGGTCGTCACGGCTCTCGAACACGGGCTTCCCGCACTTCTCCGTTCCGCCGGCAGCCTTGGCCAGGGGCGCGAGCAGCGCCGGGCTCTTCTCCACGTCCAGGAACTTGATCCGCTCGATGCGCCCCGCATCCTGACTGTGGCACGAGACGCAGCGCTTGTCGTAGACCGCCTTCAACGCGCCGCGGATGCCCGGGGTCAGGAGTTCCCGGCCGCCGATCGTCCCCGGTCGGCTGTAGAGGTAGGTCCCGTAGTACGGCGCGTTGCAGTCGATCCACGTGACCAGCCGTCGGAAGTCGTCCGGCGGGAGCTGCACCCGCTCCTCGTGCGTGGTCTCGAGCACCTGGATGATCTTGCTCGCGTGTGAGCCGTAGTACATGGGCGGGCGCAGCGGCAGGCTATCGGCCCGGCGGACATCCACGTAGCTCACATACCCCCGCGACGTCAGGTTCTCGTAGGCCACGTTGAACAGGTTCGTCGGGTCGGGCGAGAGGTCCAGGTTCCCCGCCGGTTGGTCGCCGCTGTGGCACTTCACGCAGTGCCGGTTGAGGACCGGCTGGACGTCATAGGCGAAGTCCGCGCCGCGTACGCCATCGAGCGGCGGCGTGATGCTCACCGGCGCATGCCCCAGGGCGAGCGGCCACTGGTTGAGGGGCGCGGTGGTGCGATGCTCATGGCAGCCCACGCACGACACGCTCTCGCCGGGAGCAATCGTGGTAAGCGCCCGCATCCGTTGGATCTCCATGTAGTTCTCGTCGAGGGCCTCGAAGTACAGGGCCGTGTTGGCCGGCGCCTCGAAGTAGACCGACCCATCGGGCTCGACCGGCACCTCGCCGTGGATCTTCTTCACCACGTAGTGCCCGTAGTTGCTGACGACGGGGTACTGCAGGCCGAAGCCAGGGCAGTTGGCGGAGACCGGCTTGGGCATCTCCTCGATCACCCGCAGGTACTTCACCGTGCCGCGCGCGATCCCGTCGAGTCCCTGGTACACATCCTGCACGAAGAACTGCCCCACCGACCGGTCGGAGGGCGGCACGTCGGGGATCACCCCCGGCTTAGGTTGGGCCCTCACGGGGAAGGCCTCGAAGGCTGACATGTCCGGGTCCCGGTAGATCAGGTCCCGGTTGTTCCACCGGTCGAGCAGGTAGAGCCCGTAGCCCGCCGGTTCCCGATCGTCCGGCCCGTAGGCATACGAGACGATGAAGTAGTCATCCGAGAGCGGATAGGGGTTGCAGTAGTAGCCCACATCCGTCCGAGGCCAGCCGAAGTGGTGCGGCATGGGAATCTCCGGCGTGAGGTTCTCGAACTTCGCGGGGCTGGAGCAGACGTCTGCGGGGTCGACCAGCGCGATCGGCCCGACGGCGATCGGCATGTGCGGCGACAGCGTGCAGGCGATCTTGGGGCTGTTCGGCACCTGGCGCGGCTCCCAGAGCGTGATCGGCCCCCAGTGCTCGCCGGACATGTGGACCGGGCTCGAGCCGTCCGGGTTCACCACCCACATGCTCTGGTTGTTGCCGACATGCTTGTCAACGTACTCCCACCGCGTGAAGACGATGCGGCCATCGGCCAGCACGCTCGGCGTGAACTCGTTGATCGTGTTCGGCGAGTCGCACCGCACGTCGCCGCCGTCCGCGTTCATCGTGTACAGGACCGATACGGTGAAGGCGTTGTGGCAGAGCACCACCCGCCGGCAGCGGGTCGATACGAGCATGATCCGCCCGTTCGGGAGGTAGCAGGGGTCGACATCGTCGTAGTCGGTGTTCGTGATCTGCCGCAAGCCCGTGCCGTCCACACCGACCTCGTAGATGCGGAACGGCGTGGGCGGATCCGGCTTGCAGGCGAACAGCACCTTCGTTCCGTCCCAGGAGACATCCGGATCGCGGAAGATCGCCTTGTCGCCCAGCTCCGTCGTCAGCGGCGTCGTCACACCGTCGGGCCGAACCGGCGAGAGCGTGCAGATCGCCCCGCCGAACCGATGGGTGCCATCGAAGTAGGTCGTGTAGATGTGGCTGGTGTCGTAGGTGAAGCGCCGGGCGAAGACGAGCTTGCCGAAGTCGAGCAGCGGGTTGCTCAACGCCACGCGGTTCTTCAGGAGGTACGCCCGAACGTGCAGGTCGTACATCCCCTGCCACTTGCCCTTGTCCCCGTCGTCCATGGCTCTCAGCCGCTGGAGCTCCTCCAGCATCTTCTCAGCCTGCGCGTCCTCGGCGGTCAGGGCGTTCCCGCCCTTCATCGCGCGGAACCTGCTCACCAGGAACCGCGTGTGAGAGAGCATCCTCTCGACCCGGTCCGGCGACAGCGCGAGCACAGCCGTGTCCGTGCGCTGGTCGTTGACCTTCACCGAGAGTGTCGCCTGCCACGCCTCCCCCCATTCATCCTGCTCGACAGTCGCCTCGACCTTGTGCTTGCCCTCGCCCATCAGCAGGTACTCGAGGGCCTTCTCCCCGCGCGGCGTGGGGGAGGGGATCGGGTCGAAGGGGATGTTCGGGTCGTAGTCGGGCGGCGCATCAACGAACCCATCGGGTCGCACGTACGCCTCGCAGCCGAACTTGCCGGGCTCGGGCTTGCCGCTCCAGGCTCCGCGGAAGGCGGCTTGCAGGGGCTTCGGCTTACGCTTCCAGCCGGGCGGGAACGGGACGGACGAGTCGAGGCGGAAGGCGACGATGTGGGGGACGCACGGGCCGGGACAGATGAGCTTGATGGTGTGCTGGCCGGCAGTGATGTCCACCTCCGCCTGCTTCTCCCACACCGCGGTGCTCGAGTTCCAGCTGCCGGTCGTGCCCTTGAAGCCGCGCACGACGAGCGCGTCGTCCAGGAAGATGTCTACCGGGCGCGAATCTTGAGCGCAGTAGCAGGCGAAGAAGGTGAACCGGGCCGTGACGGGGATGGTGAGGTCGTACTCGGCGGTGTTGGGCGCCACGCCACCATTGACGATCACCGGGTCCTTGTCGGCGTAGGCCATGCCGGGGGTGTAGACCGCCACGTTGCCGCGGTCGAACTCGTAGGCGCGGACAAGGATGCTGCCCGCCGGCTGAGGCTCATCGCCTGGCACGGTGACCACGGCCACGAGCACGAGTCCGAGAGCGGCGAGCAACCATGCACTCCGGCTGAATCGCGTCATGTCAAGCGCCTCCAGTTGGGTCGCGCCATCTCCCCGTACCTTTCGGTGTCGACCCACCGGATTCCTCGCGGGCCGACCGAATCGCGCGCGTGTCTGAGAGGACGGAGGCGGCTTGCAGCGGAAATGCCAGTAGGCCGCTGCCAGCGGAGGGAACCATGGGCGCCCTGGTCACCCGCCTGTTGCCCGACAAGCGCCGCGAGAAGGTGCTCGTGCCCGACTGGCCCGAGCCCGCTGCGCCGGCGGGCAACCAGGTCACAACGCGGACGGTCTACTCCGGCGTCACCAACGGAACCGAGCGGAACGACCTGCTGGGAGCAGAGAATGGGACGGAGGGAATCTCCGTTCTGTCCCGGAACTCCGGGATAAGACGGGAGTTCCCTCCGTCCCGCTTCCTGCTCGCGCTACTCCTCGTAAGCTCGCTCGCACCGGCGCAGCCGCTCGCTGATCCCCGCGCCGATCCGTACTTCGCCGACCCCGCCCTCCGTGCGTTGATGGACTGGGTCACCTTCCAGCTCACCTTCGACCGCGCCAGCCTCGTGCCGGACATGGCGGCCGGCGACTTCGGGTTCTCCCCGACGAAGAGCCCGCAGTTCGCGTCCGGGGTGAAGGGGCAGGCGCTCGTGGCCGGTGGCGACAGCGGGAGCGCGATCTACGCGCGTGAGGTGAACGCTTCGCTCGAGACGCGCGGGGCCATCTCGCTCTGGCTCTGCCCCCTCCAATGGACACACGTGAACGGCGGAAACACCGAGTTCCTCATGACCACCAATGCCAGCTTCTACCTGCAACGCCAGGGGCCACTGCACAACGAGGAGGGGGTGGTGACCCGGCAGGAGGCGATGCAGTTCCTCATGCTCTCCCCGGTGACCGGCAACAACTGCCTCGCCTTCGGCACCGACGATTGGCCCCCCGGCAGGTGGCGGTTGATGGTGGCGAACTGGAGCTGGCCGACGATGTCCTTCTCCCTGGATGGCGGCGAGTTCCAGAGCCTCTCGGTGAAGCAGAACCCGACCGCCGCCAACTTCGGGGGCCTGGCTGTCGGCTCATCGGGCGGCGAGAAGACGCTCATGGACGAGCTCACCATCTACCGGCGGCCGCTCATCCTCGAGGAAGTGCGAAGCCTGTACGAGGCCCTGAAGCCGCCGGCGCAGGAGGGGCAGAGATGATGACCGCTGGGCTGCTCATCGCCGCTCTGGTGCCATTCGCGGCGCCGACGATGGCCGATCCCGCCCTACCTCAGGCTGCCCTCCCTCTCATGAGGGTCGCGCCCACGATCGATGGCCGTATCGACGAGGCCGAGTGGACCGGCGCCGTGCGGAACGTCGGCCTCTGCAGCCAGCACAACCTGGAACTCGGCGCGCGAGAGGTCGTCTTCTGGGCCGGGGCCGCCGCGCAGAACCTGTACCTCGCGATGAAGTCGGAGCTGCCGCCTGGCGGCGAGCTTCTCAACCGCGCCGTCCCCGACGGCGATCGGGACATCATGGCCGCGCTCTACGACGACTCGGTCGAGCTGGTCATCCACCCGCACCTGGGGGCGGCGACGGGGGATCGTCGCTACTTCCACCTCATCGTCAACCCGCGCGGTGCGATGTTCGACCGCAGCTTCGATGAGGGCAACCCGCAGAACGCGATCAACACCGCCTGGCGCCTCAAGAACTGGCAGTACCGGAGCCAGGCGCTCGATGGCTGGTGGCAGGTGGAGATGGCGATTCCGTTCTCGGAGATCGGCGCGACCGACGACGACCTCAAGCACCCCTGGGGCCTGCGTATCTGCCGCAACTGGCAGCGGCCGTGGGACCAGAGCCGGTGGGAGAGCGTCGCTGCGCCCTATGAAGACGTGCCGACCATGCCGCGGATCAGCTTCGACGAGAAGGCGCTCGTCCTACAGGTGTTGGGCCTGCGCGGCGAGGGCAAGCCGCGCATTGAGCTCTCAATCGCGAACCCCGGCGCCGAGGCCATCCCCGCAAGAGCCTTCCTCTCCGACACGTGGAGCAGGAACCCTCCGACCGAGGTCACCAAGGATCTCACCGTCGCTCTCGGCAGCAGAGAGGTGGTGGTCTTCGAGCCGCCCCACGGCGGGCCTGAGGGCGCCCACCACACGATCATCCGGGTCACCTCGCCGGACGAGAGGCGCGTCTTCTACCTCCGCGACTTCACCTGGCGGCTTGAGCGCCCCGCCAATCGCTGGGCGCTCGTTGCCGAGGACAGGCAAGCGGTGCAACTGCAGTACAAGGTCTACCCCTACTACCGCAAGCTGAAGGTGCGGGTAGGGATTGAGGCCCTCGCCTCGAAGGACAAGGTGACCGGCGCGGAGTTGAGCTTCCTCAAGGAGGGCACAGCCCAGCCGCTCCTCACTGCGCGTGTGGCCTTCAGGGACTACGTCGCCGAGACGCTCGTCGACACGCCCGAGCTGACCGAAGGCAACTACGAGGTCCGCGCGAAGCTGCTCGGCGGCGAAGGCGTGCCCACCGATCCCGTGGTCGGCATCTACGAGCGTAAGGTCTTCCCCTGGGAGCACAATCGTCTCGGCCTCTCTGATCGCGTCATCCCGCCCTTCACCCCAATCCAAGTGAAGGGCACGACGCTGTCCACCGTCCTCCGAGAGCACCAACTGAACCGCGCCGGAGTGTGGGATCAGGTCACCAGCCTCGGCCAGCCGCTTCTAAGGGCCCCTATGCACTGGCTGGTCGAGGCAGGTGGCCAGCAGCTAGAGGTGAGGGCCCGCGCTGTGAAGGTTGAGAGCGCCCGACCGAGCTTCGCAGTTGCCTCCGGCGGCTTCACCGCCGGGCCCCTCAAGGTGACCGTTCGCTCAGAGTGGGATCAGGACGGCATGGCCAAGGTCTTCCTGACGCTCCAGCCGTCGCCCGGCCAGGAGATCGGCCGCCTCAGCCTGGAGATCCCCCTCGACGATGCCCGGATGCCCTACCTGCACACTTGCGGTGACGGGCTTCGGTTCAACTACGCCGGCAAGACTTCCGAGGGCGAGGGGCCGGTCTGGGACTCATCCCAGGCGAACAAGACGAACATCGTCGGCACCTTCTACCCCTACGTGTGGGTCGGCGGCGGAGAGCGCGGGCTGGCCTGGTTCGCGGATTCCGACAAAGGCTGGAGCCTCGATGACACCATGCCCACGGTACAGCTCGAGCGCCGCGCGGGCGTGCTGACCATGCGCGTCAACTTCGTCACCCGGCCCACGAAGCTCGACGCGCCCCGCGAGATCGTTTTCGGCCTCCAGGCGACGCCGGCCAAGCCCATGCCCGAGCAACCGGTGAACTGGCGCCGATGGCTCTGCAACTACTTCGACTCCCCCAAGGTACAGCCGTTCCAGATCATCGGCGCCACCTTCTACTACGGTCTCATGAGCGACGGCTTCTACCCACGTGACCATGACCTCTCGATCTACGAGGCCCTCTCGAAGGCCCGCGACACCGGCGAGTACAACGCCGACTTCGTCGCGAAGTGGATGGAGGGCTACAAGCCCTACGGCATCCAGCCCGACACCGACCAGTGGCGGTTCTTCGAGGCCCACATCAGGTCAGGCATGAGCTCTGCCGCCGGCGCCAGGCGTCCGCAGGGCTGGCTCTGGACACCTTACACCAACCCGCGTGGTATGGGCTACCAGATGGCCGAGTGGCCGACCTTCCAGGATGAGTGGGTGAGCTTCCCCTACCTCGAGCGGTCGAAGTCCGGCGGCCTCGCCTACGACATCTGCCCGGGGCGCAGCTTCCAGGACGCGGCCCTGTGGTACTACCGCGAGATGATGAAGTGCTTTGACGGCATCTACTGGGACAACCTGTTCATGGCCGCCAACTACGATACCGTTGCCGGCGGCGCCTGGGTCGATGAGAAGGGGCGCGTTCACCCCGGAATGGGCCTGTGGGCCATGCGCGACCTGGTCAAGCGCGCCGCCGTCCTCTTCAACGAGGAGGGCCGGCCCGTCTTCAGCAACGTGGTGCACATGACGAACACCAACATCGTGCCGATCCTATCGTTCGCGAACATCAACCTTGACTGGGAATGGCAGTACGGCAAGCGCGACTTCCAGGATCGCTTCGCGCCCGACCTGACGGTCGCGGAGACCATCGGCCGCCAGTGCGGCAACATCCCCCTTATCCTCGCCGGCGGCTTCTACGATGACAAGGACCCGGCCTGGGAGTGGTGCATGCGGACACGGCTCGGCGTGTGCCTGGTGCACGAGATCCGCGTGTGGGACTGGCACCCGGCGTTCCACTACGAGATGTACGGGAAGCTCTTCAACTTCGGTTACGGCGACAAGGACTGCCGCGTGTACAACTACTGGGATGAGGGCTTCCCGCTCGAGGTGGCCGGCTGCAACGCCAAGGGAATCGTGATGGTCAAGGGGCCGAAGGCCATCGCCATCGTCACGGACTATGGTGAGGGCGGCACCTGCACGCTGAAGCTCGACCTCGGGAAGCTCGGTCTGCCGGCGACGGTGAAGCCGAGCGACTTCGAGACCGGCGAGGCGATGACGGGGATGGCGCCCGGAGAGGTGACGTTCCCCCTGAAGAAGCACGACTTCAGGGCGGTGCTGCTCGAGTAGCGAAAGCGTGCGGGGGGTGACGCGATGACCATTGCGGCGACCATGCTGTGGATTGCCTCGGGAGCGGCGGCTGTGCCGCGCGAGATCGAGTGGGCCCTCGTCGACGTCGCGCAGCAACGGACCTGCACCGTGGGCGACCAGGGGCGGAAGCTCGTCGAGGGCGGGCGGCTCGACACCGTCCCCGAGGGCAGCCAGGTCAGCCTGGCCGTGCGCTACGAGCCCGCGGCCGAGGGCACAGCCATCAAGGTTCACCTGGCCGACCGGGCCGGCAGGGACCGAGGGCTAGTCGTGCGCCTCAGCCTGCCTCTTCCGCAGGGGAAGGCACGCTGGTGGCAGGACCCCGATACTGCGGTGCCGCTGGGTGAGAAGCCTCTGTCGAACACGACGGCCCTGCGCGGGCTTCCGGGCCTGCCGGAGTTCCCGGAGGGTGACCGGCCCGAGTACGGCCTCTACTCCATCTACCCGTTGGGCGTCGTCGAGACCGAGAGCGAGGGGGCGATCGCCCTGGCCCGGCCGATGGGCGAGTCGGCCATCGTCCGGTTCACCGCCGTCGGCGGCGCCGAGCCGCGGCTGTCTGCCGAGGTCGACCTCGCCCTCAGCGAGTACACCCATCCCCCCCGCGAGGCGGACCTCACCCTGTGGTTCATCCCCGGTGCCCCAGGCGACGACTCCCCCATCCGCGCGGCGCTATCGCGCTACTACGCCATGCAGCCGGCAGACTGGTCGGTACGCGCCCCGGAGTTCGGCGGCTGGATGCCCTTCGAGGACCTGGCGCACCTTCCGAACGCCGACGAGTTCGGCTTCGCCTATCAGGAGGGTGCGCCGAACCCTGCCTTCGACGATGCCCTCGGCGCGCTCAGTTTCGTCTACTTCCACTGCGCCGGCGAGTTCGCCAACGTGCCCGGCTACAAGCGGGGCACCGAGCCGCTGCCACCGTACGAGGAGGTCATGGCGGCGTTCAACGCCGTCGCCGAGCAGCACAGCGGCGTGGCCAAGGTGTGGGACCTCTGCGGAGTGCAGAGCCCGGATGGCCGGGTCGACTACCGCCCGGAGAAGACCTACGGTGACTTCTTCTGCCAGGCGTGTGTGGACCCGGACCTTCCCTATGGCCAGGCCATGGCTGACCGGCTGCTTCAGCGCGTCACGGCCGAGCCGTCGCCCAGAGGCATTGACGGTGTCTACTACGATGGCCTGGCTGCCGGGCTCGACTACGCGCCCGATCACCTCCGGGCCGCGAACCACCTGCTGCTCTGGGACGGCAAGCTCCGCCGGCCGGTGAACTACAACCTCTTCAGCTCCGTCGAATGGGCGAAGCTCATCCACGAGCGCCTGGCGGGCACCAGCAAGCTGACGATGCTCAACGACAGCAGCCTCACCTCGTTCCCCTTCGCCGGACCGTGCATCGACGTGCCCGGCGCCGAGATGGGCATCGACCTCGACCGCGCGACGGCGAGGCACATCCGCAGTATCACCTACCGCAAGCCCTTCTGCACGCTGGTGAAGGCGGACTTCAGCCAGGTCAGCCAGCCGCTGATCGAGACGTACATGCGCCGGTGCGTGGCCTACGCGATCCTGTTCGGGTTCTTCGACATCTCCCCCTCGGGAGATCATCCCGGCTCGAGCTACTGGGAGCACCCCGAGTGGTACGACCGGGACCGGCCGCTCTTCCGCCGCTACATGCCGCTGGCCGCTGAACTCGCCCGCGCCGGTTGGCAGCCCCGGCCTCGCGCTCGCGCGCAGGGCGCGTACGTGGAGGAGTTCGGCGACCCCGCAACAGCGCCCCTGGCCCTCGTCACCTTGTCCACGGACGCGCGAGAGAAGCCCGAGGAGAAGCGGCCGGTCACGATCACGCCGCCAGTGCGCTCGCCGGCCGATGGGGCGCCGGTGCTGGGTGTGGAGCTCCTGACTGGGCAGATCGTCCTCGTTCCCCGGACGGGAGACCTGGTCACCGACATGGCGGGTGACGACCTGGCGGTGTGGGCATTCGGCCCGGCCCAGCAACAGGCCCAGGCCTGCGCGGACCGCGCTCGCGACAGCCTCCAACGGCGGGAACGGTATCTCGCGGCAGCGCGCGCCGGCTCGGCTCTGCTGGCACCCTGGGCGCCGTATGGCGACGCGGGAGCCAGGATCGTATCCCCTGGGCGCGACAGCCGCTACTGCTTGGAGGCCCAGAAGCACAACCCCGACGAGTCCGCCGGCGCGAACCAGACCATCGTCGTGAGTCACGATCGACCCCGCAAGCTGGTGGTGTCCGCCTGGAGCCGAGCAGAGGGCGTGACCGGGCAGAAGGACGCTGACTACTCGCTCTACGTGGACTGCTACTACAGCGACGGGACGGCGCTGTACGGCCAGACGGTGCCGTTCAGCGCTGGCATGCACGACTGGGAGTACGGTGAGCGCGTCATCGAACCGGCGAAGCCCGTGCGGAACCTCAACGTGTACCTGCTCTTCCGCGGTCAGCACGCGGGACGGGTCTGGTTCGACGACGTCACGGTTGCCTTGACGGACGAGGCCGCCAACAGCCTGCTGCCGCGAGGGGACTTCGAGCCAACGAAGGCCGGCTCGCACCTGGCGGGGGACAGCCCCGAGGCGGCTAGGATCAACGAGCGCTTCGCGCAACTCGATGGGGTGCTCCGGAAGCCGGTCAGCAGCATGGACTGGAAGCAAGTCGACAGCCTGCTGAGCGAGGCTGAGCGGACGGCGAAGCAGCCCGAATGGGGCGCGGATACGGAGCGAACCTTGCGGGATGTCGCCGACCTCCGGTGGCATCTCCGCCTCGCCGAGGCCTGCCTCCGCGGGAAGCCTCAGTCGCCCCAGCGCGAGTCGCGGCTCACAGAACTCGAGCAGCTCGGGAGCGCGCGGCGGCCCTCGACTGGGCCGCTCCAGTACCGCGCGACGACCGGGAAGGTGCCTCCGGGCACGATCGTCGTGGTGGACAGCAACTTCGAGGGGTACGGTCCTGATCCGTTGACTGACGGCGGGGTCAACCCCCGCGACGCCGACTGGTCTCGGGCCGCCTGGGCGTCAAGCGAGGGCGAGGCGCCGCACTGGGTCGAGCTGCGGTTCCCCCAGCCCGTGCCGGTGCGCCAGGTGCGTGTCTGGTGGGCGCTGGACGGCGGCCGCCTTCATGCCTCCACCCAGGTTGAGGTTCAGGTGAAGCAGGGGGCTGCGTGGGTGTGTGCCGAGGAGCAGGAGGCCAGGCCCGGCGAGCAGCCAGGGCTGACCGTCATCACGCTTCCCGGGCAGCCGCTCTCGGCTCTCCGCATCTGCCAGCTCGCCCACGGCGGTTCGACCGATCGACCAGACCTCATGTGGGTCACGGAGGTCGAGGTGGAGTAGGCTGCTGGGCACTATGCCGTTGTGGGAGCGGCGTCAACCGCTCCCACAACAACACTCGGAGGTACTGCTCATCATGCTCGCGTCCGTCGTCCTGCCTGTCATGTTGGGAACCTTGGGCCTTGCAGCCGACGACTGGAGCCCGCCGAACCTGGTCAAGAACCCCGGCTTCGAAACGGTGACAGAGAACGGAGCACCCGGGGACTGGGACGCCGATAGGACGGTCTACATCACTGTCACCGAGCCGGTACACTCGGGCCAGCGGGCGCTGCGGTTTGCCAACCCCGACGCGAACCGGTATGTGCTCTGCAGCCAGCGGATCCCGCTGCAGCCGGGGAAAGCCTACGAGGTCCGTGTCTGGGTCAAGACGGAGAACATCCAGGGCGACGACAGCGGCGCGACGATCTGCCTTGAGTGGTACTCCGCCGACGGGAAGTACCTGGGCGGGTGCTACCCGGCAGGCTTCAAGGGCACGGTCGACTGGCAGCAGGTGAAGGCCGTCAGTGGGCGTGTGCCGCGCGAGGCAGCCGCCTGCAATGTAACCTGCTACGTGCGCGAGCACATGACCGGCAAGGCGTGGTGGGATGACGTAGAGGTCCGGCTGTGGCGTGAACCTCCTCTCCACACGTTGCTGCTCACCCCGAACTACCGCGGCGAGATCGGCCCGGAGCGGCGACCGCTAGAGGTCGCCGCGCGGCTCGCCCTGGCCGATTACGACCTCCAGCCGAGGCAGGTCAGGCTCCGAGCGGACCTGGTGCGCGCGGGGGATGGGTCGCTCGTGCAGACCCGGTACTGGGCGCCGAAGACGGCCGAGACGGTGCTCCGACTGGGTACGAAGCGCCTGCAGCCGGGCCGGTACGACCTGAGGGTCGCGCTGGAGAGCGGCCGGGACCGGCATGAGCTCGGGCGCGAGTCGTGGCGGCTGAGGGTATTCGACGCCGCGCTCACGGGCCGCGCGGCCTACATCGACGCCCACAACCGGCTGATCTGCGAGGGCAAGCCGTTCTTCCCGCTCGGCATGTACTGGGGCGCGATCAACGAGGCCGACTTACGGGTCTACGCGGACAGCCCGTTCAACTGCCTGATGCCCTACGGCCCGCCGACCAAGGAGCAGATGGACTTGGCCCACAGCCTGGGGCTGAAGGTGATCTACACGGTGAAGGATGTCTACTACGGGTCCACCTACGTCGAGGGCGGCCTCAAGACCATCGAGGACGAGCGACGGGTCATCGAGGCCAAGACGCGGGAGTTCCGTGACCACCCCGCGCTGCTCGCCTGGTATCTGAACGACGAGCTGCCGCTCGACTACCTCGATCGCCTCGAAGCACACCAGGAATGGCTGGAGGAGCTTGACCCGGGCCACCCGACCTGGGTCGTCCTCTGGCAGGTGGGGCAGCTTGAGAGCTACGTGAGGACCTTTGGTGCCATCGGCACCGACCCCTACCCCATCCCCGGCTCCCCGGCGAGGATGGCCGGCCAGTGGGCGAGGCAGACCGTGCAGAGCGTTCGCGGCCGCCGACCGGTGTGGATGGTGCCCCAGGTCTTCAACTGGGCCTGCTACCGCGAAGACCCGAAGGAGAAAGCCGGGCTCCGGCCGCCGACTCTCGCCGAGATGCGCAGCATGGCCTGGCAGTGCATCGCGGAGGGGGCTACGGGGCTGGTCTTCTACTCGTTCTTCGATATCCAGCGGGACACGGTCGTGCCGTTCGACCAGCAGTGGGCACTCGTGAAACAGATGGCCGGCGAGATCAAGGAGCTCATCCCGGTCGTCCTCTCGGTCGAGCCCACGCCCCGCATCCGCGCGGAGGAGCAGCCATGGCTGCACTGGACGACACGCAGGCTGGGCCGTACCGTGTACCTGATCGCGGTGAACGACGATGAGACGGGGCACCGCGCCACATTCGAGCTGGGGAAGTGCCCGACGTCCGTGCGGCTGCGCGGGGTCAGGGACGCGCTGGCCGTACAGGGGACACAGCTCCAAGCCAGGTTCGGCCGGTTCGGCGTCAACCTCTACGAGATGGAGTTCTGAGATGAGGAGGACCAAGATCGTCCTGATCGGCGCCGCCAGCGCCAGCTTCGGTCCACGCACGGTCGTCGATGTCTTCCTCAGTCGGGAGCTTCGGGAGCTCGACGTCGACTTCGTCCTGGTCGATATCGACGAGCCGAACCTCGAGGCCGTCTGCCGCCTCGCTGAGCGCGTCGGCGAGCACACGGCGAGCACCATCCGCCTCTCCCGGACTACCGACCGGTGCGAGGCGCTGCGCGGAGCGAAGTACGTGATCACCAGCGTCGCCCGGAAGCGGAACGCGCTCTGGGACCTCGACTTCCGCGTGCCGCTTGAGCTTGGGTTCAGGCATGTGCTCGGCGAGAATGGCGGCCCCGGGGCGGCCTTCCATACGTTGCGCAGCTTCGAGCTGATGGTCCCGATTGCGCGCGACATCGAGCGCATTGCGCCGAAAGCTCTCCTCCTCAACTTCACCAACCCGGAGAGCCGTGTGTGCCTCGCCGTCAGCCGGCTCACCCAGGTGCGGTGCGTGGGCCTCTGCCACGGCACGATGGGCAGCATTCGAACCGTCGCCAACATCCTCGAACGGCGACCCGAGGACCTGCACGTCGTCGTCGGGGGCATCAACCACTTCCACTGGCTGATGCGCGTCGAGGATGCCGAGACGGGCGACGACCTCTACCCCGCGCTGCGGCGCAAGGTGGACTGCAAGCCGGAGGTGTTGTCGCCCCTGGTACGGACGCTGTGGGACGTGCTCGGCTTGATCCCGTTCCCGTCCGACGATCACATCGGCGAGTACCTGGCGTTCGCCCACGAGTTCTGCGACACTCACCTGCACTGGGGGCGGCCATGGCAGCCCGTGCGGCGGGCCGAGCCGCCCGCGGGCACCGGCGATGCCCGGGAGCGCCTCGCGCCGTACCTCGACGGCAGGGCGCCGCTCAGTGACCTCCTCCACCCCTCCGGCGAGTGGGCTGTGTCCATCTGCTGCGATGTCGAGCTTGACCTCGGCCGTCGCGAGCCGGCTGTGAACGTGCCCAACACCAATGGCGCCGTCGAGAACCTCCCCCGCGATGCCATCGTCGAGGTCGCCGCGGTGGTCGACCGGAAGGGCATCCATCCCGAGAAGGTCGGCCCGCTGCCCCCGGCGATCGCCGAGTTCTGCCGCAGGCAGACGGCCATCCAGGAGCTGCTCGTCGAGGCTTACCGAACGGGCTCGCGCGGGCTGCTGCTTCAGGCCCTTCTGCTCGACCCCGTAGTCGACAGCGTCGCCCGAGCGCAGCAGCTCATCGACGACATGCTGCGATTGCAGGGGGAGTTCCTGCCCGCCCTCAAGTGACGGCCCCAGGGAGGATGGTGACGGTGGCCAAGGTCTACACGTTGATCTCGGTCCACACAGAGGACTGCATCAACCCGGAGACCGACGAGGTGCCCCTCCGACTGGCGGAGATCGCCAACCGCCACGGCTGCCAGATCGTTCCCAAAGTCACGACCGAGAAGATCCGCAGTCTGAAGCGCAATGGCCGATCGGACGTCATCGAGGCCCTGAAGACGCAGGACGTCGGCTTCCACATGACTGACCACAGCTTCCCGCCGACGGTGCCCGTCTACAACCAGAACGCGAGCTGGGACGAGGGCATTCGCGAGTTCGAGCGGCGTGAGCGGCTCGGCTACGACGAGTGGCGGGCGACCTTCGGGCGCGATGCTCCCACCTATGCCCAGGGCGTGGAGACACCCTTCGCCTTCCCGGTCCTGCGCCAGTGGGGCATCCCCACGTATACCTGCTCGAGCTGTGTCAGCCTGGGCGGTCTTCCCATGCACTACATGGGCATCCTGAAGCAGGATTGGGGCGCGCCCAACGGGTTACACCTCGGCTTCCAGGTCACTGACCCGGGGATGGCAGAGCAGTTCGTCGCGCAGTTCGACGCGATCTACCATCGCCTGCACCAAGGCGAGGGCGGCGTCGTCAGCATCTCCTCCCACGAAGTCGAGTGGGCGACCCGTGGGTTCTGGGACGCCAACTTCCGGCAGGGGAGGTTGGTCCTCCCCAGGGACTTCCGCCGTGCCCCCATCAAGAGCCGGGAGGAGTTGGAGCGCGGCCTGCGGACCTTCGAGACGCTGCTGGAGCACGTCCGAACGCTCCCCGACTCGGAGGTCATCTCGTCCAGGAGGCTACACGACCTCTACCGCGACCGCCTGGCGGGGGAAGAGCTGACCATGGACGAGGTGGCAGCCTTGGCGAAGGCCATGTCGGAGGAGATCACCTTCCGGCCGGTGCGGGGGCAGTACGCTTCCGCAGCCGAGGTGTTCGGCCTCGTGGTGTCGGCCCTCGACCATTACTTCCGCCTGGGAAGCCTGCCGGAAACGGTGAGGGTGAGCTTCCTTGGTGGGCCGCCGCGGTCCGCCGAGACGAGGCGTCCCCAGGAGCCGATGAGTCCGGACATCCTGGCCCACGTCCTGGCGGACGTCGCCGACTACCTCGCCTTCCATCAGCGCGTGCCCGCCGAGGCCTGGCGAGGGAACGACCCGCTATCCGCGGGCGACTTCCTGGCCACCGTCTCCCGCGTGTTGATGGCGCTGCACCGCAAGGGCGAGGTGCCCAGCGCCATCGAGATCGCACGGGGCAATGTGACGTGCCTGGGGCATGCCCCGGAACGGGCCTCGGTGAGCATATGGCCTTCGTTTCCGCCCGGCTTCGCAGATGACAACGGTGTCGCCTTCGCACGCCTCCAGTGCTGGACGCTGAAGCCGGCGGTCAGAGGGTGACCACGACCGGGAGCGAGGGCAGAATGGACCTGGCCTACCGACAAGACTGGCCCGAGGCCGCCGACCGTCTGGCCCGCTGGTGGGAGGGCGAGTACCTCGGCCGGCCGGCCATGCAGCTCACCGCCCCCAGGGACGGCGCGGCCTGGGAGACGTTGCCCGAGCCACCGAGCATCTGGGAGCACTGGACGGACCCCCAGTACGTCGTGCCCCGCACGGATCCGTCCATCCGGAACACCGCCTGGTTTGCCGAGGCCTGCCCGTCGGCGTGGGTGAACCTGGGTCCCATCTCCGTGACGGCCTTTCTCGGCACACCCGTCCACGTCGATGAGCGCACCGTGTGGCAGAGCCCGATCGTTGATGACTGGGAGAGCTACGAGCCCCGGTTCGACCCCGCCAACGACTGGTGGCAGATCACCCAACGGCTGACGAGGGCTCTGGCCGAGGCCGGGGAGGGGAGATGGCATGTGGCGAACGCGGATGTGGTGGAACCGGGGGATGCGCTGTCGTACCTCCGCGGCCCCGCCCGCCTGTGCCTGGACCTCCTTGAGGGGCCGCACGGGAAGCTGAAGCGCGTGCGGGACGAGCTGACGGAGCTTCTGTGGTCCTTCTACGAGGACCTGACCGGCATCGTCCGCGCCCACATGCCCGGGACGGCCTCCTGGCTTGGCGTGTGGTCGCCGAAGCGGACGGCGACGCTCCAGTGCGACTTCTCGTGCATGATCTCGGCGGTGATGTTCGCCGAGTGGTTCGCGCCGCCCCTCGCGGAGCTCTGCCGGCGGCTCGATCACGTCATCTACCATCTCGACGGCCCGGGCGCGCTGCAGCACCTCGATACGCTGCTGTCGCTCCCACGGCTGCACGCCATCCAGTGGGTGCCCGGGTCGGGGGCGGAGCCCCAGGCCCATCCGAAGTGGCGACCGCTGCTCAGGCGCATCATCGACGCCGGTGTGCGCGTGCACCTCTACGTGGCTCCTGATGAGATCGAGGGGCTGCTGGCCGATCTCCCGCCCGAGGGGCTCTTCCTGCAGACCGGCTGCGGGTCGGAGGTCGAGGCGCGGGACCTGCTGGCGCACGTGGAGAAGTTGTCCGATCGCGCGGTCGGCCGGAGACACGGTGGGAGCTGATTCCGCCTCGCAGCCCGCTCCCCCGAAGGGTGCAGCTTCTTTCCGTAGGTAGCCATCTTCCGCGGTGGCACTGGCAGCCGCCGTGTGCTGCCAGTGCTCTCGTTAGGCGCGGGGACACCGGCAGCGGGGCTCCCGGTGCCACAACTGCCTGCAAGCTGCGGCTGCACCCCGCGTCCAGGCACGTCGGACATTCGCTTCCCGTGCCACGCTCGCCCGCTGGGTGCCAGGCCCGTTACGCCCGCACCCGTCTGAGACCGCGCCGGCCCGGAGAATGCGCCTTCCGGGCTCCTCCGCGCGGTGGGAAGTGTCCGATTCTGTCACCTTTTGTAACCTCGCGCGGCCCCTTCTGTAGGCAGCCGGCCGAACTCAGTGGTGCCCCTGGCAGCCGCCCGCGAGCCCTGAGCCTGCCGAAGGGTCTGCTGCCAGTGCCCTCTCGCAGACGGAACGGCGCCACTGGCAGCACACGGCGGCTGCCAGTGCCACAACTACCTACGATCTGTGGCTGCACCCTCCCCCGAACGGCGGATTGACACCCCGGCCCGTTAGGGGTAGCGTTGCAGGTTGGGGCACCGCCTCTCGGCGGGCCTCCCTGGGCCTGCGGGTGCGCGGAAACAGGCGCCGTTGATAGCCCGTTCGGGGCTGGCAGGGAAGCAGCCCCATGGCCGGAACCATCCGGCCGCGGCGGCCTCGACGGCGTCAAGGAGGCGCGGGTCCAGGTGGGCGACCTGGACCTCGGCATCGCGGTCGCCAGCGGCCTGGCCAACGCCCGCAACCTGCTGGAGCAGCTCCGCGCCGGGCGCAGCGATCTCCACTTCGTCGAGATTATGGCCTGCCCCGGCGGATGCATCGGCGGCGGAGGGCAACCCATCGACGCAGAGCTCGACGGCGTCCGCGCCCGCATGCAGGCGCTCTACCAGATCGACGCCACCGAGCCGGTCCAGTTGTCTCACCAGAACAAGGATGTGCAGCGGCTGTACGACGAATACCTCGGCAAGCCGCTGGGGGAGCAGAGCCACCACCTGTTGCACACGCACTACCTAGAGCGCGACGTCGTCCTGTGAGTGGATCGCAGTGAAGGGTTCGGAGAAGCTTCCGCTAGTCACGACGATCAAGGAGAAGTGCCGCGTCTGCTACACCTGCGTACGCGACTGCCCCGCCAAGGCCATTCGCATCGCCGACGGCCAGGCGGAGGTGATTGCCGAGCGGTGCATCGGGTGCGGCAACTGCGTTCGTGTCTGCAGCCAGAACGCGAAGCAGGTCATGAGTTCCATCGAGGCGGCGCAAGCCGTCCTCGATTCGGGCGCCCCCGTCGCCGCCTGCCTGGCGCCTAGCTCCCCTGCCGAGTTCACCGACATGGCGGTCCCGCAGGTGGTCGGGACGGTCCGGGCCCTGGGCTTCGACTACGTCACCGAGGTTGCCTTTGGGGCGGACCTCGTCGCCCGGGAGTACCGGAAGCTCCTCGCCGAGACCAATGGCCAGCGGTACATCGCCACTACGTGCCCGGCCCTGGTCGCCTACGTCGAGCGGTACCACCCGGCGGTGGTGGATCGGTTGGCGCCCATCGTCTCCCCCATGGTCGCCCTGGCCCGGGCCCTTCGTCGTCTGCACGGTGACGAGCTCAGAGTGGTGTTCATCGGCCCCTGCATCGCGAAGAAGGGCGAGGTCGTTGCCGAGCCGGTAGAGCACGATGTGGAGGCGGCCCTCACCTTCGTCGAGCTCCGCAAGATGATCGAGGGGAAGGGCCTCACCCCGGAGAGCGTGGAGCCGAGCGAGTTCGATCCGCCCCATCCGGGCACCGGAGCCCTGTTCCCCATCAGCCGGGGCATTCTGCAGGCAGCCTCGATCAGCGAGGACCTGCTCTCCGGCGACGTGATCGCTGCGGATGGGCGCAGCAACTTCGTCGAGGCCATCAAGGAGTTCGAGACCGGCGACCTGAACGCACGCCTGCTCGAGGTGCTCTGCTGCCATGGGTGCATCATGGGCTCGGGGATGAGCACCCCGGCCCCGTTGTTCAGCCGGCGGTCCGCCGTCAGCCAGTATGTCCGCCGCCGCACGGGGACGCTGGACCTGAACCAGTGGCGCGCGGACATGGACACCTTCGCCGACCTCAACTTGCGGCGGTCCTTTGCCGCCAGCGATCAGCGCGTCCCCGCGCCCTCCGACGAGGAGCTGGCCGGCATGCTGGCCCGGCTCGGCAAGGTCAAGCCCGAGGACGAGCTGAACTGCGGCGCCTGTGGCTACGATACGTGCCGCGAGCACGCCATCGCCATCTACCGCGGCCTCGCCGAGAGCGAGATGTGTCTGCCCTACAGCATCGACCAGCTCCGTAAGACCATTCAGGAGCTCAACCTCTCACACGAGCAGCTGGCCAGCGCTCAGGAAGCGCTCATGCAGTCGGAGAAGCTCGCCAGCATGGGGCAGCTCGCCGCCGGCATCGCCCACGAGGTGAACAACCCCTTGGGCGTCGTGCTCATGTATGCCCATCTGCTCCTGGACGAAGCCAGCCATGACGAACCGTTGCGTGAGGACCTCTCGATGATCGCCGAACAGGCCGACCGCTGCAAGAAGATTGTCTCCGGCTTGCTCAACTTCGCCCGGCAAACGAAGGTTCTCGCTGAACCCATTGACCTCCGCGAGCTGGTCGAGCGCAGCTTGCGCTCGGCGCCGGCCCCCGAGAACGTCACCACCGAAGTCGAGCCTGCGCTCGCGAACCCCATCGCCGAACTCGACCCGAACCAGATCACGCAGGTCCTCACCAACCTCTTCAGCAACGCCTACGCCGCCATGCCGGACGGCGGCACGCTGACGGTGCGTCTCGAGGGGGACGAGTCCAACGTCCGCTTCGTCGTCAGCGACACAGGCGTTGGCATCCCCCAGGAGAACCAGAGCAGGATCTTCGAACCGTTCTTCACCACCAAGCAGATCGGCAAGGGCACTGGACTCGGCCTCGCCGTAACTTATGGCATTGTGAAGATGCACCGGGGCGACATCCAGGTCGCCTCGAACGCCGACCCGGCGGCTGGCCCCACCGGCACCACGTTCGCCGTCATCTTGCCGCGTCAGACGCGGCAAGAGGTCGGCGCCGAGCGAGCGCTCGGGGCCGAAAGCTCGACGTGATATCTCTGCAGATCGGGCGCCCCCGGTCTGCCCACAGACCGGGGGAGGGTGTTGCGAAGTAGACGTCCGTTGTGAAGAGCATTGCCTCTCTCTACGACGGCGAGGCTACCGTGGCCAGCCAGCCCGACGTGGGAAGCACCTTCACCGTCACCCTGAAACGATGAGCGATCATGAGCGACGAGCGGCCGGATCGACCAGAGGTTCTGCGCTGGCTGCGCGAGGAGAGGGAGGAGCGGCTGGGGGACCTTTGGGCGCATGCTGACGAGGTGCGTCGGCGGACCGTGGGAGATGAGGTTCACCTCCGCGGGCTCGTGGAGTTCTCCAACTACTGCCTGAGGCGATGCGCCTACTGCGGCCTCCGTGCCGGCAACACCGGCCTGCGGCGCTACCGGATGGCCCAGGCCGCGATCATGGAGTGCGTGCAGCAGATCGTCAGCTTCGGCTATGGCACGGTCGTGCTGCAGTCTGGCGAAGACCCGGCGACCGCAACCGAGTGGATGGCGGACCTCATCCGCCGCATCAAGGCCCAGACCCCGCTCGCGGTCACACTGAGCCTCGGCGAACGCAGCGAGGAGGACCTGGCCGCGTGGCGCGAGGCTGGCGCCGACCGCTACCTCCTTCGCTTCGAGACATCCAACCGGGACCTCTATGAGCGGATACACCCGTCGCTCGCGGGGCGGCCCTCCGATCGGCCCGTCCTCCTGCGCGCCATCAAGCGGCTCGGCTACGAGGCCGGCGGTGGCGTGATGGTGGGCATCCCCGGGCAGACCTATCAGGATCTGGCCAACGACGTCGAGCTCTTCCGCGATCTCGACCTCGACATGATCGGCGTCGGCCCCTACCTGCCACACCCGGACACGCCGCTCGGCGCTGACCCCGAGGCGTTCGCCGCGCCTGCGGGCGAGCAGGCGCCCAACACCGAGCTGATGACCTGCAAGATGGTCGCCCTGGCGCGCCTGGCGTGTCCGCGAGCGAACATCCCGAGCACGACGGCCCTCGCCACGATCAACCGCGAGCGGGGAAGAGAGCTCGGGCTCGAGCGCGGGGCGAACGTCGTCATGCCCAACGTGACCCCGCCGCAGTACCGGGCCAGCTACGAGATCTACCCCGCCAAGGCCTGCCTCCACGAGACCACTGAGGAGTGCAACCGCTGCGTGAAGGCGCGTGTTCTCTCTCTTGGCAGGAAGATCGGCACGGGTCGGGGGGATTCCCCCAACCGCAGCTTGACCCCAGATGCCGCTGTGGTGCCCTTGGTGGAGGTCTAGCCATGTCCGTCACGTCGACGGGGGCTCTAAGCCGGAACGCCCTGGACTTCATCAATGAGGCCCGGCTGAGCGAGCTGCTCGAGGCGCCGGCGCCCGATCCGGCGCGCGTGCGCGACGTCATCGCCCGGAGCCTCGCCAAAGCGCCGCTCAGCATCGAGGAGACAGCCGTGCTCCTCACCGCCCGCGATCCCGACCTGGTGGAAGGGATCTTCGACGCCGCCCGGGATCTCAAGCGGAGGGTCTACGGCAACCGCATCGTCCTCTTCGCCCCGCTCTACATCGGGAACGAGTGCGTGAACGATTGCCTCTACTGCGGCTTCCGCCGGTCGAACCGCGAAGCCGTCAGACGGACGCTGGACGAGACGGAGATCCGGCACCAAGTCCAAGCCCTGGAACGCCATGGGCACAAGCGCCTGATCCTCGTGTTCGGCGAGCACCCCCGCTATGATGCGGAGTTCATCGCCGACTGCGTGCGACTCGTCTACACCACCAAAGTCGACCACGGCGAGATTCGTCGCGTCAACATCAACGCCGCTCCGCTCGATCACGAGGGCTACCGCCTCGTGAAGTCCGCCGGCATCGGTACGTACCAGGTCTTCCAGGAAACCTACCACCACGAGACCTACGCCCGGCTCCATCCCTCCAACACGCGCAAAGGGGATTACCTCTGGCGGCTCGACGCACTCGGCCGGGCCTTCGAAGCCGGCTGCGACGACATGGGCATCGGGGCCCTCTTCGGGCTGCACGACTGGCGTTTCGAGGTCCTGGGCCTCGTCGCCCACGCGAACCACCTGCAGACCACCTACGGCGTCGGCCCCCACACGATCAGCTTCCCTCGGCTCCAGCCCGCGCTCGGCCTGGACCTCGAGGCCATGCCGCTCGTCGGCGACGACGACTTCAAGCGACTGGTCGCCATCCTGCGGCTCTCCGTGCCGTACACCGGTCTCATCCTCACCGCCCGCGAGCGCCCCGAGCTCCGGCGCGAGGTGATGGCCTTCGGCGTCTCCCAGATCGACGCCGGCAGCCGGATCGAGCTTGGCGGGTACACCGAGGCCGGTGATGCCCAGATCATGGAGCGGGAGCAATTCACCCTGGGCGACATCCGCTCGCTCGACGTCGTGATGCGCGAACTGCTGGCGGACGGGTACATCCCGAGCTTCTGCACCGCCTGTTACCGTCTGGGGCGCACGGGCGAGCACTTCATGGAGTTCGCGATCCCCGGGTTCATCAAACGGTTCTGTACTCCCAACGCGTTGAGCACCCTCATGGAATACCTGGTTGACTACGCTGCTCCCGAGACCCGCGCCGCGGGCGAGAAGGTCATCGCCAGGGAGATCGCGGCGATCGGCGACGACCACATGCAGGACGCCGTCCGCCGGAAGCTCCGCCGTATCGCGGAGACCGACGACCGAGACCTCTACTTCTGAAGGCCCGCAAGTGACCGCATGTCCACAGAACCATACCGAAAAGAGCACGACCTCCTGGGCGAACGCGACGTACCGGCGGACGCCCTCTATGGGATCCACACGGAGCGGGCCATCGAGAACTTCCCCCTCGCCCGTCGCCCCGTCAACCCCGCGTTGATCCACGCCTATGGCGCCGTCAAGCTGGCCTGCGCGCGGGCGAACCACGAGCTTGGCTGGTGGGATGACGACAAGGCGCGTGCGATCGAGACGGCCTGCTCGGAGATGATGGAGGGGAAGCTCGACGCCCACATCGTCGTCGATGCCCTTCAAGGCGGGGCCGGGACCTCCACCAACATGAATGTCAACGAGGTCCTGGCCAACCGGGCGCTCCAGTTCCTGGGCCGCCCACTGGGGGACTACGAGGCCGTAAGCCCGCTCGACGACCTCAACCTCCACCAGTCGACCAATGACACCTACCCCACCGCCCTCAAGGTGGCCGCCATCCAGCGGCTTCGCGGCCTGGAGCGCGAGGTCATCCCCCTACTCGAGGAGTTCCAGCGCAAGGAGAAGGCGACCGCTCATGTGGTGAAGGTCGCTCGTACCCAGCTTCAGGATGCGGTGCTGACGACCATCGGGCGCGAGATGTCGGCCTACGCGGAGGCCTTCGCCCGTGACCGCTGGCGCATTTACAAGTGCGAGGAACGCCTCCGCGTCGTGAACCTCGGCGGCACCGCGATCGGCACGGGTCTCGCGGCGCCGCGCCGGTACATCTTCCGCGTCAGCGAGCACCTGCGCGATGTGACGAACCTCGGCCTCGCCCGCGCCGAGAACCTCGTCGAGGCCACCCAGAACACCGATGTGTTCGTCGAGGTCAGCGGCATCCTCAAGGCCTGCGCCTCGAACCTGCTGAAGGTGGCCACCGACATCCGCCTGCTTTCCTCCGGCCCTGACGCGGGGCTCGGCGAGATTCGCATTCCCGCTCGCCAGGCCGGCTCGTCGATCATGCCGGGTAAGGTGAACCCGGTCATCCCGGAGGCAGTGTCCCAGGCGGCGATGATGGTGATGGCCTACGACCAGGCCATCGCCCAGGCCTGCTCGGCGGGGAACCTCGAGCTGAACGCATTCCTCCCGCTCATCGCCGATGCTCTTCTCGCCAGCCTCGACCTGCTGGCGAACGCGTGCTCCATCTTCTACCGGTTCTGCGTGACGGGGATTGAGCCGAACGAGGAGCGCTGCCGCCGCAACGTCGAGGGAGCTACGGCGACCGTCACGGCGCTCGTCGAGTCCATCGGCTACCACACCGCCCAGGAGGTCGCCGCGGCCGCTCAGGCTGAGGGCAAGAGCGTGCGCGATGTGGTGGTCGAACGCGGCCTCCTGCGCCCTGAGGAGTTCGACTCCCTCATCTCGCCTGAGATGGTCACCCGCCTCGGCTCCCGCGAGCCCATCGCTGACCAGTGACGTCGCCGTTGCCGCTGCCGTTGTCGTTGCCGTCATTCAGCATTCATCACTCGTCGTTCATCACCAGGTGTCCACCGTGCGAAGCACCACTCCGAAGGGTTTCCGCCTCCACATCGGCCTCTTCGGTCGACGCAACGTGGGCAAGTCCTCGCTGCTGAACGCCCTGACTCGGCAGGACGTGTCCATCGTGTCCCACATCGCGGGCACCACGACCGACCCGGTCGAGAAGCCGATGGAGCTCCTGCCGCTCGGGCCGGTGCTGTTCATCGACACCGCAGGCATCGACGACGTGGGCGCCCTGGGGGAGATGCGCGTTCAGCGCACTCGGCAGGTGTTCGATCGCACGGACGTGGGTGTGATCATCGCGGAGGCGAACGACTGGGGGCCCTTCGAGGAGGAGCTGCTCAACGAGTTCCGGGCCCGCGAGCTGCCGAGCATCATCGTGTTCAACAAGGCCGACCTCAGCCGCCCCGAGGTGCCGATGGTCGATCGCCTGAGGTCCCTCAAGGTGCCCCACGTCGAGACCGTCGCGATCCGCGGCGAGGGCATCCTCGACCTCCGCGAAGCGCTCATCAAGGCCGCGCCCGAGGACTTCATCAACGCGCCCTCTATCCTCGGCGATCTCGTGCCGGCCGGGGAACTCGCCCTCCTCGTCGTCCCCATCGACCTCGAGGCGCCGAAGGGTCGGCTGATCCTACCCCAGGTGCAGGCCATTCGCGACGTCCTCGACGTCGATGCCTACTGCATGATCGCGAAGGAGCGGGAGCTGCGGGACGCGCTCGACCGGCTGAACCGGCCCCCCGCGCTCGTCGTCACCGACTCATCCGTCTTCCTGAAGGTCGCCGGTGACACCCCGAGCAGCGTGCCCATGACCTCCTTCTCGATCCTTTTCGCACGCTGTAAGGGCGACCTGACTGAGCTCGTCCGAGGGGCGATGACCATTGAGGACCTGCGGCCCGGCGACCGCGTGCTCATCGCCGAGGCGTGCTCGCACCACCCGATTGGCGAGGACATCGGCCGGGTGAAGATCCCCCGCTGGCTCATGCAGTACGTCGGCGGCAAGCTGGAGGTCACCAGCGTTCAGGGGCACGACTTCCCCGCCGATGTGACGCCGTACCGTCTCATCGTGCACTGCGGCGGGTGCATGTGGAACCGGCGCGAGATGCTCTCCCGCATCCTCCGCTGCCGGCAGCAAGGCACGCCGATCACCAACTACGGCGTCGCCATCGCCTATTCGCTTGGCATCTTCGAACGGGCCCTCGCGCCCTTCCCCGCAGCCCTCGAGGCCTACCGCGCGCATCACGCCCGCGCCTCGGTGAGCTCACCATAGCTCGTCGCCGCCTCACTCCTCCGCCTGCATGAACTCGGCGATCACCTCGCCGAGCTTGCCCAGGATCGCCTCCACCTGCGCCCGGCCATACTCCTCATCCATGTTGCGCGGATCGAGGGCCTCGATGCTGAAGCGGATGTGCTTGTAGTCGGGGCTGATCCCGGTGTCCTCATGGATGTACGGGTGGCCCAGGTATGCCGGCACCAGGCGGGCGGGGTCCCTCGGCAGGTGCTCGGGATGCACCGTGCCCGGCGCCGCCACCATCGTGATCGACCCCTCCCACTTGTCCGCATGGATCCAGTGGTTGTTCAGGAGCGGCTCGAATTCCCGTGCGGGCTCGAGGTAGAACCACGATCGCGTCCTCGCCGGCTCGCCGAACGCCCCCCGGCGCCCGACGTTCTCCCGGTACACTTCGAGCGCCCGCTCGCAGTAGGCCGGGTTCGGCCCGTGCCCGGGCATCACGAGGATGTGTCGGAACCCGTAGAGGTGGACGGCCAGAATCGTCTTCGCGATGAGCAGCGAGAAGAAGCGCCCCTGGTCCTGGAGGGAGAACGGGAGCCCTTCGGCCGCCGGGTCGCCGTCATCCGGCGGCAGGGGGCACTCCACCTCCTCGCCGGGGTAGTAGCCGAAGGCGGCTGGGTACTCGGTCGGCACGCCCATCTCGGCTGCGTAGGTCTTGCGCCATTCCGCGCGGCACTCCTGGAGGTAGAACCGCACGTCGCCGTAGCAGATCGGCGGGAAGGCCACACCCCCATACCGCCACGCCGCCTCCTCCGCCAGGTGGGTCACGGTGAGGTAGTCCGTACCGAGTGGCATGTGCGGCCCATGCCACTCCAGTGATCCGACCGGGAGGTATGCCAGGTTGCATGCCTCCCGCCGCGCTCGAATCTGCGCCGGGACCATCCGATCGAACCGCACGTCCTCCACTTCCGAGCCTCCTGTCAAGTGCCCTGGTGTCCCGCACCGTGCCCCGCATCAGACGCGGGGCACAAGCCTGCCGGGCTCGGTTCATCCAGCCCGCAGCGGACACCTTGTTCCGATGTGGCAGCAAAACGGGGGCCTCGGGATCAACCACCCAACTTGGCGACGCAGCCTGTCGCCAAGGGGCCGCCGCGCGATGACCAGCCTGTGCCTGTGTCTGCTGCTGTTGCCTGCGTCCATCCCGGCCTCGCCCGCTGTCCGCGACACCACCTCGAGGCGTCCGATGAGCGACATCGACTGCCGCGTCCGGACCATCGGCGGGGTGCCGACCTTCGTCATCAACGGCCGAGCGCACTCCGGGCTGTGCTACTCGACCTACGACTGCAGCCACGACAACCTCAGCCGCCGCGTCCGCCAGTTCGCCGACGCCGGCTGCGACCTGTTCAACTTCGTGGTCGAGATCAGCGGCTATGGCTACTCCCGGCCCATGTGGGTGGCCCGGGACCGGTGGGACTTCACCGACCTCGATGAGCGTGCGCACACGGTGCTCGCCACGGCGCCGCACGCCATGCTTCTCCCGCGCATCTACATTGACGCTCCCGAATGGTGGCGCGCTGAGAACCCCAACGAGATGATGGTCCTGGACAATGGCTCCACGTCCTTTGGGGAGAAGCTCTTCGCGCTGCCGCGCCCCGGCGAGTACCCGTCTCTCGCCTCGGAGGCCTGGGGGCGCGACATGGCCCACGCCTTGCGGATGGTGATCGACCATGTCGAGCAGTCCGAGTACGGGGAGCGCGTCGTGGGCTACCAGCTCTCCGGCCAGAAGACCGAGGAGTGGTACCACTGGAGCATGAACTGCCCGCTCCTCGGCGACTACAGCCCCCCCATGCAGCGCACCTTCCGCGACTGGTTGAGAGCGAAGTGCCTGTCCGATGATGCCCTGCGTGCCGCCTGGCACCGCGACGACGTGACCCTCGATTCCGCCGCGATCCCGACCAAGGCCGAGCGCTTCGGCGACCAGACGCGCACCTTCAGAGACCCCATCGCCGAGCGCAACGTCATCGACTTCCACGCCTTCTGGTCGGACATCATGGCCGACACGATCGCCTACTTCGCGAAGGTGGTCAAGGAGAAGACGCGGGGCCGGAAGGTCGTCGGCGCCTTCTACGCCTACACGTTCGAGTTCACCGAGCTGGGCGAAGACGCGGGGCACCTGGCGGTATACCGGCTGCTGCGCTGCCCCGACATCGACTTCATCATGGCTCCCTCGAGCTACTTCGACCGCAACCTTCCCGGCGAGCCCTACTTCCGCGCGCCCGTTGCCTCGCTTGTGCTGCACGGGAAGATGCTCTGGGACGACTTCGACCAGGTCAGCTTCAAGTGGTACGACAAGCTCAAGCAGGAACCGGCCCTCGCCCAGTGGGAGTATCAGATGGGCCTGACGAAGACGCCGGAGGAGTTCGTCTGGATGAACCGGCGCGAGGTGGGCATGGCCCTCGCGCAGGGCGCGCGGCTCTGTCACTTCGACATCCACGGCGGCTACTACGAAGACTCCACCATCCTGGCCGGGGTGAAGCGGCTGGGCGAGATACGGCGCGAGGACCTGGCCCTACCGGACCGCGGCTCGAACGCGCAGATCCTGGTCCTCGTTGACGAGGAGTCGGAGCACTACCTCACCTTCCGGAACCCTCTCCTCACCACCCTCCTCAGCGCGCAGCTCGCCGAGATGGGCTTCGTCGCCCCCTACGATGCCGCTCTGCTCTCTGACCTGCCCGCGCTGGACGCCCGTCGCTACCGTCTCGTCGTGGTGCTCAACGCGTTCCGAGTCGACCGGGCGATGAGCGCCCCAATCGCGAGGAAGCTCAAGCGGGGCGACCGAACGATCGTGTGGGTGTACGCGCCGGGTTACTTCGACGAGCGGGGCCGCGATGCCCGCAACATGGCGAAGCTTACCGGGATCAACGTCGTCCCCGACGGCGTGGCAGACCGGGACGAAACGGCGAGGGTGCTGCGGCCCTACGCCGACCTCTGCGCGACCCTCAGCCTCCCGAGAGGTGACCGCTTCCGGGTCGACGATCCTCAGGCCGAGCCCATCGCATCGACCCCTGCTCCCCCCGGCAAGCTGGTCGCCGCGCGGAGGCGCTTCGCGAACTGGACTTCAGTCTACACCGCGGCCACGCCGCTTCCTGCGGCGTTGCTGAAGCGCCTCGGGGCCGAGGCCGGCGTACACATCTACGACGACAACCCCGCCCACCTCGTGTTCGCGAACCGGCATTGGCTCACCGTTGCGGCAGGCGCGGACGGAGGGCGGGCTGTTGTCCGCCTACCCCGCAGGTGCACTCCGGTGGACACGACCACCGGGGAGCGCGTCGCCGAGGCGGCGCGGCAGTTCGCGGTCCTGCTCCAGCCGAAGGAGGTCCGGCTGTTCGCGCTGCAATGACAGGCCGCTGGTTGTCGCGCGTCCACCAGGACGGGCCTACTCCGGCTTCTCGTCCGCCTTCGGCGTGATGAACAGCCGGTCGAGCTTCGTGCCGTCCTCGCGCACGCGGAACTGCAGGTTCACCTCGCCCGCCGGTAGCTTCAGGGGGATCGGCGCCCGGGCCCCGCCGAGCCGCACCTGCGCCCACTCCCACTCCGTGTGGGTGCCCGTCTGCCACGCGGTCAGGGGGATCAGCTCCCTGGCGTCGGTGAACGCCCGGACGTAGAGCGAGTCGTCCTCAGGCGTCGGGGCGAGCACCCGCCCCCACAACGTGTACTTCCCCTCCTGCGTCACCTTCAGGCGCCAGGTGACACTTCCCGGCACGCTTCCCCCCTTCTCGCCCGGCTTGCCCGGCATCCACACGTACTTCCCACCCGAGGCCTTCTCGTCGTACTGCCTCTCCATCGGCGGCACCACCTGACCCGACTCGGCCTCGAAGTACACCCCCTTGTCGGCAGGCACCACGATGGGCTCCCCCGCGGCCGAGCGCATGACCGCCTCTCGGTCGGCAGGTTGAGCGACAAGCGCCCCGGCGAGCAGGGCGAGAGCGGCAAGGCCGGTCGTCTGTGTCCACATCGTCACACACCCTCCGAGCGCCCGGCCCACGCGTCGCCACACGTCGGACATCCGCTTCCCGTGCCGCGCGGCCCGCTGGGTGTCCGGCCCCTTACGCCCGCACCGGTCTGAGACGGCGCCGGCCCGGAGAATGCGCCTTCGGGGCTCCTCCGCGCGCTGCGAGATGTCGGGTTTTGTCGGCTTCTGTCGCCTCGCACGATCTCCTTCTGCAGGCAACCAACCAGACTCAGCGGTGCCACCGGCAACCGCCGTCTGCTGCCAGTGCTCCCTCGCAGACGGAACGGCGCCACTGGCAGCACAGGGCGACTGCCAGTGCCACAACTGCCTACAGCCCGCGGTCGCGCCCAATCCCGATAGGTCAGACCACAGCCCCCGGTCCCGCCACTTGGTCCCAGAACCCGCGGTAGTTACCCGCACGGTCGGTTGTCAGGAGCTCCATCGCGGCACGCGGATGCTGGTTGTTGGCGCCGGTGATCATGTACGGAATCAGGTAGCCACCCTCGAGTTCCGCCTGCATCTTCACGAAGTACCTCGAGCACAAGTCGAGGATCGGTCGGATGTCGAACTTGGGGTTCCTCAGGAAGGCGAGCGCCAGCTCCAGCGGGCAGTTGCCTGCCGCCCGCCCAAGCCCGTAGACGGTCGCATCCACGAAGTTCGCCATGTGGATGATCCCGGTGATCGTGTTCGCGAACGCGAGCTGCTGGTTGTTGTGGCAGTGGATGCCCACCTCTTTGTCGGGCCCGAGGATCTGCCGGTACTTGTCAACCAGGTAGTGCACCTGCTCCGTGTACAGCGCGCCGAAGCTGTCCACGACGTAGAGCGCCTTGACGCGCGTCTCGTTCTCCACCTGCACGACGGCCTGATCGATGTCGCGCTCGAACGCATTCGAGACGGCCATGATGTTGATGGTCGTCTCGTAGCCCAGGTCCGAACAGAAGTTCGCGAGCTGGATGGCCTTGTCGATGTCATGCACATAGGTCGCCACGCGCACCATCGAGATGACGCTCTCCGAGGCGGGGACGAACTGGTCCTCATCCACCCGGCCAACGTCGCACATGATGCTGATCTTCGTATCGCTCTCGACGCCCTCGGTGATGCGACGCACGATCTCCTCGTCGCAGAACCGCCACGGGCCGAACTCCTCGGGCGAGAACTGGCGCCTCGAGGCGCGGTAACCGATCTCGCAGTAGTCCACCCCCGCGGCGCAGTCGGCCAGCCACACGTCGCGGACCACCTGGTCCTCGAACCACCAGTCGTTCATCAACCCGCCATCGCGAATCGTGCAATCCAGCACCTTGATCTGTGGGCGATACACGCTGCAACCTCCAACCGTCCGTGGTCTGGGCAGCCGCCGTCCGGGCCTGCCCTGTTCGCCGTGACTCGCGCGGCGCCTGCCTGTGCTACGCCTCGACTCCCTCGAGGTAACTCCTCAGTGTCCGGGCCGCAGTCTGCGTCATTCCCTTGACGGCCGCCAGCTCCTCGAGCGACGCCGCCTTCAGCGCGGCGGGCGAACGGAACGCACGCAGCAGCTCCCTCTTCCGCCTCGGGCCGATGCCCGGGACATCGTCCAGGAACGACCGGCTCAGTCGCTTCGACCGCAGGTCCCGGTGGTGGCTGATCGCGAATCGGTGCGCTTCGTCCCGCATCCGCTGGAGGAGATACCGCGCCCGCAAGTGCTGTTCCATCGGCACGGGGTCGGCACGCCCGGGCAGGAATACGTCCTCTTGCTCCTTCGCCAGGCCGATGGCGGGGATGTCCGCGTGCGCCGTCTCCGACAGCACGCGCAGCGCTACGTTCAGCTGCCCCTTCCCTCCGTCGACCACCAGCAGCCCCGGCAGCGGCAGGAACTTCGCCTCGCCCCGCTCGGCCGCTGTCATCCGTCGACGGATGACCTCCTCCATCATCGCGTAGTCATCCGGTTCGCCCGGGTTACAGCGCACCCGGAACCGGCGGTAGGCTCCCTTGGCCGGGAAGGCGTTCTGGAACGCCACCATCGACCCGGTCGCGAAGTGCCCCTGGATGTTCGAGATGTCGAAGCACTCGATCCGCTCCGGCGGCGCCTCTAGACCCAACGCCTCGGCCAAGTCCGCCAGCGTCTCCTGTGCGACCCGACTCCGCTCGGCCTGTGTCGTCTGCAGCGTCTCGAGGGCGACCTCCGCGTTGCTCAGCGCCATCTCCATCAGGCGCCGCTTCTCACCTCGCTGCGGGCGGAGCACCTCGACCTTCGTGCCCCGGAGGCCCGTCAGCGCTGCCGCCAGTGTCTCCCCCTCCGCCACGTCGTGGCTCAGCAGCACCTCGCGCGGCACGTGGGTGGCGCCGGCGTAGTACTGCGTGAGGAAGGCGCCGAGAACCTCCTCCCGGCTGCGGTCCATCGCCCGGGTGAGCACATGCTCGTCGCGATCTACCAGCTTCCCGGCGCGAATGCACAGCCGCTGCACCACGGCCCGGTCCCCCGACACGGCCGCGGCGATCACATCCGCATCGCGCGCGGCGTCGTCGGCGATGACCTTCTGCGTCTCGGTCGCCTTGGCCAGAGCGATCAGCTTGTCGCGGAAACGCGCCGCGCGCTCAAACTGAAGCTGCTCCGCCGCCTGCCGCATCTCGCGCTCCAACTGCGCGCGCACCTCATCGGTCTTGCCCTCGAGGAACAGCTCCACCTGCCGCACGGCTTCGGCGTAGTCCTCCGGCGTCGCGCCCGTACACGGGCCGGCGCAGCGCAGGAGGTGCCGATCGAGACACGGCGGACGGGGCTTGCCCGGCTCCAGCTTGTGCCGGCAGCTTCGCAGCCCGAACAGCTCGCTCGCCAGACGGATCATCCTCCGCATCGCCCGTGTGGAGGGGTAGGGCCCGAAGTACCTCCCCTGGCTCACCCGGTGCAGCTCCCGCTTCCGCGGCTCCTGGAAGCTGCGCGGCCCACGCACCGGCCCCACCGTCGGCCGCGCCGCCTTGGGCAGCTCCCGCACCACCACCAGTCGCGGGTAGGGCTCCTCCGTGGTCAGCTTGAGATAGGGGTAACTCTTGTCGTCGGCCAGCCGAATGTTGAACTGCGGTTCGTGCTCGCGGATCAGGTTCCATTCCAGGATGAGCGCCTCGACCTCCGAGTCCACCACGGTGTACTCGATATCCGCTACCCGCTCCAGCATCACCTCGCCCCAGGGCGAGGCTGGCCGGCTGCTGGGCGAGAACCAGTCGTGCAGGCGCTTGCGGAGGGAGACGGTCTTGCCCACATACAGGACCTTCCCCTCCGCATCCCGGAAGACGTAGCTGCCGGGCCGATCCGGCGCGGATGCGACCTTCTCTCTGATGGTCATTGCGCTACTCAGCCGACCGTAGTCTACCAGGCCTGCGGGCCGAAGACAAGCGCGGACCGGCGCCGCGGCCGCCAGGCGGCTGGCCGCGGAAGGTCCGCCACGCTGGACCAGGGAAGCGCACGTGCACCCGAGAGCCCGGAGCCGCCACCTTGCGTGTCACCATTGACCTCATCGTTGCGGGGTGTGCCGCCCGATGCTGGCATTGCTACATCGGCGGCGGCCCCGGCCCGCTCATGCCCCTCGGCGAGTACGAACGCTGTCTGGACGCGCTCAGGCCTCTCGTCGACCGTCTGGAAGCTCGGGGATGCGATGTCAACCTCTACCTCGACCGCGAGCCGCTGCTCCACCCGGACATCCGCCCGATGCTGGAACGGGTGAGGGCGCGTTTCGCCCGGCAGTTCGTCTGGCCCACCGTTCCCACCACCGGCATCCCCATCGGCACTCGGCCTGACTGGGAGGAACTGCTCGAGAGCCTGCACGGCATCGGCGTCAGGGAGGTGGAGCTGACGCTCCACGGCCCTGAGCCGGTGCAGAGCCGAGCGCAGGCGTGCCCGAACGCGCTGCAGCTTCATGAGCTGGCCGCGCGCCGCGCGCGAGCGCACGGCTTCGGCCTCGTGCTGAACCTGATGGTGAGCCGCCCGATGCTCCGGCTGTTCGGGGACACGGTGCCCGTGGTCGAGCGCAACCGGTACGACCGAGTGGGGGCGCGCGTACCCATCTACGAGCCACATGACCGGATGCGTGCCTTCGAGGAGCAGCGCGCCGCTCTGATGGACGCGACGCCCCACCGCCACGACCTGGCCGCCCTCTGCACCGAGACGGCTGACCGCACCTACTGGGAGGAGCCCGGCCGCTACGCGGAGGCGGCCATCCGTGCCGAGGTGCTGACGCACCCGGAGAGCTACCCGAGCTTCGCCCACCTCGAGGCCCAACTCCCCGCGTGGATCTTCCTGTCCGTTGTACCGGGGCTCCGGCTGTACTATGGGAATGGCGGCCTCTGCCGGCAGGAACTGGGCACCCTCGCGGTTGACTCGGCGGAGGCATTCGCCGACCGCATCGCCGCCCTACCCCCCAACTACCAGTTCGGCGGCTACTACCAACTGGATGCTCTTCCGCCGCCAGTGGAGATCGCGGCGAGGTTCGGCGACCCCGAGAGCGGCAAGCTCTACCGCTCGACCGTGGACGCCTTCCAGCGCTGGTTGGACCTCGCTTCGCGGGCGACGGGCGGCGGCACCTGGGCCCGTCTCGTCGAACCCCTCTCCTGATGGGGTCGACCGTCCTCCGCCTGGTGCCGGCTACCTGGGCAGGATCTTCGTCAGTTCCGCAATCTCGTCGCGCAGCGCGGCGGCCCGCTCGAACTCCAGGTTCTGTGCCGCCTCCCGCATCTCCCTCTCCAACGCCGCGACGATCGTCCGGATGTCCATTGAGTCCATCTTCGCCGCGATCTGTGGCTCGATCCTGGTGCGGGCCTGCTCCGCCGCTTCCTGCTTCGAGCGGATTGTATCCCGCACCGCCTTCTCAATCGTCGTCGGCTCGATGCCGTGCTCCTTGTTGTACACCATCTGCTTCTCGCGCCGCCGGTTGGTCTCGTCGATGGCCTGCCGCATGGCGTTGCTGATCTGGTCGCCGTACATGATCACCCGCCCGCCCACATTCCGCGCCGCGCGGCCGGTGATCTGTATCAGCGACGTCGCCGAGCGCAGGAAGCCCTCGCGGTCGGCATCGAGTATCGCGACCAGGCTGACCTCGGGGAGGTCCAATCCCTCCCGCAGCAGGTTGATCCCCACCAGCACATCGAACGCGCCCAGTCGCAGGTCGCGCAGGATCTCCGTTCTATCCAGCGTCTGCACCTCGGAGTGCAGGTAGTTCGCCCGGATGCCGAGTTCGGCCAGGTACTCCGCCAGGTCCTCCGCCATCCGCTTGGTCAGCGTCGTCACCAGCACGCGCTCCCGTTTCTCGACGCACGCCCTGATCTCGGCCATGAGGTCGTCGATCTGGCCCTCGGTCGGCCGCACCTCGATGACGGGGTCCACCAGCCCCGTCGGCCGGATGATCTGCTCCACGATCTGCGCGCTGTGGGACAGCTCGTACGGCCCCGGGGTCGCCGAGGTGTAGATCACCTGATTGATGTGCGCCTCCCACTCGTCGAACGAGAGCGGCCGGTTGTCGTACGCCGAGGGCAGACGGAATCCGTGCTCCACCAGGTTGCGCTTCCGCGACCGATCCCCCTCGAGCATGGCGCGCAACTGGGGGATCGTCTGGTGCGACTCATCAACGATGATGATGAAGTCGTCCGGGAAGTAGTCCAGCAGCGTGTACGGCGGCTCCCCCGGCTGGCGGCCATCCATGTGGCGCGAGTAGTTCTCGATGCCCTGGCAGTACCCGATCTCCCGGATCATCTCCAGGTCGTACTTCGTGCGCTGCTCAAGCCGCTGAGCCTCGAGCAGCTTGTCGTGCGCGCGGAAGTAGGCCAGCCGCTCCTCCAGCTCCTCCTCGATGGCCTTCAGCGCCTGTTCCTGCCGCGACCGCGATGAGACGAAATGGGTCGTCGGGAAGACGACCACCGACTGCTTCGTCTGGCGAATCTCGCCCGTCAGGATCTCCACCACGGTGATCCGCTCCACCTCGTCCCCGAAGAGCTCCACCCGCGTGATGAGGTCCTCGTCCGCGGGGTGGATCTCGATCACATCGCCCCGCACCCGGAACTGCCCTCGGTTCAGGGCCACGTTGTTCCGCGTGAACTGCATCGCCACCAGTTGGTGGAGGATCGCCTCGCGCTCGACCGTCTCCCCCACCTTGAGCTGCAGCGTGATCTCCTCGTACTGCTCCGGCGAACCGAGACCGTAGATGCACGACACCGAGGCGACGACCACCACGTCCCGCCGCTCCATCAGCGCCTGCGTCGCCGAGTGTCGCAGCCGGTCGATCTCCTCGTTGATCTGCGCGTCCTTCTCGATGTACGTGTCGGTCTCCGGAAGATACGCCTCCGGCTGGTAGTAGTCATAGTAGCTGACGAAGTACTCCGCCCGGTTCTTCGGCAGAAACTCCCGGAACTCGGCACACAGTTGGGCCGCCAACGTCTTGTTGTGCGCGATGACGAGGGTCGGCCGCTGCACTTGGGCAACGGCATGGGCGATGGTGAACGTCTTCCCCGTGCCCGTCGCACCCAGGAGCGTCTGGTGCCGCATGCCCTCCCCCAGCCCGCGCACGAGGGCCTCGATCGCCGGCGGCTGATCGCCTCTTGGGGTGTACTCCGATATGACCTCGAACGGATTCGCCAACGCGACTTCCACCAAGCTTGCCTCTTCGTCGTGAGATCGTCCCTGGCCGATCCGACGCGACCGCCGTTCGGCCATTCGCATGGGGCGGTCGCTCCGCGGCCGCCCCACTTCTCAGAAGCTGAACGCGCCCATCTGCAAGGAGAAGTGCCCGTCGGCGGTAGAGTACCGGACCCCCACCTCCCGTCCCCATATCGTCCGGTTCACGCTGATCTCCATGTCCTCGAAGCTCATGCCCGGATAGCGGTAGTAGCTGGAGACCAGCCCGAAGCGCCACCGGCGCCAGGGACGGTAGTTGAGCGACCCGAAAGCGTAGAGGGTGCCCTCAGTCATGTCCCAGTTCGTGTTCACCATGGCGTCCCAATGACGGCTGGCGAACGCGGACACGTTCAGGCTGACCTGGTGGCTCGGCCCCTCCTGCGTGTCCAGTGTGACGTAGCGCGTTCGGCCCGAGAACTGCTGCAGGCCATACCGCAGGCTCACGTTCACCCCTTGTCCGATGCGCTGGTTCAGCGTCACCTGCGCCTGCGCCACGTTCGACACGTGCCCCTCGGTGTCCCAGGTTACCACGTCGCTCAGCGCGGGGAGAACCGACGTCGACCGACTCGCCTGCCAACTCCGGAAGTCCAGGAAAGCGGCGCTCTTGTGCTCGAAGACGAAGTTGCGATCGATCGTCGGGGCTCGAGCGGCGTCGATCCCTGATCCCCAGCGGAAGGAGACGTCGCGCCCGATCGGGGAGCCGGTGCTGTAGAAATCGCCGCCCACCCCGTACGACAGGTTCCCGGTGTGGCTGTCGCGGTCGAAGTGGGCTTGCACGCCCAGGTTCCCAGCCTTCCCGTACTTGAAGACGCTGAAGTCGGTGAACAGGTTCTTGTGGTCGGGCGAGGCGATGCTGAGGCTCGAATCCGCTCCGCCCAGGATCTTCCGAATGTCGTGGAACTCGATGCCCCAGTTCGACCGCGGTAGCCCCGCGATCGTGAGCACGCCCCGCGCGTCCTGGCCCGGCTGCTCGTAGGTCTGCTCGAGGGCCAGCGACCATCCCTGCCGCGCCATGACACTGCCGCTGGTCGCGCCCCGCTGGATCTTCACCGCACCCGTTGAGGTGTCGGTCACGCTGAAGAAAAACGGGAAATCGATGGCCAGCCCGCCGGAGGAGTCGAAGCTCACGAAGTTCGAGTTGCTCGACCCCTGGTACCCCTCGAACGCGATCACCCAGAACGGTGGGTACCGCAGGATCTTGTGCCCGTCGACGTGCAGCGTCGCGCTCCGCAGGACGATCTTCTCCCCCGGGAACAGCGCGATGGACTTCGCGACCAGCCACACCCGACCCTCGCGCGTGTCTTGCCGGAACGCATTCTCGGGCAGGGGCTCCTCCGTCTGGGTCGGCTTCAGCGTGAACGCGTTGAACTGGGTCTCCTCCACACCCTCGGCCCCGAACCGCCGGAGCACCCCCTTCATGCTCGTCAGGGAGAGGTAGACCTCCTCTCCCTCCAGCTCAACGTTGTTCCGCTTCAACTTGACCCCATAGGCCCGGACGCGCAGCGCCTGCGGTTCCACCTGGAGGCAGTCCGCGCGGATCTGCAGGCCCCGGTACCGCAGCTCCGCCGGCCCTCGGGCCTCCATCAGCAGCAAGTCCGATGAGTACCCAACCCACCCCCCCTCCACGTGCACCACCATCGACCGCGCGCGGCCCCTCTCGCCCAGGGGGATGAACTCCACCAGGACCTGGTTGCGGCTGTCCCGGTACTGCACGCGGACGGTCGCCGTCCCTGGCTCCCGGCTGGTCAGGCTCACCAGGGCGTACCCGCCGTCCGTGCGGACCGTCATCGTGGTCTGCTTCGCCCCGGTGTCGCTGATGAGGTCGCCCGTGTTCGTCGAGACGACCACCTCGGTGCCGTCGGGCACCGGGTTGTTGCTCTGGTCCCGCACCTCAATCCGGATGCGGGTCGGAGTCTGTCCGTCAGCCGGGAGCCGCGACGGGTTGGCGGTGACGACGATGCGGTTTTGGCCGAAACGTACGCCCTGCGCGTGCGCCTCCCCGGCGACGACCACGGCACACATGAGCGCCGCGGGTCGCAGCCACCCTCTTGGACCTCGTCCCGTCATGGCCCCTCCACGGCCAGCTCAGCTGCCCGATCCGCCAGGCCACAAAAACGGACAGACACCATTCTCGACCTGCGAAATGGTGTCTGTCCCACTACGTGACCTCGCCCCGGCGGGCCGTTCAGTGATCGGCCCCCGGGGCAGCCGTCGAGCGGGCCTCGCCCGGAGCCCCGGGCGCTGCGGGCCTATATCGCGATGACCTGCCAGGTATCCCGCGGCACCCACTCCGTGATGGTGCCGTCCGCGTAGTAGACCCGGATCTGGTACACATAGGCATGCCCGGCCACGACGTTCCAGTCGCTAAACGATGTCGCCGTTGGTCCGACCTGGTCGTTGTCGACGTACTGGAAAGCCGAGCCGTCGACCGACCGCTGTATCTGGTACTTGAAAATCGTCTTCTCCGTCGTTGCCGGCGGCACCCACGACAGCCTGATCACGCCCGAGGTCGCGCGGGCCGAGATCCGGGTCGGCACCAGCACGTTCGCAGGCTGACCGCCGTGGTCGCCTCCCGCGCGCGCCGCCACCACCGCCAGAGCGAAGACCGCGAGCCCCGCCGCAACCCACTTCCACAGGTTGCTCTTCTTCTGGGGCGCCGCGCCGGTCTGGACGTACGCCTCCGCGCTCTTCCCCGCCAGCACGCTCGCGATCTTCTGCGCGGCATTCGTGCAGGCCATGCGGATCAGGGCCGCCTTCTCGCCTGCGGCCCCGCCGCGCGCCTTAGCCGCCCCGGAGACGCCGAAGGTCGTCCCCTTGGGCTGCGCCACGACGGTGGCCGTGTCCGCATCGATGTTGGCCGGCACCGAGTACTCGGTGCCGATGACCGACACCTCCGCTCCGCGCGGCTCATCGGTGATCGTCAGGCTCTGCACGCCGACGAGGACCACTGAGTCCACCCGGAACGCCCGCCCGATGACCAGCGCGGTCGCCGCGTCCTTGGGCGCTTCCACGTCCGCCCGCCGCAGGCTTCCGTCTGCCAGCCCTCGCCGAACGCTGGGTGAGAACTCCGAGAACACCTCGAGGTCGATCTCGGGCACTTCTCGTCCGGCCAGTGCCAGGGCGGAGGTCAGCCGGGCCGCCGTTTCCTCCAGGTTCTTCTGGTCGCTCTCGTCCGTGGCCGGGAAAGCCAGGACCGTCTTCACCCGCCCCTCTGCTTCCGCCTTCCTGGTCGCGATCCTGCCGGGCGGCAACACCATGCCGACGAGCAGCACGCCGACCAGTCCTAGACTCAAGCGCCTGCCGATAGTTGGGCACCGATGCTTCGTCATGGGCCCTCTTCCCTCCCGAATGGACGATTGCACTCCGGGCGGCTGCCTGGGTAAGCTCGTGTCCTGCTGTCCGGCACCGACCAGCCCGCGGTCGCTCGCCATGCGCGGCTACCGCCGGTACTGGACCACCCGCATCACGCCGGTCCGTTCGCCCGTCTCGGGCGAGTTCGCGTTGATCTCGACGACGTATGACCCGTTCGGCACTGACAAGCCCCGCGCATCCTGCCCGTTCCAGATGATCCTCTGCTCCCCGGCCGGAACGGCTCTTCCCTGCCACACCTGCTTGACAAGGCGGCCGGCCATGTTCCGCACCATCACATCCACCGCCGCCGCGGCCGTGAGCCGGCACGACATCTGCACGCCGCCGCCGGTCTGGGCCTGGCCAAAGCTCAGGATCTGGAGCGCCCCCGCCCCACGGTCGCGAACGACGATGCGGAACTGCCGCGGGCCGCCCGACCCGCAGTTGTAGGTGTAACACCGCGCCGTCCGCATGAAGCACGACCGGCCCGCCTGCACATCCTCTAACGTCGCCGTCAGGTACGGCGGCATCTGGCTCAGGTCGGGCCACGAGATGGTGGCGTCCTGCTGTCGTAGGCTGGTATCGACCACGAAGCTCCACGTCCTCGGTCCGGGCCGATCGCTGCGGATGTCCGTGACGTAACAACCCGAGCGCGGACCCCAGTCCATGCGGAGGAAGTAGGCGGCCAGCCTGGACCCGTCCGCCAGCGCCTCGGGCGGGCTCATGATGTCGGCGATATCCGGACCGTCGCTAGCGCTCTTGGACTGGCCGATGACGCGGTGCGTCCGCACGATCCCCGCCGCCTGGACGGTAAGATCGGCCCGCCAGCCGTCCGCCGGCAGTATGGTAGCTGCCACCGCCGCCTTGGCACCGGTATGCCGGAACGGCATCAGCGTGGGCGCAGGCAGCGTCAGCGTCACCGGTCGCAACGCCTGGATCCAGTATCCCCGGTACGGCTCCATGATCAGCTCGGCCAGCGTCGTAGGATACGTGTAGTCGCCGTACTCGCCCAGTGTCGGGTCGTAGGCGAAGATCGTCGAGGTGATCAGACCCGCCTGCCCCGCCTCGAGCCAGCCGTGGCTGACGCCGTCGGGGCCGACCACCGTCGCATCCTGGAGGCGGATCGTGCTGATGAACGGCGACCCGATCTGGCTCCAGCCCGGTACCAGCACGAGGGAGAAGGGCTCGGTCGTCGGCACCACCTGGTGATCCGCCGGGAACACAATCGTCGTTCGCAGCCGGTTGCGCAGCCAGTACCCCGCACCGGGCTCGATGTTGGCCACGTAGTTGTCCGGGAAGGACTTGTAGGCGTTCGGCATCGCCGCCGAGGGGTCCCATCGGATCAGCTGGGCATTCGAGCTCGGAAGCCCGCCCAGGCTCTGGAACACATGCTCCGCGTCCGTCTGCTGGAAGTAGTACGGCACCGTGACCATGCTCAGATCCAACGCGCCCAGCCCATCCTGCGGCAGTGTCGGTAGAGCCGGGATGCTGACCTTCCGGGTAACCGTCCGCCCGAGCGGTCCGGTCACCCGGATCTCGTGGATTCCCGGCACCACGTCCGGCGCCGTCCTGAGCTTCCACGTCGCCTGAGCCTGCGCATTGCGGGGGATGCTGCCCAGGAGGACCGTCCGCGACTGCCCGACCGTCTGGTCGAAGACAAACGCCTCGTCGAAGCTGATCGTGGCCCGCGCGTCCGTAATCGTGCCGGCCCCCCAGTTGTCACAGTAAGCCAGGACCGCCCAGGTGGATGACCCGTTCTCGTCGCCCAAGTACTCCGTCTCAGTGGCGGGGGTGATCGGGTCGTCGCCCTCGACGACCCTCAACGCGTATGGCGCGTACGCTGCCAGCACGTAGGACGGGTTGGCACTGAAGTCCGATACGCTTCCGCCGAGCCCGAAGTATGTGACATAGCGGCGAGACCCGCCCGGCGGCAGCAATTCCTCGTCCCACTTGACCGCGTAGCCCCAGTCCTCCCCCGCAATCCCCGCCGAGGGGTTCGGCACGAAGTCCCACTGGTTGTCGCGGCCCATGTTGACGCGCTGGCCGAACTCCACCACGTCGGGCGGCCCGGCGCTCTCCCACGCCATGCCTGGGTCGCTCACCTCGCCCCCGGTGATGGTGCCCCGCAAGATCACTGCCGGCGAAGTCGTGCTGTCGAAGGAGACCCATCCGTCCGGAATCCGCCCGCCCGCGGCGGCGGAGAAGTTCTCCTCGTGGTCCACCACCGTCCCGTCCGACAGGATGATGCTCGTCCCGTCCAGTTCGCTCATGCCGAACGTTGGGTCGATGAAGATCCGCAGCCCCACCGTGTGAGGCAGCGTCCCCTGGTTGGTCAGGATGAAGTCCAGCTTCACCGTGTCGCGCAGTAGAACGGCATCCTGCGCGACCTGGATCTTCTCCAACGCTACCGCCGGATCGGTGTCGTCGATCGGCACCAGCATCCGGTACAGGATGTCGCGGATGCCGGCCGTGGGCGGAAGCGGCCAGAAGGCCCGGCTGCCGCCGTCTTGGATCAAGCTGAGGTCGGCCAGCACCTGATCGGTGGCGTTCGCGTCGCTCATGTCGATCGAGATGGTCGTGATGGAAGAGAAGGCATCGACGTCACTGCCGTAGGGGGCGAGCTCGCTCGCCATCACCAGATCATCGTCGTTCGGCGTTCGCGGGTCGCCGCTCATCGTTCTCAGTTGGAAGCGGCTGGCTGGCCCGTTGCTGGCGGGGTCCGTGCCCGGATGCTCGATGAGGAGCCGCGTGATCCCTGCCGGATGGTCGACGACGACCGTCGGGTTCTGGCTCCACGTTGCGCCGCCAGCCAGGGCCGCAGCTACGCAGACGGACAGGACGCCCAGCCAGCGGCAACGAGCGGTTCTCACTGCCTGACTCCTTCCGGCTGCCAAGGGCAGCCAGGTCTAGGCTTCCGCTTGAGGGCCGCCCCGGGCGACCTCAACCTTGCCTACCGGCCCAGGTTCACCGGGCACACCCGCTTCGCGGCCTCCCCGTCGGCCGACCGCGCCGTCAGGTGCAGCAGGTACGTTCCGGCCGGCACCCGTACCCCTGTGCTGTTGCGGCCGTCCCAGGCGAGAGTATTCCGGCCCGACCCCGCCTCCCGGCCGCTCACCAGGGCGCGTACCGGGCGCCCTGCGATGTTCACGATCTCCGCCGACACCGACGCCGCTCCGCTCAGTTGGTAGGTGATCACGACATGCCCGCCTCGCACCGGCGCCGCATTCAGCGCCACGATGCGCAGGCCGCCCCCGCGTTCCGGCTCCACGACTGCCCTGAGGTGCCTGACGGATGCTGTCCCCGTGTTGTACGTGTATGAGGGCACCGTCCGCATGTAGACGCTGCGCCCGTTGTCCACATCCTCGAGCCGAAGCGTGAGACCCTCCGGCACTGATGCGTTGAGCTCCGGCCACGACAGCGTGATGTCCGTGTTGCGAACCGGGCACGCCACCTCGAACGCCCACGTCTTGGTCCCGGCGCCTCGCGCCTGCGTGTCCTGAGCATAGTGGCCGCTCGCGCTGCCCCAGTCCGAGTGTGGGAAGTACAGGCTGAGCCCGGTGCCCAGGACCGGCGGCTCCGGCACGTCGGCGCCGATGTCATGTCCTGTTGAGGCGTTCGGCGCCACACCCAGGTAGTTGGCCGTGTCGAGCATCCGCGGCCCCGACGCCACCAGGTGCAGCGTCCAGTTGTCGAGCGTGGGCTGGGGTCCCTTCGCCGCCGCGGTCTTTGCTGCCGCCGCGGCCTCGGACATGGTCGCCGAGTAGATCGTCACGGCCGTGCTCTTCAGGACATGGATCCAGTACCCCTCCATGGGCCGCATGACCGCACTCATCGGCGAGACGAACTCGTAGTGGCCCTGCACCGTGCCGGAATCCGGCACCCAGCTGAAGAGGATGCCCTCCGTCACCCCGCTCGCAATCGCCTGGTCCAGGTCCTGCCGCACACTGTTCGTCGTGAACTGGACCGTAGCCCAGTCGATGGTATCGGTGTAGGGGTTGCCGATCATGCTCCAGCCCAGCGGGTCCACCGTGCCGAGCGGTAGCTGGACCGTGTAGCTCGGCACGCCCGCCAGCGTGCTGCCCTGCACGTTCAGCACCACCTGGCGAGGCAGCCGCACGAAGTAGCCCAACCCCGCCGGCGGTGAGGGGACCGTCGGGGCCGCTCCCACGGGGTCCGGATGGTCGAAGCTCGCCAGCGGATCGGGGTAGATCCGGTACTTCAGGTAGCTCGTATCCGTCGGTACCCAGCGGACCAGCCCCATCTCGTTGAGGGGCACCCCGAAGATCGTGGCCGGGCTCGGGTCCAGTAGGTTGGCATAGGGGAGCGCGAAGAGATGCAGACCCGCGCTGAGCGTCGGCAACCCCACGCGGAAGTTCGACACCGCCGCCTGGCTCTGGTTGCCCGCCACATCGCTCGCCTGCAGGGTCACCGTGTGCGCGGTGCGCCCGAGGTCAGATGGTGGCGTGTAGGTCACCACACCCGTGCTCGGGTTGTACGAGTCGTACTGCACGTGTACCCCGTCAAGCGTCAGCGAGATGGTCGCCGCGTCGACCCCCGTGTGCGAATCCGTGGCCACCCCGATGATCGTGGGGCGAGCCGTGGTGATCGTTGTGCCGTTCATCGGGAAGCTGATAGAGACGGTCGGCGGCTCGGTGTCCAGCCCTGCCCGCAGGCTCAGCCGCCCTACGCCCGCCTCCACCGGCGTCGCCTCGGTATTGTCGATCAGCGTGATCGGCGTCATCTCATTCTGGGCCGCCGCCAGCTGCATCAGCACGGTCTGCAACTGGTCCGGGGTCCGCGAGCCGCTCTCGCTCAGGAGCAGTGCCGCCCCACCCGCGACATGCGGGGTGGCCGCCGATGTCCCAAAGAACGGGTTGTACGGGTTCGCCGGGTCTCGGGCCCCGATGCTCGTTGTCACGCCGTCCGGGCCGGCCATGTCCGGCTTGGTTCGTCCATCCACCGTCGGGCCTTGCGAGCTGAACGGCTCCAGCGTGTCGACCGGGTAGTCGATGATGGGTGGCAGGGCGAGCGGGTAGACGCCCCGCGTCGCCGCCACCGTCAGCGCGCCTCGTGCCTCGGCCGGCATCGACAGACTGGTCTCAGGGATCTGCAGGGTCGGCTCGACCGCGTAGTAGGCGGAGAAGAGCTGGAACTTGTCGGTCGGGCCGGATGCGATGTTGCTGCTCACGGCCATGATCTTCACACTGTAGTTGGCGGCAGCCGGCACGATGGCGCGGAGGGGCTCGGTCGGCGGGTCATCACCATCCTGCGTGATGGCCGACCGCGCGATCTGCTGGCCGGTGCTGTCGATCAGGATCAGGTCGTAGTCACGATTCGTCGTCTCCGACCGGCCGCCCGTGGGCCCCGCCGTCTCGTACCAGCTCAACTGAACCCAGACCATCGCCCCGGCGGGCACGTTCGGCAGGGTCAGCACCTCGTCCGCCGTGTCGAACTCGGCGAAGCCGTTCCCATCAGCGTCGACGTACTCCCCAGCCCAGTGCTGCTGGGCGAAGTTGCCCGCCGCCACCACCACCAGTATCCCCGAGGCGCGCATCCGGTCCAGCGTCATGTCCAGCCTGGACAGCCCGTCGAACGGACCATCGATGTAGCCGAGCGAAATGGAGACGAGCTGAACACCATTCGCGAGACACCACTCCAGGGCGTTCTCCGTGTCCACCATGCTGTCCACGGCGAGGAGGTTCATGTCGCAGGCCGGCGCCATGTCCGCCAGGACCTCAGCGCACGCCGTGCCGTGGGCGGTCACGTCTGTGAGGCCGTCCGAGCGGAACGACCGAACGGTCACGTTCGGGGGGAGTTCCGCCGTGGCGTAGTCCAGGAACCCCCCGTCGATCACGGCCACTGATACGCCCAGACCCGTGACCCCCGCGAACTGCAGCGAGAGGGCGTTCGTAAGCTGGACGCCCTCGCTCACGTTCGGCCCGATCCCCTGGAGCAGGATCGCGTGAGACGGCAGACGCACCTGAGCTACCGAGGGGAGAAGGGCAATGTCCCGCAGCCGGGAGACCGGCACAATCGCCTGAACGCGGCTGTCCCGCCGGGCGTGAACCTTCGCGCCGAGCGCCTCCAGGGGGGCTGCGGTCGCGTCGGCCGGGCTCCTGAACAACACCTCGACCTCGACCTGGCCCCCACGGACTCCCGCCACCCGCGCGGCCATCGCAGAATCCGAAAGCGCGAGGTCGCGCAGCGGCCCTGCCAGGTCCGCCAGCGTCGCCGCAGGCGCAGGAATGGCGCCCCACAGCAGGACCGTCAGTAGCAGAGCCGCGAGTGCGGCTCCCTTCGCCCTGGTCGATCCGTTCCCGGTTGCTGAGAAGAGCGTCACCCTCGTGCCTCCTCCCGGTTGGTGCCGGCCGTGGGCCGGATGGGACACCACCGCCCGCCCGCCTCCACCCGTCTGCCACCCCTTCCGATCTCACCCATCGACCATCATGTGCCCGCCGTCCTCGCGCCCTCAACCGCCGGCGTCACCAGCTCCACCATGTGACCCAGGTACCCAGATAGAAGCCTACCCCACCCGACGCGCCGAGCAAACGCACCGGTGTCCAGGTAGTCTGAAGGGAAAGCCGTCAGGCTCGGCGGGAAGAAGGCCACCCACCCAGGCTCCGCGGCTCCCCCGCCATCTCCCCCCGCAAACCGCGCCAGCAGCATCGCGTCCGCCGCTGAGGCAGCGCTGCTCGCTAGCTCCAGGACCTGACCGTCCCCTGCTTCCCCCGCCGCCTCCGCCAGACCCCGCAGGAAGCTCGACAGGTCCACCATCTCGGAGTGTAGGCCCGACACGCGTGCCCGGGACCGACCCAGCGTGATCAGCGGAGCGACCTCGTTTAGCCGCCCCCCCAGCACCCCCACCAGCTTCGCGACCCTCGCCTCCAGCTCGCCCGCCCGGCTCAGGTCCGCCGCCAAGTACGCCCCCTTCGGTGCCCCACCCCTCTCCTGCTCCGCGCGAACGACCTCGACCACCAGCTTCCCCACCTCCTGGGCCGTCATTCCCGGCTTCTGCACTAGGCGGCCAAGGACGTCGGCCCACGGCACGCCCGGTTCGTAGATCAGTCCTGGGCTCCCGGTCAGACACTCCACCGACGGCGCCACCTCACATGCCAGCTCTGCCGTCGCCGAGAAACACGCGTCCACCGCGAGAACGCCCAAGGGCCCGCCCGCCATCTCCGCGATCCGGCCGCACGCCTTACCCAGTTCCGACGTCGTCAGGCAGTCCCCGCCGCTGCTCGCATCGTAGGCCACCCCGGAGGCTGGGACATGGCCCTCATCCTCCTCCAACCTCAACGCCCGTACCCCGTTCCCATGCCCCATGATCAGCAGCAGGTAGCGCTTCGCAGGACACGCGTGGACGGCCCAGTCGGCGAACTCCTCCAGCACCTTCGGGTCGCCCATGTCCACTGCGCAGTGCCAGCCCGTCCCCTCCGCTTCGCGGCGCCCGGCTCCCCTCCGCGACGCCAGCACCACGCGCACCGCCCCGACGACGTTCCCCTCGTCCGTCGTGTAGCCTGGACTGCGGTCGATCTGCACCGCGATCCTGACCGCGTCGCCTGCCGGCGTCGCCTGCAGCATGTGCAGGTAGCCGATCGCCGCCGCCTCCAGGCTGCTGTCGCCGCTCAGGTACGCCAGAACCGTCCACTCGGCTGGCGCGGCGGCTGCTCCTCCGGCGAGTACGGCCACGAGGATCGCCGGGAGGAGTGCCCTTTCAGCTATGCCCCGCCCCGAGGGGCTCAGGCTAACCCTCGTCGCCTTCATCGAGAGCGACCTCTGCTCTCCTCCGCGCCCCCCAGAGCGGACGTCCGTCCTGCATTCCGCTACCGGGTCGGCCGAGGGCCGACCGGCTGCGGGCTGATGTCACGCTGCGGCCGTCCGGAGCCGCCGCGGTGGTTCCTGCGCGGATTCCGCTGCGGCGGCGCCGTCGGTGTGCCGCCGCCCAGTCCGCTCCCCGGTCCCACCGGGAGGGTCATCCTGCCGCCCTTCCTGGTCAGCGGCGGGGGCGGGATGATCGGCACTGTCTGGAACGACAGCATCCTGGACAGCACGTACCCCCGGATGGCGCTCTGGCCGAGGCCCACTCTCGGGATGCCTTGTCCTTTCGGCCGGTCCGTCGCCTCCAGCGAGTTGCGCGCGCCTACTCTCCAGAAGTACACCGAGTCCACCTGCAGATCCCCGGACGCCGGGGTCCACGGGAGGATCACGTTCCCCGAGCTGGTCGAGCGGATACCCGTCCGGCGGAAGACTGGCGCCCCGGTACCGCCCGGATCGGTGACTGGGAAGACCTCGAGCATGTACTCGTCAGCCCCCAGGGTTGGTGTCCACTCGAAGTTGATTGGGCCGAGCGGGTTCTGCAGCATCGTGTGCGGGAACGTCTGGCACGGTTTGATGTAGGTCACCGGGCCCGCCAGGTTCGACGGTTGGCTGATCATCGGGAAGTCGCTGCTCTGGTCGATCGTGTTGTCTGGGTCTTGCATGCCGTGCTCTGCCTGCGTGGTCCCCCCTCCCGATGGCGGGTTCGACCCCGGGGGCAGCTGAGGCTTGGTCACCCTTCTGATGCGATGGAAGTAGGGCTGCCCTTGCACGAGAGCGGGATGGCTGTACGTGATATCCACCGTCTCGGTCGCCGGGTCGCCCGACTCGTCGAAGAAGGAGACCTGGATCGTCACGGGCCGCTGGATGGCGGCATCGGGCACGTCCTCCATGAACGACAGGGGCTCCACGCCAAACATCGCCGACACCTCAACCAGATACGGCGCGTCGGCCGGGAAGCCCGCATACTCGCCTCGGAAGAGGAGGTGACCGTTGGCCTTGTCGGGCGTGGCGTACTGGACACGGATCGCCGGTGTCGCGCCCATGCCGCTCTGGCTCAGGTAGGAGATGACCGTGGAGCCGGGGTTGCTTGTCCAGTTGCCCCCGGCCGCAATGCTGACGATGGCCGCTCCCAGAACCGCGGCCACTGAGACGACCAGGAAGTCCTTGGTCCGCTTCCGAGCGACAGCCCCGGCGGCCTTGGACTCCGGCTCATAGAGGCGCAGGACGAGATCGCCCGTGCGTGGCGCAACGTTCGCATGTGGCGTCGCGTAGCAGATGTCCGCCTGGGTCTCTGCCACTTCCACCCGCCCGATGTTCCGCAGCACGACCTTCTCGAGGTCCTTGATGTACAGCGGCCGCATCACCACCATGGTCATGCCCGGCTTCACGCCGTCCTGCGCGCCCAGGTTGATCTCGCAGTTGCCGCTGGAGACCACAGCCTCGACCGTGCCCCTCCGCACGCGGGTTGCCATCATCCGCGCCACCGTCTTCTCTGCCCCGTCGCGCAGCGCCCCGTTCAGAATGTCCGCCTCGGTGCCCTGCCAGCCCGGATGGGACGGCGTGTCCACGGTGACGATGGCCCCGTCCAGCGGCTCCGCGGCCGCCACGTCGATCATCATGATCTGCAGCCGAACGGTGGCGCTCCCGGTCCTCTGGTTCACGGTCGCCTGGAGGATCTCGCCCATCGTGACGGAGGTCACGTCCAGACGTCGCCCCAGGCGCACCGCATCGGCGTTCGACAGCGGCAGCGTCAGCCCCGCCGCCTTCAGCTCGCGCTCCACATCGGCCGCCGGCGTGACCAGGAACTCTTTGGAGTCCGTCAGCGCCAGGGCCACCGCGTCTGTCGCCTTCGCCTCCAACAGCCGGCTCTGCCGCCCGCTGCGGTCCTGGAACGTGACCACCGCCGTCGCGGCCACGTCCCGCCCCTGCGCGAACAGCGTTGCCGGCAGCGCAGCCAGCAAGCACGCACTCAGAAGGATGAGAACGATGATACCGCGGGCTTGTCCGGCAGCCTCTCGAGCTGTCGCGTGGCAGCGCATAGGACTCTCTCCCTCTGACATGATCTGTCCGGACGCGCACCCGGTTGGGCGCGTCGAGTATAGCACATCAATCTGACCTTTGCAAACCCGCACCTCACAGCGCCAGTCCGCCCGAAACGCCCGTGAAATGCGGGTTTTTCGGCCCCCTTGGTCCTAGCCTCCGGTGGTCACGACTATCAGGGCCGACGCCTGCTGACCGTCCGCGGACCGCGCCGTGATCCGGACCAGATACCGACCCGCGGGCGCTGCTACCCCCGCATCCGTCCGCCCACCCCAGGTAGCGACGTTCCTCCCCGCCGACCGAGGCTCTGGCGACCCGGGCCGAGCGATCGTTCGGCCGGCGACATTCCTCACCTCGACCGTCACCTGGGCATCGCGCGACAACGTGTAGGTGACCGTGGCCCCACGCCTCGCCGATTGTGCCCCCACCGTCGTCACCGTGAGCGTGCCCTGCGGCGCGTCGGAGACCTCGATCTGGAGACGCCGCGCCTCACCGCGCTTCGGTCGGAACGTGTACCCCTGCGTGTCGCGCATGAACTGCCGCTGCCCGGTCACGGGGTCCCGAAGCATGGGCCGCGCGGCCAGGGGCAGCTGGCTCAGGTCGGGCCACGACACCGTCACCGGCGCCTTGCCCGCCGTGCTCTGAACCACGAGCGTCCACTTCTGGTTCCCGGCCCCTCGCACGTCAATGGCCTTGGTAGCCTCGCCCCGCGACGCAAACGACGCGTACACGTACCCCCCCTGCGGCGCCGGCGGCTTCGGTACGTCGAGGATCTCGTCCGCCCCCGGCGCGACCCCGAACGCCGCCGACGCGTCCGTCAGCCCCGCCGCCGAGACCACGATGGGCGCCAGCCACCCGTTCTTCGGCTGGGCCAGCGCCGGACGCTCGACCGTTCGCGCCGCGGCGGCCGACAGCGCTGGCTGCGCCGGATCGGCGACCACCAGGCTCACCGGCTGCCCTGCGTAGATCCAGTACCCCGAGTACGGCAGCAGGCTCGTGGCCAGGCTGTACCCACCGAGACCATACACAAACAGCCCGTTGCGTACTTGTCCCGCGGCAAAGGCCTCCTGGATCGTCCGCTCGACCCCTCGCGAGTCCCGAACGCGCAGGCTGTAGAAGTCGACCGCACTGGTGAACGGATCGCCGATCCCGTTCCATCCCGCGCCCAGCGGAATGTAGTACGGATTCCCCGCTCGGGTCCCCTCGCTCACCAAGTCCTGTGGCTGGGCCAGACGCAGCCAGTACCCCATTCCGAGCCGCAGTCGGTCGGCCGGCGCCGCCGGGTAGATGGCGTACCGGCCAAGAGCCGGGTCCCAGGCGGCCATCCGCAGCGTCTGCCCCACCGGTGTCCCGACCACAACTGCCGGGTCTTGTGTGCTGTAGTCGAAGGGTACCGAGATGAACTGCAGCCCCGTCGGGAACGAATGGAGAGCGCTGATCATGAAGTTGATGTCATACGTAACCACACCGGTCGCCACGGTCACCGTCTGCGAGGCAGGCGTCACCGTGAACCCGCTCGCGCTGGCCCGCACAACCACCCCGCCGCCGGCAGGCACTGTGTCAATCTTGTAGTTGTACCGGTTCTGACCACCGGGTGAGTACGTCCACTGGTCGGCGGTCTGCACCCGCGCAATGACCGAGCTGCCAACGATGACCTCCACCGTCACGCCACCTATGGGATCGTTGACGTTGGATGAACGGTAGACCTGACCCGCGATCGCTCCTGGCGGCAGCGCCGTCAGCGCGATGCTGACCACCACCACCTGGGCGCTCAACACGGTCGCCTGCGTCGTGCCCTGAGCATAGCCCGGCTTGTCCACCGTGAGCGCGTAGGTGCCGGGCGGGAGCTGCAACGTCGCCACCCCCGTCGTGTCGGTGGTAGCCGAGCCCACCAGGGCGCGGTTCAGCATGGCCTTCACCGTCGCCCCCTCGAGCAGCGCGTGCGTGGCGGCATCCGTCACCGTTACCTCGAGCGTCCCGTCCGCGGCCTCGAGCTGGAAGTCCTGCGTGACCGACGATCCGGGGATGACGGTCACCTTCTTCGTATCGCTGCCGTAGGGCGGCGTTGCCGTGCTTCCGTCAGCCGTCACATCGTAGTCGTCCACTGGCACGTTCGAGATGACGTAGGTGCCATCCGCCCCGGTCAGGACGGAGGCGATGGGTGTCGTCGCGTCCGGGTCGGTGCTGACGGCCGTCACCGTCACGTTCGCGATCGGCTGCCCATCCGCGAGCGAGGTCACCGTGCCCTGGATCGCGCCAGGCTGCGACAGGGTCACCACGAAGTCCACGACTCGCGGCGTGAGGCCGCCGTGGACCCACTCGTACTCAGGTTTGTCCAGCCAGTACCCCGGCCGTCTTGCCTGGACCTCGTAGATGGCAGGGGGCAGACCCGCAATCGTGAAGGTGCCGTCCGTCAGGCACCGCTGCGCATACAGGATGATGTCGGGCTGGTTCAGCGGATGGATGGTGACGATGGGCTCGGGGTCTCTCAGCGGCTGCAGGCCCGGCGCGCCCAAGACGCGCCCCTGCAGGCCGCCCGTCCGCAGCCAGCACAAGGTCTGGTGCGCCAGCTTGCTGCGCTTGTTCCGGCAGTGGGCGACGCTGTTGGTCGAATGGTAGTGGCGGTCGATGGCCTCGAACGGGAAGGCGAAGTAGACGACCCGCGCCCCCGTCGTCGGGTCCTCCCGCTTCACGCCTGCCCCATCCGCCGCCGTCGCTCCACCATACCCGTAGATCTGCGTCGCTCCGGAGGGCCGGATGACGTCCGGGTAGATCGCCCACCAGTAGGCATCCGGGTTCTTGTTGTTCAGAAGATGGTCCATGTCGGCGAGCGTGTTGTCGCCCGCGTCCGGGCCGCCGTCCCACTCGTTCGTCATGCCGTCGCCATAGTGGGTGTGGGGCCACCACGGGTCATCGGCGAGCAGGTCGCCCGGGACCCCCCCGATGTCCCACGTCGGGTTGAAGAGGTAGTCGCGTCCGGTATTGTCGTCCCGAACGTAGGACGCTCCCAGGACGGTCGCCAAGAACGGGTTGCTGACCGTGCCATCCAGCGTCAGCGCCCAGGCGATGTCCTGTCCCGTCACGCAGAGGCGCCCGCCTCGCGCCACGAACTGCTGCAGTAGGGCCTGCGTCGCGGCATCCGTCAGCGTGCCGTCTGCCGTCCACACGTCGCCCGTGTGCGGCGCGGCCCAGAATATGGCCCGGTTCGCTACCGGCACCTGACGCAGCCCCTTCAGATCGGTCGTCAACTGCGTCTCGCTCGTCGGCGCGTAGTAGGTCAGTGTCTGCAAGTCGGGCGCGCCACGGCAGATGATGCGCCACAGGTCGTAGGCCTCGCCGTCCACGCCGATGAACCCTACCCGGTAGGAGTCCCTCGCATTCCGCTGCCCGAGCGCGTTGATCCCGCCGTAGAAGGTGTTGTACGCGATGTTCCAGCTGTTCAGGGCATCCGCTTCGCTGTAGTTGGTGGTGAAGTAGCTCTCGCAGGGGAAAGAGGCCGGCAGGTCGTTGTCGCGCCCGGTCGCCCCCGGCTGTGACAGGAACTGCTGCCCCTCGCAGTAGTCATCCACTAGCAGGACATTCGTCTTGGGCGCGAACGCCACCGTTGAGAACCCGTAGATGTCGTCGAAGATGATCGCGTTGCCCGAGTTGTCGGTTACTCCGATGTCGATGATGAAGTCGCTGGCCCGGCTCGCGCCCGCGGGCGTCGTCCAGATTCCACTGAAGGTCCCATCGTCCGCCACCGCATCCCCGTGGTTGGGCATGTCCCCATCATCGAACAGCTGGATGGAGCCGACCGTTTCGCAGTCGATCTCCTCCAGGTAGCGTCCGGGGTACGCATTCGGCTCGAAGTCGGTGAACCACTCGATGAACTGCTTGTGGTCGATGCGCTGCGAGTCGTCCTCTGCCGAGTCGGGGTCCTTGAAGAACGCCCGCACCACCGCGACCCCAGTCTCATCGTCGTACGGCTGGGCGTAGACGACGATGTCGTCCCCGGGCGACGGGTTCCGGTTGGAGACCGACGGCAGAGCGAGGAGCACCGGTGGCCGGTCGTCCAGCAGGATGGCGGCCCAGATGTCCCACTCCGACTGCGGCACGGGGACCTCTGGTGCGTCCAGGCGATTCGAGCTGAAGAAGATTCGGGTCGGCGCGCGGTCCGGCCCGACCGGTGGGATCGGGGCCAGGAGGGGGGAGTAGGCCGGCTCGAGGTCGTCGTAGCGGTCCGCCGGGTTCGTGTTCGAGTACAGAACGGCCCCGGGCCCGGGCAGCAGCTCGCCTGCCACACCCACGCTCCAGATGTTGTAGTCGCGGAAGCTGTCCAGGGCCGGATCGGTCAGTCGGTTGGAGGCGAAGGCGAACTGGTTCCCGATCCCGTCCTGGCGCCACGCCGGGCTCCTGTCGTCGGCCGCCGGGTCCCCGCCGCCGTCGGTGAGCTGCTGCTGGTTGGCCCCGTTGGGATCCATCTGCCAGATGTGCGTGACCGCCCCGTCCGCCCGGGTGTAGAGGATGCTCAGGCCGTTCGGCTGGAAGGTCGGTTCGGACTCGTCGACCGGCGTCACCGCCAGCGGGAGCGCCGAGCCGACCCCGCGGGCGCTCACCTCGAAGATGTCCCGGTTGGTGGCCCCGTTGACGTCCGTGGCATAAGCGATCCACCGCCCGTCCGCCGACCACGTCGGGTGCGACTTGCTGCCGGCATCATACGTGATCTGGCGCACCGTCCGGGTCAGGATGTCCATCGTGTAGATCTGGTATGTGCCGGTCTGGTCGTTCGCGAACGCCAGGACCGTGGCGCCAGGGTCGTACGCCGGATCGTGCTCATCACCGGGGATGCTCCGGTGCAGGTGCGGGTTGGTCGGATCCGGGATGCTCTTGACCATGACCTGCTCGGTGCCGTCATGGCGCATGATCCAGATGTTGTAGCCATCCGAGGCGGTCCCGTAGGCATCGATCAGGCCATCGGGATGGTAGTACTGGTAGAGGGGATCGCCCGGCTCGGGCGGAGGGGTGCCCGCCGGAGGCTGCTCGTCGTTCACCCACTCGTCCACGCCGTTGCTGATGAAGACGACCCGCGCCACCTTGTCGAGGGGCGGCGTAGCGACCTCACGCTCGGTGCTGTTCTCCGCGTTCCCGGTCAGCTGCTTGTCCGGCTCAGGCCCCGAGCCCTGCCCGGGCCTGTCCTCTAGGAACGCCTTCCGGAGGAACGTGGGCAGTTCATGCCCGATGATGGGGTCGGCGTGCCGTCCCGTCCGGATCAGGCGCATGGCCGCGGGGTCGAGGATATCCCTCAGGCTGAAGGGAGTGGACGACTGAGCGCCGTGGCAGCAGAGGGGGATGAGCAAGGAGAGACAGGCAAGCCCGACGATTGCACCCCGGATCCGGCGGTTCTGCAACATGGTCACTCCCTTGCTGAGGGCGCGCGGCCTGGTATCGCAGCCGAACGGACGGGCAACCTCAGCCGACCCGTGATCGAGCGCTGGCCGGCCCAGCAAAAGCAGAATCTCCAGGGCATGCCCTCCAGCCAGCGGGGGGGTCGGAGGGACGACAGCCCCACGACGCTGACGGGCATGGCCTGGAGATTGCTGGGATGATCCGATGAACTGCCAATGGGTTCTCGCGCGCGCCGAGTGTTCTCACGGTGCGAAGTACGCCCCCTCCCGCGACCCCGCACCCGGGCGCGAAGATGGCGCAGAGCGAAGCCGCACCCCCCGACGGCCGCCATGGCACGACGACGAGCCCCTGAGATGGTGCCGATTATAGCACAGGGGGTATGCCTTTGCAAGCGTAACACAACTGTGACGCTGGTCAATCGGAAGCCTCGTCTTGCAGGTAAACCTCTTCCCCCTTCAGGCGTCCTCACCGTGGTGCGCCAACGCGGCGCAACCCCTGCCACGCCCGCCCAACGGCCGCCCGGACCTGCGCCACCTTACCCCCTGTGGCAAGGACCAGATCGGGCCGGCAGTCCTCGATGTCCTGGGTCGCCTGGACCGCAATCCGGCGCTCAGCTTCGGCGCGGGAAAGGCCATCGCGCTCCCTGAGGCGTCGCAGCCGCACCTCCCTCGGTGCCGAGCACAGCCAGACCACATCGAAGGGACTGCGGGCCTGCAGCTTCTCGGGCAGCCGCAGAACCTCCACCGCGGCGACTGAAGGCGCCTCCGGGCGCGCCTGAAGCTCGGCGAGCCATCCCCGAATCCGCTCCAGGATCAGGGGATGCAGGATCCCCTCCAGTCGCTCCCGCGCCTTGGCATCGCCGAAGATCAGCTGTGCCACTCTCGCCCGGTCTAGACCGCCATCCGATCTCCGGTACTCGTCGCCGAACTCCCGCAAGATGTGGGACAGCGCCGGCTGCCCGACCTGCGTCAACTCGTGCGCAAACTCGTCAGCGGAGCAGGTCGCAGCCCCGAGGTCGGCCAACATGCGTAGCACGATCGTCTTACCGGAGGCGATCGGCCCGACCACGGCCAGAGCCAGCAAAGGGCTCCACCCCTCTTCCGCCTACCCTTCGTCCGCCGGTGTCTCCTCCGGAGCCGTCTCCTCGCCGGCCACCGGCTCCGCTTCGCTCGCGGGTTCCTCGGCGGCGGGGGCGCTTTCCTCGGCGTGCGTCGAGCGCGCGGTTTCCTCTGGGACTGGGACCACCGGGCCTCCTTCGGGCGCCGTCTGAACCTCCGACAGGATGTGCCCGAACTGGTCGCCCAGGGTCGGCCGAGCCGCGTTCTGACCCGCCATGTACTCACGGTACTCCCGGCGTTCTTTCTCCTGTTCGGCCTCCGCCAGGCTGAGCGTCATCCGACGCTCCTCGGCCCGCAGGCTCAGGACCTTCAGGTCCACGGTTGCCCCCACTGACACCGCCTCGGCCGGGTCGGAGATGCGCCGATCCGACAGCTCCGAGATCGGGATGAACCCTTCGATCCCCGCCTCCTCGATCAGGGCGAACGCGCCGTTCTTGGCCAGCCGGGTGATCTTGGCCTTCACGACCTGCCCCGGGCGCAGCCGCTTCGCCGCTTCTCGCCACGGGTCGGGCATGCACTCGCGGTGGGACAGGCTGATCCGGTTCTTCTCCCGGTCGATCCCGATGATGGCCACCTGGATGGTGTCGCCGACGCTCAGCACCTCGGAGGGGTGCTTGACCCGCGTCCACGACATCTCCGAGATGTGCAGCAGCCCATCCACCCCGCCCAAGTCGACGAAGGCTCCGTAGTTGGTGACGTTGCGGACCTTGCCTTCGCACACCATCCCCTCGCGGAGTTTGCCCAACGTCTCATCCCGGCGTTGCGCCCGCTCCTCCTCCACCACCTGACGGTGCGACAGGATGACCTTCTTCTGTCGGCGATCCGCCTCGATGACGCGCAGACGAAGTGACCGGCCGACGAAGCGGTCCAAATCCCGGACGTTGCGCGTACTCACCTGGGAGGCGGGGACGAACCCGCTCACACCCAGGTCCACCCTCAGCCCGCCCTTCACGCGCTCCGTGACCATGGCCATGACTGTCTCGCCCGTCTTCTGCGCCGCCAGAATCCGCGCCCAGACGTTCTCGTAGTCGGCTTTCTTCTTGGAGAGCTGAACCTGGCCTTCCTCCTCCAAGATCCCAACCACCGCCACACTGACCGTCTGTCCTGGGGCGGGCAGTTCCGAGGGGCTCGAGAACTCGATGACCGGGATGACGCCCTCGTACTTGCCCCCCACATGGACCACGACCTCGTCGTCCCGGATTTCGACCACCGTGCCCTCGACGATCTCCCCCGGCTTGATCGACCGCCAGGAGGCCTCCAGGGCCTCCTGGTCGATCTCCGCCCGCGCCGCGAGCTCCTCGTCCTCGTCGGTCATGTCTCCGACCTGCTCGATCGGTTCATCGGCGTCATCGGACTGCGAGGCCAGGCCGAGCTTCTGCTCAACGTCATCGCCACGATCGTACTTCATGATGAACGGGTCTCCTTTGTCAACGGCTCACGAAGTCGTTGGGCCTACCGGCCGGGAAGTCATCGCACCAGCATGACGGCACGCGCCCTCACAGGACCGGCTTGCCGACCTGTCACGCACTGGGCCCCGATCGCGTTCCGATCACACGGTGCTCGGCGAGACAGGCGACAGATCTCGCCAGTTCTCGCCCACGGACACGTCGACCACAAGTGGCACGTTCAGCCGACACGCGCCCTCCATCACCTCCTTCGCCAGGACCGCCATCTCCCCCAACTCCTCCACCGGAACCTCAAACAGCAACTCGTCATGGACCTGTAGCAGCATGCGGCAACGTAGGCGCCGCTCCCCGAGCAGTCGATGGAGCTGCACCATAGCTACCTTGATGATGTCCGCGGCCGTGCCTTGCAGCGGGGAGTTCGCCGCGGCGCGCTCCCCATAGGACCGCTCCCGCGCCGAAGCGCTCTGCAGCTCGGGCACGGCTCGGCGCCGCCCCATCAGCGTCGTGACGTATCCCTGCGCCCGTGCTTGTTCCAGCGTTTCGGTCAGATACCTCCTGACGCCGGTCAGTTTGGCGAAGTAGCGCTCGATGAACTCCGCCGCCTGCTGCCGCGTCACCCCGATCTCGTGCGCCAGCGATACGGGCCCCATTCCGTAGATCACCGCGAAGTTCACCGTCTTCGCCTGCCGCCGCATCTCCGGCGTGACTGCCTCCGCCGGCACATCGAAGATCTCCTCCGCCGTGTGCCGGTGGATGTCCTCCCCGGCCTGGAACGCCTCCCTGAGGTGGGGGTCCCGCGAGAAGTGCGCGAGCAGTCGAAGCTCGATCTGCGAATAGTCGGCGCTCAACAGCCGCAGGTCGGGCGCGGACGCGATGAAGCACGCCCGTATCTTCGCACCCCACTCCGTGCGGATCGGGATGTTCTGCAGGTTCGGGTCCCGGCTCGACAGCCGTCCCGTCGCGGCCACCGTCTGCTCGAACGTCGTGTGGACCCGGCCGCCTGACCTCTCCGCCAGGTCCGCCAGCGAGTCGACGTACGTCGACTTCAGCTTGGCGAAGCTCCGGTATTCGCTGATGAAGTCGATGATCGGGTGCTGTTCGCGGAGCTTCTCCAGGACCTCTGCGTCCGTCGACGGGCCGGTCTTCGTGCGCTTCTGCACCGGAAGCCCCAGCCGAACGAACAGCACCTCCGCTAGCTGCTTGGGCGACTCGATGTTGAACGGCCCGGCCGCCAGGCCGTGGATCTCCCTCTCCAGTTGCCCCAGCCGCTCCGACATCTGCGTCGAGAGGCCTCGGAGCTGCGGGATGTCGACCGCCACCCCCGCGCGCTCCATATCGAGCAGCACGCCCGTGAGCGGCACCTCCACCTCATCGAACAGCTTCTCCAGCTCCGCGTCCCTCAACGCCTGCCTCATCGGCCCCTCAAGTCCCAGAGCCATGTCAGCCCACGCACACGTCGCCTCCGGTTGCGGTTGACCGTCGGCAACCACTGAAGGCAGCCGCACCTGCAGCCTCTCCGACGCGATCGTCTGGACCGTGTGGCTGTAGCGATGCGGCTCCAGGACATACGAGGCCAGCTCCGGGTCGAACCCGAACCCTACCAGGCCGATGCCAACGGCGAGCAGCTCTGCCGCCTGTCTCTTCAGGCCACCCCCCGACTTAATGACCCGTGGGTCGCGGAGCAGCCGCTCCACGGCCTCCCGCGCCTTGGCCCGGTCCTCCGACGGAGTCGCGGACCTGAACAGCCCTCCCTCACTCTCGGGCGCGGCCAGGAGCTCGGCCGGCACGAACCGCGCGCGATCCCCCCTCGCCAGCGCCACCCCCTGCCACACTCCCTTGTGTGTCAGGGAGCACACGCCGATCTCCCGCTGCCCCGCAAGCGTCTGACACCAGGCGACCACCTCCTCGGGTGAGGACAAGACCTGGTGTCCCTCCATCGAGGGCGTGGTCTCGCTCCTGGGCAGCCGGTCGAGCAGCGTATTGAACTCAAGCTGCAGCAGCACCGCCCGCAGATGGTCGAGGTTGAGCCCAGGCCACCTCAGGCCCTCGAGCTTGACCTCCACGGGGACCGAGGTGTCGATGGTCGCGAGCTGCTTGGCGAGCAGCACGTCCTCCGCCCGAGCCTCCAGGTACTCCCGGATGTCCTTCTTCTTGATCTCCTCGTGATGCTGCAGAACGCCCTCCACCGAGCCGTACTGCTCCAGCAGCGCCGCGGCCGTCTTCGCCCCCACCCCGGGTACTCCTGGGATGTTGTCCGATGGGTCACCGACCAGGCTCTTGGCATCCGCCACCTGCGACGGATCGTAACCGTACTTCCGCTTCACCTCATCCCGGTCGAAGATCACCTCATCCAGCGGGCCGCGGCTTGGGGACAGCACCTTCACGTGATCGCCGATGAGCTGCAGGCAGTCGCGGTCGATGCTGACGATGAGAACCTCCAGCCCCGCCTTGACGGCTTCCGCCGTCAGTGTCCCGATCACATCGTCGGCCTCGTAGCCGGCCAGCTCAACGCCCCTCAGGCCACAGGCATCGGCGAACTCGCGCGCGATCCCGAACTGCTGCGCGAGATCGGGGGGAGTCGGCGGTCGGTTGGCCTTGTACTGCGGGAGCTGGTCGTGGCGGAAGGTCTTCCCGGGCACATCGAAGGCGACCGCGGCGTAGTCGGGCGGGTGCTCCTGGAGCAGCTTCAGCACCGTGAGCGCAAAGCCGTACACGGCGCCCACGGGAAGCCCTCCCGAGGTCGTCAGCTCCGGGAGGGCGTGGTATGCGCGATGCACCAGGTTATTGCCGTCGATCAGCACCAACCGCCCGCCCACGACGGGCCTCCCCTTGCTCGCCTGCCGCCACCGGGAGCGTGGCATCTTGCCCGCGCTCCCGGTGAGAGCACTCCGCTATCGCTCGGCGCCCATCAGTTGAGGCCGCGGCGCCATCATCGGGTCAACTACCGGCCAGAGCCGGTGGTCGAACAGCAGGCCTGGCGGCAGGGGCGTCCGGGCGCCTGACGAATCGATCTCGCCGAAGAGCGCTGCGAAGGGAGTCATGCGCTCGAAGAACTTGACCGTGGGTTCGCCCTTGATGTTCGCCAGCTTCCCCGCCAGCCGAATGGCATCGCGGAAGGTGCCCACCTCATCGACCAGCTTCACCTTCAGCGCCTGTCGTCCGCTGTATGCGCGCCCATCCGCCAGCTCCCTCACCTGCGCTTTCCTCATCCCCCGCCCCTCGGCCACCGCCTCGACGAACTGGTCGTACACATCGTTGACCATCGCCTGCATGAGCTGCCGCTCATCCGGCCGCAGGGGGCGGAAGGGCGACCCCATGTCCTTGTACCGGCCGCTGGTGATGGCGTCGCTGCTCACGCCGATCTTCCTCATCAGATCGCCATACTGCATGGTCTCCATGATAACGCCGATCGACCCCGTCAGCGTCGCCGGCGCGGCTACGATCTTGTCCGCTGCCGACGCGCAGTAGTATCCGCCCGAGGCCGCGACGTCACCCATGGACGCCACTACCGGCCGGTGGGTGTCCTTCTCGTACTCGCGGATCGCCTGGTAGATCTCCTGCGAGGCCGCGGCGCTGCCTCCAGGGCTGTTGATCCGGATCACCAACGCCTTCGCCGAGCTGTCCTTGGCCGCCCGTCGGATCTGCGAGGTCACGGTCTCCGATCCGGCTCCGACGCCGAAGAGCGAGGCCCCGCCCCCGCCGCTCATGATGACCCCCGTGATCCGCACCACCCCGACGGCCTCGGCCGAGGTTCCCCGCCACGTCGTTTGGGTCGGCCCGGCCTGGTGTACGAAGAACACGATCAGGCCCAGTAGGCCGGCAAAGCACACGATCAGCACGATCGCGATGATCAGGCAGGTCATCCCTCCACCGACGCCCCGACGCGGCTGCGGTTGCGCGGCCGGCTGCCTGCCGTACGGCTGCATCGGCGGAGCCCCGGGTGGGGGCCGGAAGCCGCCCGGTGGAGGTTGTCCGTACACCGGTTGCTGCGGCGCCGCAGCGGGCGGAGGTGACACCGGCTGCGGAGGCACGACCGACGGCTCGCCCGGCGGAGTCTGGTCCGGAGGCTGAGTGCTCATGATGCCGTCTCCCATCGCACAAGATGGCGCGGGCAGCGCCGCTGCCCGTGTCCCGTTTCACGATCGCGTACGCCGGCGTGCCGGGTTGACAACGTCCTGGGGCTCCACCTATACTCTGCCCTGCGCCGGCGTGGCGGAACAGGCAGACGCGCCAGACTCAAAATCTGGTGGGCATTAGCCCATGCCGGTTCGACCCCGGCCGCCGGCACCAGGAACTCGCCGGAAGTCCCGGATCTCGGTACCCCCCGTCGTTCCCCGGATCGGGACGCCATACCTTCACGGCGCTCAGCCGGGCGTCAGCGGCACCCTCCGCCCCACGCGCACCGTCACCGGGCCGAGCAGGCCGGACTCGAGCAGCGGCGAGTCCTTAGTGTAGTGCTTCCACGTCGTGAAGGTGATGCGCCCAGTCGCCGGTCTCGGCTTCCCCTCGACGAGCCATGCCGGCCAGGCCTTCAGGGCCCCGCCCGGCAGCCACTCGCAGTCGTCGGGGAGCTGCTCGTCGCCGATCAACCGGTTGGGCCAGAGGTTCGTCACCCGCACCTCCAGGCGGTTCACGCCGGGCTTGGCCGCGCCCGTGATGTCCACGCGGAACGGCGGCTTCCACAGCACGCCAAGGTCCTTGCCGTTCAGGCTGACCTCCGCGATCTCCTTGACGGTGCCCAGGTCGAGCATCAGCACGTTGCCCGGCTCGAGTGCCTTGGGCGGGATGTCCACCTGCTTGACGTAAGTCGCCGTGCCGGAGAAGTACTTGATGCCCGACTCCGGGCTCTCCGTCCACGAGGCTAGCTTCTCGAGCGTCGCCCGCTCCGGGGCGCCCAGCTTGGGTGGGAAGCGCAACTCCCAGGGGCCCCCGATGTCGATGCGTGGTGGAAGCTCTGCCACACCGGCCTTGAGCCGCTTGCCCGAGGCGGTTGTCGCCTGGTAGGTCCCCGGCTCCCACGCAGTCACCACCGAGCGGCCGGCCTTCGGGACCTCCAGGTCAGACGCAGGCGCCTCAGCCACCGCGAACGCCGCCTCCGTGCCATCCGGCAGCGCGAGGGTGTCGTTCTCGGCGACGACCCGGGTGTAGGCCTGGCCGTTGAGCGCGTAGTCCACGCGCATCTGCTTGACAACCAGGGGCGTCGGATCCCCCGCCAGCTCATTGGTGGCGGCGACGGTCAGCGTGTTGTCCCGGATCATGCCTCGCAGCTTCTCCGTCACGTCCACCGTGCGCGGGCCGCTCGGCTCGGCGCCCGGCTCCGGCAGCACTCCGTAGATCGCCCGGCGGACCTCGACGACGCCCTTCTCGCCCCGCGCGGGATCGGGGAGCGTCAGCGTCTGGTTCTCCTCCACCGTCCGGCTGGCCGGCTTCCCGTCGAGGGCGTAGTCCACCCGCATCTGTTTCACCACGTTCTGGGCCGGGTCGCCGGCGATGGAGTTGTCCGCCCGCACGGTCAGCCGACCATCCCGCACCATCCTCTGTAGCTGAGCGGTGACGTCCACGGCCTCCGGCAGCTCGACGGTGAAGACCCCGTACTCCGCCCGGCGGACCTCCAGCTTCAGCGGCGACGATGGCCGCCTCGGCGCGAACAGCGACTCGCCGTTGCGCGTTGCAGCGACGATCGGGTCGGCCGCGCCCGCCGGCGCTCGGAAGACGACGAACACGGACCCCGCCGGGTCGAAGCGAAGGGGGACTACCGTCCGTCCGCCCTCGACGCGGTACACCGGCGCCGGCTCGACCTTCCCGGTGTCGGGGTGCCACAGCTCGGGCGTCGTCCCCGCCACGCAGAAGCTGCACTCAACCACGTCCGGCCGCCGGTTCTGGTCGGCCACGAAGTACACGTCCGCCCCGTCCACGGTCCGGTGGATGGCGTTGACGCCTGCCTTCGCCGGCTCCCCGAGGACCCGGAAGTCGGGGCCGAGCTTCTGCGCGGCGAAGACCTCCTCCAGCGGCTTGCCCCAGATGACCATCCCCTGACCGTACGCGTGCTGAGTCACCTTCTGGCCGTCGCACGGGCCCCAGATCTCCTCGGCCAGGGCCTGCACCTCCTGGTCGGCGTCCGGGTATCCCTGCAGGCTGGGTGATCGCAGGGGCTTCGGCCCGACCACGGTCGCTCCGCCTCGCACGAGGTCGCGGATCTTGCGCAGCACCGCCGGGGTCATCGTTCGATCCGGACGCAGCACGAGAACCCGGTAGCTCATGCCGTGCGGCAGCACGATCCGTCCGCCCTTGACCGCCATGCGGGTCAGGATGACCTCCGCATCGCAGCCGTCGTAGTCGTAGCCCCGCGGCGGAAGCGGGCTGAGGCCTTGCCGACCCGGGAGATCGTTCGGCGCCCCTTCCCCGTAGAAGTAGCACAGGTCCGCGACGAACAGCCCCGACTGCAGCAGGTACTGGCAGCGGGCGAGATACGTCAGCCAGGCCGGGCTCTGGTCCCACCAGGTGATCGTCCGTTCGAAGTGGATGCCCCACGGCCCCATCGTCATCCCCGGCCGCAGGTCCAGCCACGGCTGGTGGGCGTACCGATGGAAGATGAAGCGGTTCACGCCGCCACAGTAGATCAGGTCGCCGAGCGCTTTCATGGAGTACGGGGTGTTGGTCCAGCGACCGTTCTCGGGCGCGGCCGTGAACGACTCCGCGCCGACGACCTTCCGGCCAGTGGTGTGCGCCATCGAGGAGGCCAGCTTGCTGCCCGAGTTGTCGTTGCCCCAGCCGGCCCAGAACTCCGTCATTGGGATGTCCGCCCGGTCGCCTGACGTCAGGTTGTCGAAGTTGCCGTTGCCGTAGGGCTCCGCCGATAGCTTCAGCCCATACCGATGGCAGATCTCCGCGTAATGCCCGTAGTAGTTGTCGGCGAACAGGTCGGCAATCGTCCGACGGACATCCCACAGGAACCGCTCCGACGCATCGAGGCTACCCACCACGCGCCCGGTCATCGCCGGCAGAAAGGGCAGGGGATCGTAGCCGCGTCGCTTCTCGAACTCCTCCCGGAACCGCGGCGTCCAGTTCTGGCAGTCCACCTCGTAGCTGTCGATCAACAGGTGCTTCAGCCCCTTGCCCGCGAGCGGCCCGAGGTCAGCCATCACCTTCGCCAGATTGCCGGCGAAGTGCGCCTCGACCGCTTCGCTGCTGAGCTTGTCGCACTCCAGGCCCCGCCCCTCCTCCGGGGCGGGGTGGTTGTCCTTGCCGGTGGGCGTGTAGCCGAACCTCAGGATCGTCCAGTTGCCGGCCGGCGCGTCCCATGTGAGCTTGCCGGTCGCGTCCATCTGCCTGGTGAGATCGACGACCTGCCCCCGGTTGACGGCCACCTCGGCCGGCGCCTCGCGCGTGTCGGGCGGAGGGTTATCGGCCCGGACGTAGCCCGCCTTCGCCGCCCAGTTGCTGAGGCGGAACCCCGGCTCCAGCGCGACCTCCGCAAGGCTGACCGCGCCTCCCTGCCCGGGCACCCGCTGGAACGCCAGCCGGAAGAACCGCCCGGTCGCCGGGGCGAAGTTCACCGTCATCGGCGGCCGAAGAATGGTAGGCTCCGGGATGCCGAAGTCGACGACCTTCCTGAACGTGACCCCGTCATCGGAGACCTGCAGTTCGTTGCGGCTGCCCTGCCCGCCCCCGGCCGGCAGGATCGTGAGGGCTTGCGCCGTGAACGGTTGGGCGAACTCGAACTGGATGGTCTCCGGTTGCTTCGAGCTGCGCAGGAACAGCGTCGAGGCCGTCTCCGGCTTGCCGTCCAGCAGCCTCCCGGCGTCGAACCCCTCGACACTCGCCGTGACGCGCGGCGCGAGGTCCACCATGCGCGCCGCCTCGGCGGGCGGCGTCGGGAAGGCGAGCACGGCGATGTCGCGGTAGAAGCCGACGCGCGTGGGCGGCTGCGGAAGCTGGCCCTCGAACCTCCCCGGCCCCTTCGCCCGCACCTCGCTCACCGTCACCATCTGCATCGCCTGCTCGGGCTTGACCCACGGGCCGCCACTGCTCGACCACCCGGCGCAGTTGTGCATGCACAGCTCCAGCCCCAGCCGGTCCGCCTCCTGCGCGGCGTGCTTGACCATCGCCCGCCACTGCGCGCTGCCGTACCTCACCGGCCCGGGCGGAATGCCGGGCTGCACATCGAAGATCTGCGCGCCCCCGACGCCCACCCGCTTCATCGCCTCCAGGTCCTTGGTGATCCCCTCGCGGGTGATGTTCCCGTCCATCCAGTGCCACCACGTGTGCGGCCCGGCCGAGTCGGGCGGATGTATGAATCCCTTCTCGAGAGCCAATGCCGCGTCGCCGGCCGGCTCCGCCGCCGTTGCCGACCCCACGAGACCGACAAGCAGCATGAGCAGCGCCATCGGCGCCAGTGTGGCGACCCGCGAATGTCTGGTGTCCATCGCTTCCTCCTGGAGCTACACACCGTTAGAGCCTGTCCTGACACCCGTGGCGCAGCCGTCCAGGTTGTGTTCAACAACGGGTTTGACGGGCGAGGACGCCCGTCCTACGCGAACGGCAACGGCTTGAGCGGGCAGGAGTCTCCCTCTTGCCGTGCGGTGTTCGTCGCGT
>Ga0315289_10000189_pt1 | contig 97923 bp, 72 predicted proteins | sample YL17G11_40_MG_FD_203452 | JGI IMG/M metagenome (GOLD analysis project Ga0315289, IMG submission 203452) | Sediment microbial communities from Yellowstone Lake, YNP, Wyoming, USA - YL17G11_40 | ecosystem: Environmental > Aquatic > Freshwater > Lake > Sediment | place: USA: Wyoming | collected... | reverse complement strand
GGGAAGGGGGGGGGGGGGGCGGCGTGTGTAAAAAAAAGGCGTTTTGAGAGAGAAAAACAAAAATCCATCCATCATTTTTCAAACACGCGCTGCTCCGCTCCTCTCGCCGCCCGGCGTGTGCGCCCCTATATTTTCCTCAGCCCCGCTCCACCCAGCTCAGCATCAGCACAGACCCTCCTGCATGCCCATGTCCGACTCTGACTCTGAGATGCCCCGCCTGGTAGCGGCGGGCGCCCCTCCACGCCCCCTGCGACGTTTGAAGAAGGCCGGCGCGGCCCGCAAATCGACAGACGCGCCCGCGGGCGTGGCTGGCCGGGCCGCGGGCACCGCCACCACCCCGCATGATGGTGGTCATAGCTTGGTCGATCTGGACGCGGACCGTGGCGCCACCTCGCCATCGCCCGCCCCCTCTGCGGGCCCGTCGGACGTGTCCAATGGCGCGCCGCTGACAGCCGGCGGCGCTCGCCCGATGCACTCTCCTGCAGCCCGCCGCCGCCCGCGGGCCAAGTCCGCCGATGACGATGAGTACTGGGATGAGGAGGACGAGCTGGCGGAAGACCTAGCCCGTGGGCGGAGCGTGAGCCCGACGGAGGGAGAGGGAGGAAGGGAGGCCGGCGCGGCCGGCCCAGCCGACACCCAACCCGCTGCTGATGCTGCCCCTCCTACTGGTGCGCCCGCCGCCGCCGGCGAGGGCGACGACGATGACGAAGGCGACGCTCCTTCCGGCTCCTACTCCGAGTACACGGACACCGAGTCCGGGTCTATGCAGCTGGACGACCTGCACGCCGAGACGGCCCGCCTGCTGCGGGGTGAGTATCTTTTTTTTCAGGGAGAGAGAGAAAGAAGAGACTTTTCCATCCATCCAACCCCTCTCTCACTCTCCTCTCCGTTTTCCTCTCTCACACAGAAACCGCCCGCACCGACCGCCTGGGCAAGGGCGCCCCCGCCCCGGTCGCCCAGCCCATGGACGGCCTGCTGGCCCGCCTGAAGCAGCGGCGGGCGGCGGCGGTGGCGGCCCCGACAAATGCGCCCGCCCCTGCAGCCACCGCCCGCACCGTCGCCGCCGCCGCCGCCCGCGGCGGTGGGCGTGCCTCCAAGGCCCCCATCGACTTTGACGCCGCCTTCGACGCGGCGTGCGGGGCGGAGGAGGGTGGGGAGGAGGGCGGGTGCGGCGGCCTGGTGGTCGTGTCTGATGAAGAGGAGGGTGGGGAGGATGGGGCCGGGGGCGCGCCTTCCTCTGAGGACGCCGAGGAGGAGGGCGACGACGGCAACGGTGGCGCGGAAGCTGACGCCAATGAAGACGAGGACAGCGACACGGCCGCCCGGCGGGCCGCCAAAAAGGAACGCCGCCGCCAGCGGCGCAAGGCCGCCAAGCGTGAGGCAGCAGCCCAGGCGGCGGCTGGGGAGGGTGGTTTTGCGGAGGGCGGCGGGGCGGACGCCGCCGCGCCCGCGGGCGCGCCCACCACCGCCGCCAAGGCAAAGACCCCGGTCGTGGCCATCCCCATGAAGCCCCGCCGCAGCCTGCTGGGCGGCATGCGGGTGGGGCCGGAGGGTGGTGGGGAGGGCAGCGAGGCGTCGTCTGATGAGGGTGAGGATGGAGAGGCTGCCGCAGGCGACGACGCCAGCCCGGCCGCGGGCGACCGCCCCTCCACCGGCGACGACGACAACGATTTTTCATCGTCGTCAGACGACGACAGCGCCAGCGAGGACGGCGACGACAGCGGCGACACCTCCTCAGACTCTGAGGACGGGGAGGCCCCGCCCTCGCCCGCCTCCCTTGAAGCCGCCCGCCTGGCCGAACTGGCCGCCGCCCGGTCCGTCCTGCTGGACAAGCCCCGCCGGGCCCGGCGGCGGGCACCCCGGGTGGCGGTGGCGTCCGGCCCGGACGGCGCGCCGGGGGGGGCCGCCACCACGGTCGCCCTGGTCGAGGACGAGGCGGAGATGAGTGAGGACGGGGGCCACTCGGACGACGACGGCGGGCGCGGGCACGGCGACGATGCGGAGGCCGTCCTGGCCGACCTCATCGGCGGGGAGGCCGACAAGGCCGGCGACGCGGCGGCCCGGGCCTCCCTCCACGCCGCCTGGGAGGCAGGCCAGGCGGACGCGGCCCTGCAGGCCGTCCTGGACGGGGTGAAGCGCGGCTTCCGCCGGCGGAAGCGGGGCGCGCTGGACGATGACGACGAGGAAGAAGGCGACGGCCGCGGGGCCCGGGCCCGCCGGGCGGCCCGGGCGGCCGGCAGTGGCGGGTCGGCCTCCGGCACCGGCTCCGCCTCCTCCTCCGAGCTGACGGACGGCGAGGATGACGACATCATGAGCGACGGCGGCGGGGGTGGCGGCCACAGCGGCGGCGGCGACCCGTTTGCCAAGACCAACCTCGACGCCTTGCCCGCGGACGCCCGCGAGGAGTTGCTGGCCCTGCGCCGCCGCCGCCTCCTGGAACGCCGGGTCGCGCCTGACGGCGGGGTCGGGGTGGCCGCCCCCTTCCTCGCCCGGGGCGGCAGCGACCCTGTGGGTGGTGGGCATGGCGGGAGGGGCAGCACCCAACCCACCATCACCCCTGCAGAGGCGCTCCTTGACGGCCCCGCCCGGGCGATGCTGGGCCTGCTCTCCCGGGCGGCGTCCGCGCCCATGGGGGGGGCCGCAGGCGGCGGCGGCCCCGGCGGTCAGTTCGGGGTGGACGTGACCAACAGCCAGGCGGGGGCGCTGGGGCTGGGCGGCGGCGGGCGGGCGTCATTTCTGGGGCGGGGCGGCGCGGCGGCGCTGGGCGGGGCCAGCGCGGGCGGCGGCGGCGGCGCCTCCAACCCGGGCGCCACCCGCGGCGGGGGAGGGGGCGCCACTGGCGGCATGTCCCGCCCGGGCGGCGGCGGCGCGGCCGCGGCGGGCAAGTCGTACGTCTTTGGCGGGGCGGGCGACGGGTCCCTGCCTGCACCCGTGGCTGCCGCGGGTGGTGGCCGGGTGGACGGGCCGACCTCCTTTGCCGGCCTGGGCTCGGCGGTCGCCCAGGCGGCCGCGACAGGGGGGTCGGCCGCCAACGCGGCCCGGGCCGGGTCGGGCCTGCTCTCCCTGCTCTCCAATGGCCCCCCCGCGGCGGCGCGGCGGGCGGCGGGCCCACTGGACGCGGACGGGGCAGCCCGGCTGCGCACTTTCGTCGCACGGCCTGGTGGTGGGGCGTGAGAAGAGAGAGGGGGGGCGGGGCATAGCAAAAGGAGGTCCTCATTCTTTTCTTTTTTGCATTCCACACACGCATGCAGGGCCAGTCTCTCCTTTGTAGCTGTCGCACTCGCTCGCAATGGCTGCTGCACGCGGGGCGGGCGAGCGCGGACAGAGGGTTCACACGAAGAGGCTTCATTTTGTTTTTACAGGCTGGGAATTCTCAGTAGTACCCGTCCCCGCTTTTTGCCAGCCGGTCGTAGGCGCCCCACGTCCCGCACAGCACCCCGACCGCCGCCACCTGTAAGGCCGCGGCCTTGCCCGGCACCCGCCCGGCATGCCAGAGCGTGGCGACGATGCCCGCGGCGGCCGTCGTGGAGAAGCCAGTCAACCATTTCGCGACGCCCGGCGCGGATTCAGAGAAGAAGAGGGAGGGCATGGGGAATAGGAGGTAGGCCAGGGCCGTGAGCAGGGGCCAGAAGTTCGCGTAGCAGGCCGCGCCCTGGAGGGCGAGGCCCAGGGAGAAGGCGACGGCCAGGGCGGCGATGACTGCATGAGAGGAGAGGGGAGAGAGGAGGTTGAAGTTTTTTGGTTGTGTCGCGGGGGGTGCGCGAATGCTGTGCGCCTCTCTCCATCTATATCTTCTATCCTCCACGCGCCAGCAGTGCCCTCCCTCACCTCTGATGTCGGTGATGGCCATCGCAAGGTCGGCGCGCGACGCTCGCTGTGCGTTGAAGGAGGAAATGAAAAAAAAAAATGAATAGAAGACGACCAAGACTTCGCTCACTCTTCCATCTCAGCCCCAGTCCGTTTCTCTCTCTCCCTTCAAAGATGAAGGCCGGCACCCTCCAGATCGTGTGGCATGGGCAGGACCCGGTCTACTCCCTGGACTTTCACCCGTCGGGCTTGTTGGCGACGGCGGGTGGGGACAAGGAAATCAAGGTGATGGAGGGGGAGAGAGGGGAGACGCGCCATCGGTGTTGTTACGCGCGCTGAGCTCGCCGGGGCGTGCGTCCATGCACCCGTGCCATGGCGGATGGGTGGTGCAGGAGGCGGGGCGACGCCCCGTGAGGAGTGCGGTGCACGGCGAATTGGCGGAAGGGCCTGGAGGCGCCCGAAAAAGTCTGCCCGTCGCCGCCGGAGTTTTGAATGTCTCGGAACAGCTGTGAGACAAGCCGGCACGCGCGCACGCCCCAGCCCTGGCACACTCCGCGCCCTCCGAGTGCGTGTGAAGCTGGAATATCCAGCTTTCTTCCCAGTAGGGCAGACAAAAAAGGAGCGCGCGCGCTCACATACCCCCTCCTAACCCTTCTCCCCCCCCCCCCCTACTTCTAGATTTGGAACCTCGTGACCGCGGCCGACGGCACGCCGGCCGTCTCCCTGGTGGCCGAGCTCCAGGGCCATTCCCGGTCCGTAAACTGCGTCCGCTGGTGCCCCGTGCCTGGGCCCGGCGGGTCCGCCACGCTCGTCTCCGCGGGGGACGGGGGCGAGGTCTTCCTGTGGCGGTCGGACGGCGAGGTCGGCACGGCCGGCGCCGCGGCCGCCCCAGCAGCAGCGGCCGCGCCTGGCGGTGCCCTCCAGCAGGCCGACCCGTTTTCCTCCTCCTCCCGCTGGCGGGCGGCGGCCGTGCTGCGCGGCCACTCGGACGACGTTTTCGACGCGTCCTGGGCGCCCGACGGGTCCGCTCTGGCGACGGCGTCCCTGGAAAACCTGGCCATCCTGTGGGACGTGCCGGTCGAGCACAACAGTGCCAGTGGGGGGGGCGGGGGCGGGGGCGCCCAGGCGGCCACCCCGCGCGCGCGGTCCCGCCTGGACGACCACCGCCACTACGTCCAGGGCTGTGCCTGGGACCCGGCGGGCGTGTACGTGGCTACCCAGGCCGCCGACCGGAGCGTCCGCATTTACGGGCCCCGCCCCCCGGCCGCGGGCAAGCGGAAGGGAGGAGGGAAAGGGGAGGGGGGTGCCTCCTCGACCACGGCCCGCCCGCCCTGCTCGGCCGGCCTGCGCGACCTGGTCTGCCACGCCACGCTCGCCCGCCGCCCGGCCCGGGAGGGAGAGGCTGGGCCAGGTGCGCCTGTCGCGGGCGCCGCCGCCCCGTCCGCCCCCCGCACCACCACCTTCCCGCTCTTCGCGGACGAGCAGCTGCCGACCTTTTTCCGGCGCCTGGCCTGGTCGCCCGATGGCGGCCTCCTCGCACTGCCTGCCGGCCTGCTCCGCCCGGGCGCCGGGTCCGGGTCCTCCGGCGCCGGGGCGGCCGCCCCCGTGCACGCGGCCTACCTGTACGCCCGGGGCCGGTGGGGCGCGCCCGCGGTCGCCCTGCCCTCGGCCCGGCCGGTCGTGGCCGTCCGCTTCTGCCCCGTGCTCTTTGAGAAGGGGGCAGCCGGGCCGCCTGCCGCGCAGCAGGCGGCCGCCACCGCCGCCGCTGACGGCGGCGACGCGCCCGCCGACCCCTCCGCCTGGCCATTCGATGCCTTGCCCTACCGCATGGTCTACGCCCTGGCCACCCTGGACGGGGTCGCCCTGTACGACACGGCCTCCCCACGCCCGCTCGCCTTCCTTGGCGGCCTCCACATGGCCCCCGTGACCGACCTGGCCTGGTCCACCGACGGGCGGTCCCTGGCCGTTTCCTCCTACGACTCCTACTGCTCCGTCGTCGCGTTCGAGGCCGGCGAGCTGGGTGTGCCGCTGGGCGCGGGCGCCATCCCGGCGCACCTGGCGGGCCGGGTGGCGGCGGCGGGCAAGGCGGGGACAGCGCCAGCGCCGCCGACGCCTGCGCCAGGGAAGAAAGGAGGGGGTGCGAGCGGGGCGGCGGCCACCGCGGCGGCGGCGGCGCCTCCTCCCCAGCCCCCGCCACTTCGGCCTGAGGTCGGGTCCGCCGTCAAGCGCATCCAGCCCACGCCCGTTGCGGCGGCGGGGGCTGGAGGGCCGACGCCCCGGCGGATCGCGCCCGAACCCCTCGGCGGCGGCGCGCCTGGGACAGAAGCGCCGGCGACCGCCGCCCCTCCTAGCACGGGCGGCCCGCCGTCCCGCCGCATCGCGCCGGAGCCGGTTACGGCGACGACGACGGCCACAGCCCGTGATCCCTCGCCCCGGCGCCGCATCGTGCCGGAGGCGGTGGGTGGTGGGGGCGGGCCCGCAGCAGCACCCTCCGGCGGCCGCACCCCTCGTCGGGTCGTGCCTCACCCCGTCGCGGACGCGGGTGCCACCGTGACCGCGGCGGCGCCGACCCCGCCTGCTGCTGGGACTGGTGGGGTTGGGGGCCTGTTCGGCCCGGGCGGCATCGCGGCCGCCGCTGCCAAGGCGGGCGCAGAGGCGGCCCAGGCGGCCAAGCCGGTGAATGATGAGTGATGAGAAGAGAGAAGAGAGGGGGGCGAGAAGAACAAGAGTGCTTCATTTTTACACGTCCTGGCTGTTCGCGCGTTTCCACGCGCACTCGGTCACACTGACATCTGAGTGTGTGCCCTCTCCTATAACACATGCGCCCCAGCCACGCGGCAGTCCAAGCCTGCCGCGTGCGACCAGCAGCGGTTGCACACCGCCGTCCGACCCTCAATTTGCGTCCTCTTTCTTCTTCACTCCGCCGCCCACCCATGGGCGGCACCGATGGTGACGCCCAAGGAGTAGGAGGGTCAGTAGCAGCAGCTGCCGCCGCGGAGCGGACCGTGACCGAGCTAATCATCCTGCTGCAGGAGGGTGCCGAGGAAAACGCAAACGCAAGCGCAAGCGCCGACCCACTCGCCCCGACCCAGACCTTGGACACGCTCGTCGACGAGCTCTGGACGGCTCAGTACCTAGCGCCTGGGGCCCTGTGCGCGTTCGCGGGGGACGCGATCAGCCTGCCTGCTGGGCGGGCGCTGGTGGCCCCGCTCGCCACGCACGCCCTGGCCCTGCGCTTCGGGGGCCCAGCTGCAGCAGCCGGGTTCGTGGCCCACCCCGCGTTTGATGCCCCCGCCGCCGCGGCCGCCGCGGCCGGCCTGCTGGCCCGCCCGCCCACCGTCCTGGCCTTTGAAACGCGGTCGCCTGATGACCTGGAGCCCCTGTTCCGGCGGGGGCCGGAGTGGGAGGCCGGCCTCGACCTGTGCCTCGTCTTCTCGCCCACCCCGGCCGCCAGCCCAGCTGAACCCATCTGCGCGGCCGACGCGTTCATCTCAGATTTGGCTGCCCTCGCCGAGTCATCCCTGGCGGGCGCCTTGCAAGCCTGTTCGGGCCGCCTCGTCAGCCCGCCATCCTCGGGCCTACCGGGGGCGGCCTCCCACGCCCTGGTGGCTCGCTTTGAACGGCCCGACCAGGCGGGCGCCTTCCTTGCGCTCCCTCCTGTAGTCGCCGCGGCCAGTGGGGTGGAGGGTGCGGCGGCGGCCGGGTCGCCCCTGCTGCTGGTCGCTGTCGAGGCGTGGTCCATCGCGCCGGCGGTGGCCGGGAACCAGCAGGCACCGCCCGTGGGAGCTCCACGGTGAGAGAGAATTGTTGTGTGTAATTTCTGTTTCTGTTATTTTCCATGATCATCCTCCACCTCTCCAGCGCAGGCCCGCCCCGCCTGGCGCCACCCACCTCCCGACCGCAGGACTGCCTGGAACGCTATCCGTGTACTCCTCCTCGCCTGAGGAGGAAGAAATGGAGGCGGCGGCATCGCCGGCGTCCTCGTCGCCGTCTGAGGAGAAGGAAGTGATGACGGACGGCTCGCGGCCTGCCGCCCACTCTCCCCCACCCCCGCCACCTCCGTCGTCGCCATCCCAGGACTCGTCCTCGCCGCCGTCTTCGGTGCCGGCGATGGACGGTGTGGCTGCACCGGACGGCGCGGCGGATGGGGCTTCCCAGGGCGGGCGGGGCGCGTCGTCGTCGTTGCCGCCTCGGCCACGCCCACCTCCTCGCCCAGCCGTCAGGGCCCACCCCAGTCCGCACAGCGCGGCCGCCGCCCCGCCGCCCGCGATGGCGGCGGCGGCCAGGGCAAACAGGGGCCAGGCCAGCGCGTCACCGGGGCGGACATAGTACAGCAGGCGGCGGGCCAAGCCCAGGCGGTGGGAGACGATGCCGCGGACGGCGGCCAGGGCAGGCGGCGGGCCGGGCCCGGCCGCGGGCAGCGACCCTGCTGGCGCCCGCCCGGCCAGGGCAATGCGCAGGGCCACGAAGGGCGCGTCCGCCCGGTCTCGGTACCCGGCAAACAGGGGGACTCGCAGGGTGCGCAGCTCGTCGGCCAGGCCCAGGACGACGAGCGGGGCCAGGGCGGCCGAGCGCAGCGCGCGCGCCGCGCGCGACCGCGGCGGGAGCAGGGCCGGCCGGGACGCGGCCGCCAGGACCCGCCCGTCCGGGGCCAGCAGCTCCGCCCGCACCTGGAACACATCGCCCGCGGCGCCGCCGCCACCGCCCCGGACGTCCACGTCGGGGGCGTCCATGGCCAGCCACACGTCCAGGCGACGGCCGGCGGGGAAGGCGCGGGGCATCAGGGCGGCCAGCGTGGTGGCCGCCCCCTCTTTTTTTTCCTGGGCCGCCGCGGCGACCAGGGCCGCGGCGGCCGGGTCGGGCAGGAAGGACGCGACCCCCGTCGCGGGGGAGGCCGTGTAATCCACCCACAGGTCCCGGGTCACGACCGCGGACGGCGGGGCCAGGGACCGGGCGGCGAGGAGGGAGGCGAGGAGGACCCACCCGGCCAGGCAGGTGGTCCCCCCCAGGGCCGCCCCGGCCAGCAGGGCGGCGGCCCGGGCGGTGCGCACGGTCGCGCCTATGGAAGCTAGCACGGTCGCCACGTGGGAGGCCAGGTCGGAGGCCGGGTCGAAAGCCGGCGGCGCTGCCGCCTGACGGGGCGGGCGGGGAGGCGGGCCCGCGCCGCCAGGGCGGCGGGCAGGGCGGCGGGGGCTGGCAGCCGCTGACCAGGGCGGAGGGGCGGTCAAGCCGTCCCCGCCGCCCTCGCCACCCCACGCTTGCCGGCCAGAGGGTGTGGGCGATGGCGCAGCAGCCGCCGCCGCGCCCCAAGGCCGCCAGCTGGAAGGGCTGGGGGCGGCGGCAGCGGCGACGGGAGCAGCAGCGGGTGGTGGGCGGGCGGGCGAAGCCTTGGACCACCAACTGCTGGCCGGCGGCTGGGGAGAGGACACGCCGGCCTCGGGCGAGGCCAGGTGGCTGTCGGCAACGGCCGCGTCGTCCACCATGAGGGAGAGGGGCGTGTGCTTGCGGCGTGCGAATTTGACGGCCGGCCGCAGCGCGCTGTTGGGTTGAATGAGAGAGAGCAAAGGTTGAGAGGGGGAGAGCGCGGGAGGAATGCGTCGCGGCGCACCCGGAAAACGCGTTCTGCAGATGGAGGGCAGTGGTTTCCGCCCTGACTTGATATACCAGAGGGAAAGCCAGTCGGACGCCGCTCGCCCTGGCGAGGGCCCGCTGAGCGGGTGTAGCTCTGCAGAGCGCCTGCGCCGGGCGTGTTCGACAGCGAGAGCTGTTTTTTTTTGCGTCGGGCGCGCAAAGAGCGGGTGTCTCTCTCTTAACTGCATGGGCGGTTTGGGCTCACTGAGGGCGGCCATCATGGTGTGCGTACCTGTGGACGGCGTGTGGGGGAAGCAGGTGCAGCGAAGCGCCTCGCGCTCTGCACGCGCGCGAGAAAAGCGATGGGAAGACTGAGGGCAAGCGACTCCTCGCTTGAGCGAGAGTTTCGACACTCCTCTCTCCATTCCTTCCATTTGTTTGGGGCGCACGCCATCACACGCGTCCCGCCCTCCAGAGCGGGCCAAGCTCGCACGTGCTACGTCTCCTTGTCCCTTCTCCATCGCGCCGCGGCGTGCTCTGTGGGGAGAAGGTAGAGAGAGTCTTCTCTCCCTCCCTAACATCGGCCCTCCAGCGCGCGCGAGCACCTCCCTCCCTTTTCGACCTCGCCCTCTGCAGTTTTTGACCGCCTCTCCGCGTCCGCCGCACGAAGCACCACCCGCGCCCCTTTAAAAAGTGCGAAAAGCACCCACCTCTTCCAACCCAACCACAAAAACATCGGCATGTGGGCCTTCTACATCCCGACCATGCTCGCCGTCCTGGTGGCCACGGCCGCCGTCCAGCGCAAGTACGCGTCGCCGGCCGTCCCCTTGCCCGCCCGCGCCATCGTGGGGGTCGCCTGGGTGACCTCCGCCTCCATCGTCGCCCTCGTCCCCATCGACGTCTGGGCCGCCCTGACAGGCGCGGGGCGGCGAACGACGGACGCGGTGGGCACGCTGTGGGCGGCGGCGTACTGGACGACCCAGGCCCTTACGTGGGGCGTCATCCCCATCGCGGCCGGCATGGCCGACGCGGGCGACTTCACGGCGTGGGGCCGGTTCAAGACCTCCCTGCGCGACTCGGCCTTCTACTATGGAGCGCTTACTGCGGCCGCCCTGGCGGGCCTGGCCCTCCTCCTGGCGTCCGGCAGGCTGGCCTGGCGCGGGCTGCCAGGGCTGGTGATGGTGCTGGTGAACGCCTACGGTCTCGTCGCGGTCGTCCTGCTCCTGGGCCACGGCTTGGTCGCCATCCCGCGCTCCCTGTGGCGGGCCTCCTTCCCCGCCCGCCGCCTGCGCACGCATTACTGGCGGGTGGCGCACGCGGCGGACGAGTTGAAGGCTGCCGCCACCGAAGCCCAGGCAGTGGCGACCGTGGTAGAGGCGACCGTCCAGCCGCTGCCCCGGCGCGACCCCTTGCGCCCTTTGGCCGACGACGTGCGTGCCCACGCCGAAGCGAGCGCGTCGCCCTTCAAGCCGTCCGCGGCGCCCCGGGACGTGGCGGGGCGGGTGCGCCTGGACAACCTGACCGACGCGGACCTCGACTATGCCTGCGACGGCGCGGCTGGCCTGGCGGCCCTCAAGCGGCGGGTCACCCGGGCGGCGGGTGCTTACGCGGGGGCGCGGGCCGCGTACAGCCTAGCCGTCGCGGACGCGCTGGGCGCGGAGGCGCAGGCGAGTGGAGGGGGTGGTGGTGGTGGTGGTGGTGGTGGCCACACCTCAACCACCGCCGGCCGCCTCTCCATGCTGGACGGCGAGCCCGGGCCCTCCACCACCCCCTTGGCCGGCCTCGCCGCGGCCTGGGCGGTCGCCCGACCCTGGGCCCTGCGCGCGTCCGCCGCAGCCGCCGCCACGCTGGGCTTCCTCATCATCTGGAGCGAGGCGACGCTCGCGACGGGGACGCACCCGGACCTGTCCCCCTTCTCCCATGCCATCCACGCCGCCATCGGCGGCGGCGCGGGCGCGGGCGCCAACGGCACGGCGACCAGTGGCGGGTCCTCTGAACTGGCGGCCCAGGCCCTCGTCGGCGCGCCCCTGGCGTACGCAGCCGCCGCGGCCTACCGGTCCCTGTTTGCGCTCGGCGTCTTTCCGTTCTACCGGGTCGTCCCGGGCGCCACGGGGCCGCGCTCCCTGCTCGCCAACGCGGGCGCCGTCACCCGGTTCGCGGCGCCATTGGCGTACAATTACCTGCACGTCATTCGCATGGTGGACGACGCGGGCGGCAAGGGCGGGGCGCCGCCCACCGTGTTCGCCCGCAAGATGGCGCCCGCGATGCGGGACGTCCCCCTGCTGGGCGCCTCCTTCAACACCTGGTTCCCGGCGGTCGTGGCCCTGTACGCCCTGGCCTTGTGCCTGGACGTCGCGGGCAGCGTGGCCCGGGCGGTCCTGCCCGCCCGGTACGCCGGCTTCGCGGACAGCGGGGATGGCGAGGGTGGGAGTGGGGAGGGTGGGGGAGGGGAGGCCGGCGCGGCCGTCGAGCGCGGGCGGGCCCTGGTGAGGGAGGAAGCGTCCGCGGCGGGGCGAGGGGAGGCCTTGGGGTCGGCACTGGCCGCCACCATTGTGGGTGGCCTGCCCCCGGAGGCGGGCGGGGGCGGCGGCGGCGGCCAGGCGGCGGCCGCCTCGCCCGCCCGGTCTGAAACCGAGCTGGGAAGGGGAGGCGCCGTGGCCGGCAGCGGGTGGCACTCCCGCCTGCCCGGCGGTCTACCAGCCGCACCCGCGCCGCCGCCGCCGCCCGTGTCCGCCGGCACCGCCCGCCGCCTGGCCGGCGTATCCCCTCTAACGCGGGCCTTGCTCGGCCAAAAATACACAGGCAGCGCTGGTGGCAGCCTCCTGGACGGCGGGCCCGCGCCGCTTGCTGCTGCACTGCCTGTGCCAGCCCTCGCCGGTGCGGTGGCCTCAGCAGCAGCGGCCCCTGCCGGCCTGGACGCGCTGTTTGGCAAGTTCGAGGAGCGGCGGGTGGATGACGAGGGGTGGTGACTATCGGCGTGCGGCTGCCGGGCTGCCGGGCGTGCGGCGTGCGGCGTGCCGGGCGCGCCTCTCAGCGGGTGACAGCGGGTGATGATGAAAAAAAACACTTTCTTCACTCTCGTCTTCTTCACCTCTCCTCCTCCTCCGTCCACCCCCTCGCGCGCCCGCCCAAAGACCATGCTGTCCCTCCAGGCTCGCCCCGTCATCTCGGCCCGGCCGACGGCCCGCACGGCCGCCCGCACCGCGACCGTCGCGTCCGCAGCCCCCAAGGTACAAAGAATGAAAGGAGAAAGAGAGAGAGAAAAAAATAAAACAGAGCGAGCGACGGCGGCGGAGGGGTCGAAAGGGTCGGAAAAAAAAATATGGTCAGAGTGCGCGCACGCGCGCCCAGGCCCCGCGCCCTGGTCGCATTGTCCTCGGCCTCAGCCGGGATTGGGCCTGGATGACTGCTCTTCAGCCCTGCAGGATCGGGCACTTGGTCAGGCCCGGGCGCACCGGGTGCGCGGAGGGAAAGCGAGGGGGCTGAGACAGGGGCTGGCGCCGGCGCCGCTGCTCCTTCCTCTCTCTTCGTGGCCGTCGGCGCGTGGAAACCGGTTTTGTGTCGAGGCCTGGCGGCCTGTGGGGCGGCGCGGCTGCCTCATCTCCGCCCACGCCAGGCCGGCTTGAGCTAGCGAGCACCCACCGTGGGCGGTGGCAGCGTGTGCCAGGTGGTCCAAGGCGGGTAGGGCGAGTGAATCCCCGCGGCCTAATCGGGCGGAAAAGCGAGGCGCCCGACCCTGGATGAGGCCTGGCCTCATCCAGGTCACTGCTGCTTCTCTCGCCCGCGCTGGCGCCCCAGCCCTCCTTCCCGCACACACACTGACACGATTGCTCACTCTCATTCTCTCATCACCCACAGGACGCCACCGTCGCCAAGGTCGCCACCGCCGCCGCGGCCGTGACCGCCCTGGTGGCAGCATCGCCCGCAGTCGCGGCGACTGAGGTCGCCACCCTGGCCGGCGCCGATGCCCGGTTGGGCATCCTGCTGGGCCTGTTCGTGCCCGGCCTGGCTTGGGTTGCCCTCAACATGGCGCAGGTATGATAAAAGAATGACGAAAGCAGGCGTCGAGAAGGCGGGCACGTACTCCTTAAAACCCCACCCTTTCATCACCATACATTCTCATCCAAATCCCCTTCCCTCCCTCCCCCCTCTCCTCACAGCCCGTCCTGAACCAGATCAACTCCATGTCCGAGGCCAACAAGGCCACCGTCGGTGGCGGCGCCTCCAAGGCCCGCAAGGGCCGCGCCGCCGCCATCGGCCTGGGCCTGTCCGCCGCCTCCCTGTTGGCCGCGTCGTCTGCGCAGGCCGCGAACGAGGTCGCCTCCCTGGCCGCGGATGGCCGGCCCGTGCTCTTCTTAGCCCTCTTCGCGCCGGCTTTGATCTGGGTGGGCATCAACATTGCCGGCCCGGCGTTCAACCAGATTAAGGGCATGGCGGACGCGGACAAGCCTGCCCCGCCCAAGGGCGGCAAGGCAAAGAAACCGTTTGGCCGCAAATGAGGTCGTCCGGATGGAATTCAAAGCAACGCGCGCGAGCGTGCGAGGTGGATGATGTGTGAATGCGTCGTGCGCCGCGTGCATGAGAGTGTGTGTGAGCGTGTGTTTCTGTGAAAGAAAAACGAAAGACAAGCCGGGCGGAGTGCAACAACCGCTCCCCTGACTAAAACTTGCGCGCCCTTTTCACCCCCGTCACCCGTTGCCTGCCCGATACGGCTCCATCAGCCGGGCCGCGCCGCCCGCACCGGCGTGCTCCCTCAGCAACCCGCCCGCCCGCTCAAACTCTTTTTGGAGGACGCCCGCCGTGGCGCGGTCGATGGTGCGGCCCAGGTCGTGGGCCACCTCAAACGGGTCCTCAATGCCCAGCAGGTGGCGCTCGTTCCCCTGCCGCCGGGTCCAGTCCTTCTGGGCCTTGGTCAGCCACCCACCCAAGCGCACGGAGATGACGGAGCCGGAGTAATCGTGGCGCCACGCCCAGTACTCGAAGAAAGACCAGACCAGGTCGGCCAGTGTTTCCTTGTTGTGCGCCCCAAACCCTTTCAGGGCTGACACGTCATCGCAATACTCGACCGCCCACACGCCCACGGCCGTCTTCACCGTCGGCGGCGGCACGCCCTGCCCGCCCTGGAGGATGGGCAGGATGGGCGGGGACCGGGTCTGCAGCAGGTGGATGCACATGAGGACGTACGCATAAGACGACAGGGTGCCCCGGTACGGGTCGTTCACGGAGCGGCGCTTGGCCCAGTGCTTGATGACGTGACAGAGCTGGCCCAGGCGGGGATCCAAGGCCACGTACGTGGCCAGCAGGCGGGTGTTGAGCAGGGCGAGCGCGTTGTTGACGGTCACGTCCACTTTCGTGCCGCCCAGGCGGGGCGGGGCGACGCACTTGACGACGGGCACGCGCGCGCGGGGCAGGGCCAGCATGTCTGTGAAGCCCGCGCCCGCCAGGGCCGCCGCCGCCGCTTCGACGGCGACCGCCTTGCCTGGCGTGTCATCCGCGACGCCGGGAGGCAGGACCAGGCAGACGTCGATGTCGTTGGCGGCCGCGACGGACAGGCCGTTGGCGCAGGAGCCGAACAGTTCAACCTTGGCGGCCGGCCAGATTGCAGTGAGAACCTCCGTCACCGCCTCCAGTGCCGCGTCCCGGGCCGCCACCTCATCCGGCGTCGGCCGCACCGTCTCCACCAGGGCCACCAATTCCTCGTCCAGGGCGGCCATGTCGCATTTGGGGCGGGCGCCCGGGCGGAAGCCCACGCGCGCGCGGACGGGGGGCGGGGTCTTGGCTGCCACGGTCGGGATGGGGAGCGGAGGCGGGAGGGGTGGGGGCGGGTGCTGTTGCTGCTGGTGGTGCAGCGGGTAAGGTGCCTGCCTCGGCCCAAGTGCCTGCCCTGGAGGGGGCAGCATGTTTGCGGCCGGCCGCAGGCCGCCGGGCGGCGTGCCCGGGAGCAGAGGCGGCGGGCCACCGCCCCAGGCAGGAGGTGGCGGCCCGCCCCTGCCCCCCCCTCCTCCATCCTCGCCCGGCCATCCAGGGGGCGGCCCGCCATGCTGCGGCGGCCACCCGGGAGGCGGGGGCCGGTGCTGATGCTGATGCTGCTGGGGTGGGTAGTGCGCATGCTGATGCGGCGGCGGGTAGGGTGGGTAGTGCAGCCCCGACGGCAGCGCGCCCGACGCGGGTGCTGACGCAGACGCGGCCGCGGCCGCGTGCGCGCGCTGGCTGGCCTCCACCTCCTCCGCCGTCAGGACGCGGCCCGGGGAGGCAGTGGGCGCGTTCCCACCACCACCACCGCCACCACCGCCGCCAAACAGGGCCGCCATGTGGGCGGGCGGTGCGATCGGTGGCGGCGGCGGCGGCGGGCTGTGCATCCCGGGCGGGGGGTAGCGGTGGTGCTGTTGGTGTTGTTGCAGGAGGTGGTGGCCACCACCATACCCCGGCGGCGGCGGCGGCCCGCCAAACCCGGGGGGTGGGCCGATGGGGCGGCCATGCTGCTGCGGGTGGTGCATCAGGTGGGGAGGCGGGGGTGGGGCGTTATTGACGCCTGCTGAAGAGAGAGTTGAGATGGAGGGAGATGAAGGTCGAGGTCGAAGCGATCGACAAAAGCAAGCAGGGGCCTCTCTTGCCTCTCTCGTTTATCTCTCACCTGGTCCCCACAGTCCCATCCCGCCAAAGACAGCATCGCCTTCTCCAGGGGGGGATGGTGGAGGCGGCTGGCCCCACGGGCCAGCCGGCTGGCGGATGGCGTCACGCGGCGGGGGAGGCCGGACGCCGGCCGAGCCGCCCGCGGATGACCGGGCCTCCGCGGCCAGGCGCAGCTGGCGCAGGGCTACCTGGAGCTCGTCCTCAGGAGGGGGGTCCATGGTGGAGGCGTGCCGACGCGATCCCCGTGTGGTGTGACACCCACACCACACACACGGGAAAAGAGAGTGTGTGGCAACTCTTTTTCTTTGCCCGGCATACACGCGAGCATTCAAGCTCGTTCCGCTGTGCAAAACGTCCTCGATGCCGCCGCGCCCGAAGCGGCGCCCACCCGGTGTCGTCGAGGGCGGTCAGGGGGGTCCATCACCCAAACGTGGCCGCCGGGCGGCGGCTCCAGAGGCGCCAGAGCAGCCCACAGAGGGGGAGAGACCCGACGCCGACGCGCCGGCGCTCGCCCCGCCGACCCACCACTCGCTCCCGCACAGCGCGTCGCCCGCCTACACGCCGGGAGCCGGCCAGGGCAGCCGCACCCTCAGCATGGCCACCACCCAGTCCCCGGCCTGGGCGGCCGAAGCGGACATCCCGGACCCGCACTTCTCGGACGGTGATGAGGGCGACACGCAGGACCGGCAGGAAGCGGCGGAAGCGGCCGCGGCCGCCGCCCAGGCGCGCACGGCAGCGGCCGCTCCCTCGCTGGCCGCCTTTGAGGCCCGCCTCGCCCGCCTGGACCGGACAGCGTCCGCCATCGCCACCGCCACGGCGGCCGCCGTGGAAGCCGCCACGACCGCCGGCTCCGCGGCGGGCGTGGTCCGCGCGGTCCTGGGCGCGGCGGAGGAGGCGTGGAACAGCAGCGCCACCACCCGCGTCACGCTCCTCTACCTGGTCGACTCCTTCCTGCGCACCGCGTCCCTGGCCGGCCGGCCAGGCGGTCCGATGCCCGAGGTCGGGTCCTCCCTACGCGTCACCGTCCAGGCGGGCCTGTCCCGCCTCGTCCCAGCCGTGCTGGCGGGGGCAGCGGGTGTGGAGGGCGACCAGGCGCGCGTGGCGGTCATCAAAGTGCTCGGCCTGTGGAAGGACCGACGGCTCCTGCCGTCGGCGCCCCTGGACCGGGAGCTGGCTCTCTTAGCTGCTGCCGTGTCGGCCAGCCAGGAAGCGGAAGAGGTGGCGGCGGAGGCGCGCCGAGCGGCCGCGGAGGTGGCGGCCGCCGCGCGCGAGGTTGAGGAAGCGAACGCCGCGGCGGCTGTCGTGGCGGAGGGGTTGCGCACCGCCGCGGCCGCGCCGGTCGCGGGCGTCCTGGCCGCGGCGGGGCTGCAGCTGGCGGAAGAGGAGGAGGACGATGAGGAGGAGGAGGAGGAGGAGGAGGAGGAGGCGGCAGCGGCGGCGGAGGAGGGCGAGGTGGCCAATGACCTGGAGGCACTGCTTCCTCCCCCGCCAGTGGACCTGCCGCCGCCGCTGCCGTCCGGCCCGCCGCCTACCCTGCTGGCAGGGCCGGTGTACCCACCACACCAGTACCATCAGCTGCCGCCGCCGGCGGCGCCGCTGCCGCCCCCACACGGTGGAGGGTGGGAGTGGGGGCCCGGCGGCCCGCCCCGAGGCGTGGGCCACTCCCCCTTCCCGCCACGGCCGCCACCGCCGGCACACGGGGGGCAACACAGCCACGGCCCGCCCTCATACCCAGCTCCACCACCCCCACGGCCACGCCCGCCCGTCCTGGCGCCGCCTGTGGTTGGGGGTGGGCGGCAGGGTCGGATCGTCCAGGTCCTGCCGCCGCCGTGGGAGGACGGCGGCGGGAATGGAGGGGGTAGCCACCACCGGCGCCGGCGTTAGAGAGAGAGGGGGAGAGAGAGAGAGAGAGAGAGAGAGAGAGAGAGAGAGAGAGAGAGAGAGAGAGGCCGCACGTAGCCGTGTTAGAAGAGAAGAACGAGGAACCTTCCCTATCATCGCTCATTTCGCCCGCCGTTTCAGCCACCACCAGCTGGGTGGCGCGTCCCCACCCCCGGCTAACACCGCCGCCGCCGCGTCCGCCCGGGCCGCCGCGGCCACCGCCGCGGCCGCCGCCGCGTCGTCCAGGTCGTCCTCCTCGTCATGCGCCCGCCGCAGGGCCAGGGATTGCGAGAACGGGCCGCGCAGGGCAGCAAAGACGCCGCCCCTCCCGTACGCGGCGTCGTCTCCCTCGAGGAAGACCCGGTGCTCCCACCATGGGCTCGCATGCGCGGACGAGCCGCTGGGGGAGTCGGACCGTACCGGCACGCCTGCCCGCTCAACAGGCACATCTACGGCCAGCACGCGGAGCACCAAGCGTCCGTTTCGTTTTTTTGCCTCCACGGCCGCCAGGCCGCGACGCGACGTGCCCGCCAAGGGGAAAACCATGTGAATGCGGCGGGAGCGTGGGGCGGGCAGTGGTAAGCCCAGGAAGGAGGAGCGGCCGCCGCCGGCGGGGCGGAGGCGGAGGCCGCCGCCCGTCTGGACGAGCGCGCGCGCGGGCGAGCCGACCAGCGGCGGGCCCATCAACTCAAGAACGCCCGGGTCGGCGTAGAGGCGGGAGAGCGCCGCGCGGTACACCGTCTCGGGCGCCAGGGCGTACCTGGACCTAAAGGTGGCAGCCACCCCGGCCACCAGGGCGACCGCCGCGCCCGCCGCGGCCAGGGCGTGCCTGGCGGACAGGGCAGCGTCCCCACCCCCGCCGACGGCCGACCGGGCGACGGCCGAGGTGGCCTTCCAGGCACCGTACGTCGCCGCGGCGGCTGCCAGCCCCAACACTTTGGGCCCGTGTGCTTGCCAGAAGGCGTCCACATGCAGGGCCAGGACCCGGGCGGCCGTTCCTGGCGGGGCGCCGGGCGGAGGAAGGGCAACAGGTTTCAGGGAAGGAGGCAAGCCTTTCTCGAGGGAGGCGGCGGCGCGGGAAGCAGACGCGCGCAAGCTTTGCCACCAGGAGGAGGGTTGCGCGGACGCGAAGCCGCGGCAGTGCTGCTGCACCACCCTCTCCCACTGTATATGCCCTCTCCCTTGAGCCGGGTACCCGCAAATCCGTGGAGGGACAGGCCTGGACCGGAGGGTGAGCGTTGAAAACACCGCCGATGCAGTCGCCGACGCGCTCGCGCTCGCGCCGCTGGCGGTGCGCAAGCTGGACGCCAGGGCGTGGCGGGCGGTGGTGGGACTCCTTCGCAGGAGCAGGCAGGCGGTGGCCTGCATTGCTGGCGTGTGCGTGTGAGAGAGGGCACACGCGCGCTCAACGCGTGCGCTGGGGAAAGGTTGAATTTTTAATTTTTATTGTTCAGGTTCTCCCTATACTGTATTGTTGTTTGCACATGGCCGCCCGCAAAAAGTCAAGCCTCCTGCGGCGCCCGGGCGCGCCCCGCCCCGCCCCTGCTAGCGGGGCTGGCGCTGGCGGCGTCAAGAAGAAGAAGAAAAAGCGGAGGCCGGTCTGGGCCGGTGGGGGTGAGGGCGGGAGGGGCGGCGGTCGGCCAGCCGCCGGCGAGGAGTTCACGGCCGCTGCCCTCGACAAGCCCTGGTGCCCCGCCGGCGACGTTGACCGCCAGGCCGCCGCCGCCGTGTCTCGCCTGCTCGCCGCCGCCGCGGGCAAGGCCAAAGGGGCGGCCCTCAAAACCCTGACCCTCGCCCCCGGCACCATCGCGCCGACCGCCACGCACGCTGTCGCTGCCCGCACGCTCCAGCACGCGGCTGCCCTGAGCGCTGCGATCGACGGCTCCGGCCTCCTGGCCGCCCACCCCCGCCTCACCCGGCCGGCAGCCCTAGTCCTGGCCTATGAAGTGCTCATGGGCCAGGGCATCCGCCCCATCGGCCCCGCGGAGAGGGCGGTGCTGGCCGCAAAGGCCGGCCTGGCCGCCGCGCTGGAGGCAGCCCAGGCGAGCGGGGCGTTGCCCGCCCCACGCCCGCCGCCGCCGCCACGGCCCCGATCCGTGCGGGTCAACACGCTCGCGTGGACTTTGAGGGAGGCCCTAGCCTTCCTGGCCCAGGGCGGCGGCGAAAAGCTCCCGTCCCCGGCCGCCCATCCCCTCCTCCCGGACGTCCTGGTCTTCCCGCCCGGGACCGACCTGCACGCCCACCCCGCCGTCACCGACGGCCGCCTCATCCTCCAGTCAGCGTCCTCCTGCATGCCGGCTCATGTCCTGGGCCCGCAGCCTGGGTGGACGGTGCTGGACGCGTGCGCGGCGCCCGGCAACAAGACCACACACGTCGCAGGTAAAAGAGAGAGAGAGAACTGAGGAGAGCGGGGGGGGGCGCGCGAACACACAAACCCTCCATTTTGGCTTCTCTCTTTCGCCGTTCGCCTCTCTCCTCATTCACCCGCGGTGATGACGAATTCAAAAGTCACAACAATCGGACTTTGCTCTTTAGAGGACTTTGGTCGGTACCTCAATCCATCTTATAAAATCCATGGCGACACACACGTAATTATCTTTCGGGGCTGAGCGGAAAAAACTGAATGATTTTGGGAGGGGGAGCTCCGGATCGAAGAAAGAAAGAAAGACCAAAAATGGAGATGCATAATTTTGTTTGGGCGCGCTGCGGCGGGGGGTCGTGGATTGGGGGTGCGTGTGCGCTGTGTGCCTAACCCTGCTCTCTCTCCTCTTTCCCTCCATACTTACAGCCATGGTCGGCCCGACCGGCGCCGTCATCGGGTGCGACCGGGACGCACGCCGCCTGGAGACCCTCACCGCCGCGGCCGGCCGCGCCCGGGCGGCGTCCATCATCCGCCCGATCCACGCCGACTTCCTGAGCTTGGACCCTGAAAAGGACGCGAGCTTGGCCAAGGTACACGCCATTTTGCTGGACCCGTCCTGCTCGGGGTCCGGCACGGACGCCGTCCGGGGCGACTGGCTAAGCAGTGCGGCCGGGAAGGGTGGGAGTGGCGAAGACAGCGCCCGCCTGGAGCGCCTGGCGACCTTCCAGGAGGCCGCCCTCACGCACGCCCTATCCGCCTTCCCATCCGCCACCCGGGTCACCTATTCCACCTGTTCCGTGCACGTGCGCGAGAATGAGGCGGTCGTCGCGGCGGTGATGGGCGGGCCGGGCGGGCGGCTGGGTGGTTGGGCGTTGGAGACCGCCCTCCCTGCCTGGCACCGCCGGGGGCTGGCCGGGTCGGCTCCCGGGTTGACCGACGACGAAGCGGCATGCCTGGTGCGGGTGGACTCCGTGGAGGATGAGACGGACGGCTTTTTTGTGGCGCTGTTTGTGAGAGAAGTAGACAAATAAGATTCATTTTTGTGTGTGTAGTTCATATGTGCAACATATGAAGTTTTCTTACACGACCGCTGCCGCCGCCGCACCCGCCTCTGCAACCTGTCCAGTCCCCGCAGCCCTCGCCGCCGCCGCCGCCCACCTGCTTTTGCGCTCGCTCGCCTTGCGTGCCCGGGCCAAGGCTTCTTGGTGCAAGCGGCGGCGGTGGTTGGCCTATGATGAGATTGGGGGATGGATGGGAGAAGAGAGTGTGAGAGGGACGCGCGACCCGTCACAACGCGCACCCGTCTCAGGCACAAAGGGGCATCATCATCGCCTCACCTTGATCTCAGCCTGCTTGCGCCACTTTCGCCGGAACTGGTTGCGGCCTGTGGCGGGCATGATGCGTGCCTTCAGGGCAGCGACCGGGTTGGCCGACGCGAGCGGGGAGGGTGTCATGTCAGTCGCCAGGCCGCGCGTTGAGGGGGCGGTAATGCCGCCCACTGCACGCCCACCAAGCATGGCAGACCACGCGCTGCGCCCACTGGTGGAAGCGGACGCGGCAAACCCACGGCGCACGCCCGCAGCCTGGGCGGCTAGGGAAGCGATCGACGTGGCGACGGCGGCCTGCGCGGAGGCAGGCGCGGCGCCCGCTGCCCACACTCCGGACGAGGCCAGGGCCGCCCGGCGGAGGAGGTACGCGACGACGAGGGTGCCCCGCATCTCACGTCGCCAAGTTCCGGGGTGCGCGTGGAGAGGCAGGCGGCACGGGAGAACGAAAGTATGAGTTGCAAATTTGTCGCTCGCTCTTTTTTCAACCCCCGGCCTCTCGCTCTTCACTTCCCGCCCGGCCGGATCTCCTCCAGCCGCCACCCCTGCCCGGCCTGGCTGCCATCAAAGTGGACGGCCACGTCATGGAACTGTTTCAGAGCAGGCCGGTGCGCGATGGAGAGGAGGGTCACGCCCGCGGTGCGGAGGGCCCGGTAGAGTTCCAACTCACCGTCAGCGCTCACAGCGGACGTGCACTCGTCCAGGATCGCATACTGGGGCCGGTGGAAGAGCAGGCGGGCCATGGCCAGGCGCTGCTTCTCCCCACCGCTCAGTGTTTCCGTCCAGGGCTTGACCTGGTCGAAACCGCGGCCCCGGACTAAGAGGTAGTCCAGGCCGACGGCCTCCATGGCCTCGCCCAGGCGCGCGTCGAGCGAGGCTGCCGACTCTGTGCGAGCCTCGTTCCCGCGGGGCAGCTTGTGGAAGGCCGCCCGGGCGGCGGGCGGGGCGGACCACCAGACCCGGCGCGGGGGCAGGGGCCACAGCAGCTGGTCCCGCAGCGTGCCCGCCACCAGGTAGGGCCGCTGGGAGAGGTAGAAGACGGAGCCGGTGGGGGGGGAGGTAATCGTCCCGCCCTGCAGCGGCCACAGGCCGGCCAGCACGCGCAGCAAGGAGGACTTGCCCGACCCGTTGGGCCCCATGACCATGAACGACCGCCCGGGCACGACCTGGAAGGTCAGCTCCCGGACCAGGGGCGTGCCGTCGGGCGCGTTAAGGGCGACCCGGTCGAAAGCAATCACGTCGCCCACTAGGCGCACCGGTTCGGGGACGTCCTCCACCGTCGACAGGTCGCCCGACGGCCCGCCCTGGAGGGCGGCCGAGGAAGACACATTGCGTAAGTACAGGTCCCGGGCCAGGCTGGCGGGGTCGCCGCTGGACAGGCGGGTGACGGCTTCCTCCAGTTCAGCGACCCGGGCCGTGTACCCCGCGAGCGCCGTGACACGCTTGTACACGAGCACCAGGTCGCCGACCCCGCGGGACGTGTTTTGGAGCAGGCGCATCGACCGGATGTAGTCGCCCGTGATGTCGTCCCGGGACCAGCCCAGGGAAGGGTCCCGGAAGTACAAGGGCGCGGCATAGGTGAGCAGGGCGACGACAGAGGCCGCATACTTGACAAAATAGCCGTCGGCCGCCTGCTGCACAAACCGTTGGAACGCCGACAGGCGGGCGTGGCGGATGAGGCGGGCAACGTGGGCGTCCAGAATCATGGCCTCCGCCGCGCCCGCGGGCGGGTCGTTGAACGCGATTTCCTCGGCCGAGGACACGAGGCGCTGGTGGGCGGCGCGCAGGGAGCCAGACAGGCCGGCCTCCTGGGCCGTCATCAGGGCCAGCGGCGGGGACAGCGCGCGCAGCAGGGTCGCCGACGCAATGTAGTACCCGTACAGCGCAAACTGGCCCCGGTAGCCCATGATGCGGGCCAGGGAGCGGGTGAAGAGGGCGACGTCCAGGAGGGGCTTGAACGTGTAGGAATACAGTTCGGCGACAGCGGCTGAGAATTTCTCAACGTCCTCCGTGATGCGCTGGTCCGCGTGCGTCAGGCCGCCCAGGACAGAGGCCGCATAGTACGCCCGGTTAGCCGTGTACCGGGCGTGTAGGTGGCGGGTGAGGCGGGCCTGGAAGGCCAGCTGGATGCGCTTCTGCATGAGCTTCAAGCCCGCGTTTACGGCGGCCGCCGGGATTGCGACGCCCGCAAAGACGGCCAACCCCCGCCCAAAGCGCGGGAAGTTGCGAGCGATCAGGTGGCGGCCGGCGTTCGCCTCGATGCGGGAGATGTAGTCGGTCAGGTAGGTGCGGGACAGGAGGAGGGCGCCCTGGATGGCGATGAGGCCGGCTTCTGGGGAGGTGACGGAGGGGACGCAGCTGGATGGATGGATGGGTTTGACGATGATGAGTGCGTGTGGTGGTCGAGCACGCGCGCCGAGGCCAGCCTCTCCCTCTTTCTCCCATCACATACATATTCAGGATGCCCCGCAGCCGCCCGAAAAAGACGGCGTCGACCGCCACCTTGGGCGGCCCCGCCACCCGGCGCCGGGAGGATGGCCCAGCGCCCCGGTCCAGGTCGGCCGCCGCGCACAGCTCGGCCTGCTCCTTCTGGGCGGCCGCCACGCCGCGGCGCAGGGCTTTGCCGCCCACGGTAGAGCCGGCCAGAATGATGAGCTGAGTGTGAGGAGGGGAGAAAGGTGTGCGCGCGTGCGTGAGAGTCGCGCGTGACGAACTGGGTGCATGCGTTTTTCGCGCTCGCGCGCGCGTTTCCTCTCCAGTTGCTGAGGAAACGCGTCCCTCCTGCTGACTTTCCAGTGAGACACGCCTCCATCCAACCCCCTGAGTGGCAAGTGCATCTCCACTTTCGGTCTAGAGAGCAGGTCCGGGGCAGTTGAGCGAAGGGCAAGCCCTCGCGACAAGCAGCAAGGGCGGGGTTCTCGTGCCCGATGGGGCGCGCTCTTCATTTTTTTTCTCCAACACCAAAACTCACCGCCAGCGTCCGCTTTTGGGCTGGACTCAGCCCCGCCAGGGGGCTAGCGTTGGAGGTGAGCGCAACCATGTGTGGTCGTGAACGAGGAGGGTGAAGGCAGTTGGCGTGTGTGGAGTTTGTGGCGGAGACGGGCGCACCCTCCCGTCAGCAAAAAAAAAATGAGTCGCCGACTGCTCAACCTGCTCTCGTCGTCTAACACAGCCCGCTCCGCCGCCGCCGCTCACTCCGCCGCCGCCTCCAGCCACCGCTCCCGGAACGCCGTCCCCTTTGCCAGCACAAAAAAGACGGGCACACCCGGCACGACCATGTCCGGGCGGGACAGGAGGGCGCCCAGGCTCTCGCCCTCAACATTCTCAACCTTGACCCAGTGCGCCGCGCGTGGCCCGTACCGCTCGGGCGGCGTCGCGACCACCCCGTCAGGCCAGCCACCGTGCAGGGCCTCCGCCAGGTCCGGCAGAGACAGGGGTTTCGTCGCGTGGGACAGGTAATACAGTTCCACGCTGGCCCGGGTGTAGGCGGAGTCGCCATCCCACGGCAAGGGAGGCGCGTCAGGCGCAAACACGGCGTCCAGGTGCGGCCCCAGAGCCTCACTCTCCGGCACGGCCTCCACCACGTCGGGCGAAGCCCCCGGTCCGGCCTCCGGGTACGCAAACAGGACGGGCCAGTGCAGGAGGCGGGAACCGGGCGGCACCCAGGGCCGGCGGGTGCCGATGGCGGCGCTGAACTGGGGCAGCCCCACCCGCACGCCGCGCGAGGCGACCAGGGCGGCCAGCTCGCGGGCGGGCGCGCGGGCGGACGCCGCAGCCGCCGCGACCGCCGCATCTGCTGCGTCCCTGGTAGCCTGCTGCTCGCGCACCGAGGCGCGTAGCTTCAAGAAGTCAGGGTCGGCCGGCACGGCGGCCAACCCCCGCTCCACCGCTGCCGCCGCCGCCGTCCAGTCACCCAGCCTGACCGCGGCCCGGGCGGCCCGGTAGTGGGCTTTCCCGTTGGCCGAGTCGGCCACGCCTGCCGTGACCGCATCCTCCAACGCTGCCCGGTTGTTTTCCAGGGTCAGGTGGGCTTGGGCCCGGTTGGACAGGAGGGTGATGCGGAGGGCGGCCGCGGCGGCCGCGGCCTCCTCATCAACGGCCGCGCCCGCTCCCTCCTTCCTCTCCGGCACCAGCGCCAGGGCTTTGGTGTACAGGGTCAAGGCTTCCCGTAGGTAGAATTTCTTACGGAGCTGGGTGCCCCGGCGGAGGGCGTCATTGGCTTGGGACTGTGGGATGGGAGAGAAGGTGAGAGCCCGAATTCATGATTTTTTTAGAAGCAAGGGGCGACGGGCGACAGCACGCACGCATGCCCCCTTCCCTCCTCACCTTAAGCACTTCCGCCTGCTCGGCTGGCGTCGACTCGGCTTTCAAGGCCTCAATCGCCAGCAGGTCGGGGTGGTCGCACCCTTCCGTGGGCAGGGCATCCCAGAACGCGCAGGGCAGGTCCTCGTTGGCCAGGGTGGAGGGAGGTGGAGGGGCGGCGGCGGCGGAGGTGGAGGGGCGACCATAGTCGGAGGTGGGGGGGTCGGTCGTCATGGAGGTGTGGCTGGCTGGTGCTTGTAGGGTTGGTGTGGCCGTGCCGTGGAGAAAAAAAACTGGAAGAGGAGGAGGAGGAGGGAGCGGGTTGAGAAAAAAAGCGGGTCGCTGGCCGCCGCGCTTTGCGAATGCGGGCTAGAAGGGCACGCATAGTGGCGGTATCCTGCTATCTTTTTTCCCCTGTGTGCAGGGGGGCGCAGGGTCGGGCTGTGAGCTTACCTGCACGGTATCTGGGTGCGTGTGCGGCTGGCTTGCCTTCTGTGCCGCGGGCAACAAAAAGAAAAAATAATGAACTCTCTCACTCTCTCTTTCGCGCAAGCGCTCACCACCCTCCGCCACGCCACCACCGCGACCTCCCGCGCCCTCCACCTCTCCGCACTCGCCTGCTTCTCCGTAGCCACGACCGCCAGCCCTCCGATGGCGACCCTGACCAAGCAGCCCGCCACGGCGACGCCTCCGGCCTTGCACACCAACGGCGCTGGCGCGCCCGGGGCGGCCGCGCCCGTCAATGATGTCGATGGAAAGGTACAAGAAGAGAGAGAGAGTGTGTATGTGTGCCTGTGTGTGGGTGTGGGTGTGGGTGTGTGCGTGGAGCTGTGGCGAGGCGTCGCGCGCACACTCGCGCTATAATTTGTCCGACGCGTAGGAGGGTCGCGGTCGGGGTTGCGTTCGTGTTTTTTGCGGGCGGACAATGGGCCGCATCCGTCCGCTATTTGGCGGGAGGCTTTCGCCTCCCGCGTGACGCTCGAGGACATCTCTCGTTGACTGTGTGAAAGGATGAGAGGGCGAATGGTGCGCGGCACGCTGCCTCCAAGGCCCTGCGGCCCCGTTTCTCTCCAAGACAAATGGACGAGGCGCTGTTTCTTTCGCCCTCGCCCTCCTCGTCTGTCTATCTTCTGTTCCGTCGCCTGGAGACGGCGACGCGCGCCCACACCTTTGCTGCGCTCCTCCTTTGCAGCACACATGTGCACGCACAGAGGCACGAGCTTGCTCTGTGGGAAAAGGCTGCCGTCGCGGCGGCATGTCAACGGCCGGACGCTGCTCTCTCTCCTCGACCAAACACCCACGCCAACCCTCTCATCATCCATCATCCCATCTCTTAGGTCCTCCACCCCTCCCTCCTCAACGCCAACATGCTCAAGGCCCAGTACGCCGTCCGCGGCGAGCTCTACCTGAAGGGCGAGGAACTGCGCAAGGCCGGGCGGGACATCCTGTACACGAATGGTGAGAAAAAGGAAAAGGGAAAGTTTTTTGCGCGCGCTGCGCCCCGTTCGTGGGGTTCGGCCCTTCGCATCCACCACATCCCCCCACATCATCACACACACACGCCTCTCTCACGGCTCTCTCTCTCTCTCTCGTCTCCCCATTTCCTGCCCTCTCCTTTCTCTAAGTCGGCAACCCCCACTCCGTCGGCGGCACGCCCATCCCCTTCATCCGCGAGGTGCTCGCCCTGGTCGCGGCGCCCATGCTGCTGGACAACCCGGCTGTCGGCACGCTCTTCCAGGCCGAGGCCATCACCCGCGCCCGCACGCTCCTCTCCTATTTCCCGGGCGGCGTGGGCGCCTATTCCGACTCCCGGGGCGCGCCCGGCATCCGGCAGGAGGTGGCCGACTTCATCGAAGCCCGGGATGGCGGGGTGCCGTCCGACCCGGCCAACATTTTCTTGACGGATGGCGCGTCCCCGGCCGTCAAGTACATCCTCAACGCCCTCATTCGGGACGGCCGGGACGGCATCCTGGTGCCCATCCCCCAGTACCCACTCTACTCGGCCACCATCCAGCTGGCGGGCGGCCAGCTGCTGGGCTACGGCCTGGTAGAGGCGGACGGGTGGGGCCTGGACGTGCCCGCCCTGCGCGTGCAGGCCGTGGCCGCTCGCGCGGCCGGCACGGCCGTCCGGGCCCTTGTCTTCATCAACCCGGGCAACCCGACGGGGCAGTGCCTGCCTGCGGATGCCCTGGCCGACCTCATCAAGTTTGCGTACGAGGAGAAGGTCGTACTCATGGCGGACGAGGTCTACCAGGAAAATACGTACGACCCGGCCCGCCCCTTTGTGTCCGCGAAAAAAGTCCTGGCCGGCCTGGGCGAGCCGTTCGCCTCCTCCGTCGAACTGGTCTCCTTCCACACCGTCTCCAAGGGGTCCACTGGCGAGTGCGGCCTGCGGGGCGGGTACATGGAGGCCGTCAACATCCTGCCGGCCACCATGGACGAACTGTACAAGATCTCCTCCATCAACCTGTGCCCCAACACCATGGGCCAGGCGGCCGTGTCGCTGATGGTGGCCGGTCCTCCCGCCGGGACCGAGGCGGCCAAGGCGTACGAGGCCACCCGGTCGGGCACCATTGTCTCTTACCAGCGCCGGGCCAAAGCCGTGGCGTTGGCCTTCAACGCGTGCGAGGGCGTGAGCTGCAATGCAACTGAGGGCGCGATGTATGCTTTCCCGCGCCTCAACCTGCCTCCCAAGGCCCTGGCCGCTGCCAAGGCCGCGGGCAAGTCGCCCGACACCTGGTACTGCCTGCAGCTGGTGGAGGAGACGGGCATCCTGACGGTGCCCGGGTCCGGGTTTGGGCAGGAGCCGGGGACCTTCCACCTGCGCACGACGATCCTGCCCTCCGAAGACCGCCTGGGCAAGATGATGGCCGACTTTGCGGCCTTCCAGGCCAAGTTAATGGACGCGTACCGGGAGTGAGAAGGAGGAGTCCGGTTTTTTAGAGCGGGAGCGCGGGCGTGGAGAGAGAGAGAGAGCGAAAGAAGACACCAACTTTGTTAGACAGCCTCTCTTGTGCGCGCCTTTTTGCGTGGGGGTGCCTGGAGAGAGTGGGGCGGTTTGGGCCCCGGTGTGCGTGCGGCGCCTGCTGCATGTAACACCATCGACTTTTTTTAAACGACGACACATTCTCTCTCCATCCTCCAGCTCTGAGAGGTGGAGATCCCATCTGTTCCCTCTCCAACCACCCCCTCTCTTTTCTCACATCTCACAACACACCCGCCGCCCGTTTCGCCCCGTCCAGCGTGTTGGCCAGCAGCATGGTGATGGTCATGGGCCCCACACCGCCCGGCACGGGCGTGATGTAGTCCGCCACTTTCATCGCCTCATCGAAAGCCACGTCCCCGACCAGGCGGTACCCCCGCTTCTTGGTGGGATCAGGCACCGGGTTGGTCCCGACATCCACCACCGCGCACCCGGGCTTCAGCCAGTCGCCCTTGATCATCTCCGCCTGGCCCGCCGCCGCGATGACGATGTCCGCCTGGCGCACGATGGACGCCGGGTCGGCCGTGCGCGAGTGCACTATGGTCACCGTCGCGTCTTTCGCCATCAGCAGCATGGCAGCGGGCAGGCCGACAATGTTGGACCGCCCGACCACGACCGCCCGTTTCCCCGCGATCTCCACCCCGCTCCGCACCAGGAGCTCGATGCAGCCTTTCGGGGTGCAGGACACGAACAAAGGGGTCCGCCCCCGCATGGCGGCCGCCCCGATGTTGGCCGGGTGGAAGCCGTCCACGTCTTTTGGCAGGTCGATCGCATCCAAAATTGTCGTCTCGTCGATGTGTTTGGGTAAGGGCAGCTGGACCAGGATGCCGTGCACCGCCGGGTCCGCGTTGAAGCCGGCCACCACGGCCAGCAGCTCGGCCTGGGACACGTCGTCGGGCAGGTAGGACTGGAAGGACTGGATGCCGACCTCCTCGCAGGCTTTCATCTTGGAGCGGACGTAGGTCTCCGAGTCGCCGCGCGCGCCCACGAGGACGACCGCCAGGCCCGGTGTCTTCCCAGAAGAATGGAAGAAATGATTGAAAAGTGGATGTGGGTCAGGGAGGGTCACCAGGAAGGAAGCGCGTCTTCCTCTCTCTTCTCCTCTCCTCTGCACTCCCCGAATTTCACCTCAAACTCACCACGCCAGTCTTGGCCTTGAGGTCAGCGACGCCGGCCGCGATCTCGCTCCGAATGGTCGCGGCGATGGCTTTGCCGTCAATGATGGACGCGGTGTGGACGGCATCGTCCAAGTCTTCTTCGGCGGCTGTACAGGGGTGTGTTGTGGATTTAGAGAGGGTGGTGGCGTGTGAGAGCGCGCGGCGCGGACGGCGGGCGCGGCGATTCAACACACGCACGCGCAGGCGCAGCGCCCTGCCCATGTCTCTCGATCAGCTTGCTCGCTTGCATGGCTGCCCCATCTTTCTCTTTCTCCACTTGCACGCACCAAGGGCAGCCATTTTGACGGGGCGGGCAGGGGCAGGGAAAGAACGAGCAGCGCCGATGGAGGCCGTTGTCGGGCGGAGGAGGCGGTGGTGCGGCCGGGCAGTGATCAGACCCGGAGCGCGTTGGCAGGCCGGTACCGGCAGGCAGCCCTGCATAGGCAGACAGGAGGAGTGTGTGTGCAGGTCGCGCCGCGGGGAAAGGCGGGGCGAGACGTGTGAGAGACAAAAGCCGTTCTGCGCTCCTCGCCGTTGTGCGCTCTCAACCTGCTCCGCATTTCATTTTTTTGTTCGCGACCGCGCGCGCGGGCCTTTTCCTATCTTATCTTTTTTTACAGGCAGGGTGGGGCCGCACGCACGCGCGAGAATGGGCAGGCGTGCGTTGTTGCTGCTTTGTTGCTGTTATGCAAAAGTCACGCGGGAGGGCCAAGAAAAAGCAATGCAACTCTATCCATCTCTCATCACTCCGGCTGGACCTCGGGCGAGACAGCGCCATCCCACTCGCCATCCACATCGTCCAGGCAGGGCAGGGACCCGGGGCTACCATCCACGCCCGCCAGCGCCGCGTCCCAGTCGGCCAGGGCGTCAGCAAAGTCGGCGGGCGCGGGGTCGCAGGCGCCCAGGTCGAGGGCGGCGAGCGCGCGGGCAAGGGTCGGGGAGGAGGGGGACGCGGGGGCGCCGCTGCTCGGGCTGGACGCCTTCAGCGCCGTCCCCGTCGACCAGTTGGGAGAAAGGGCTGGGGAGTCCTCGGTGGAGTCCCCGCCGTAGTCCGCCGCGGCGGAGGAGGACGGGGAGGCGGCACAGTGACCAAGGGCGAGGCCGCCGTCGAGGGAGCTGTGCGTCGCCGTCCGGGCATGCAACAGTAGGTCGAGGGGGGAAGCGAGGGCGGGCGAGGTGGGGCGGGGGTAGGCTTCCTCTTGCTCGTCCAAGCAGGTGAAGGCGCGCAGGGACTGCTGGGCGCGGGCGACCTGCAATGGAGAGAAGAGTTGTGGGGAGGATGGTTGAGGGGGGGCAGCGCCGCGCGACGGAATCTGCTCTCTCTTGCGCGCCCCCCCCCTCCCCGCCGCGCCCATGGTTGCGCCACCCGCTTCCCACTCCTGCCACGCCCAGGGCCTCCACAGTCTTTCTGAAGCTGACCAGAGGCAACAAACCGCTCTCCACCCCATTCCTTACCTCCGACAGGGGCGCGACCGGGTAGCGCGCCGCGCCCGCCGCGAGCGCGGCGACGCGGGCGACAGCCACCGCTGCAGTCGCCGCGTCGGCCTCGGCTTCCTCCTCCACGCCCGACCGGCCGGCCAGGCGTTCCATGACGAGGGCAGGCCCGGGTGGGTCGGCCGTGGTGGCGTCCAGGAGGACGACCAGCGCCGGAGCAGCAGCGGCATGCAGCGCGCACGCGTCGGTTGCAGCCCGGCCGGGCCGGGCCACCACGCTGGCCCGGGCCGAGCGCCCAGCAGCCACGCCACCCCCCACCTGCTGCTTAGCGGTCGCCGGGCCAGTCGGCATGGGTGACCCACCCCCGCCCTGGCGGTTACTGACGTCCGCCAGGGCGGCCCGGCGCGGGGCCGGCGCGCCGTCAGCACCACCGGCCTTGCCGACGGGGCCCGCCGCCATCGAGGCCAGGTTCTCACCCGCCAGCGGGTCGATCAGGGGGGCGAGGCGGGACATGGTGAAGAGGGCGTGAATGAAAAAAGAGAGGAGCAGGGCGCGGGCGCTCCTTTTTGGTGGACTGTGTGAGACCAAAAAGGTTGCCTCCCATTTTTTACGTCTCTCGTCTCACCCCCACCCAGCACGGCACCCGAGCACAGTACGCCGCCCACGCCGCCGAACGCCCCGGCTTGCGCGCCGTCCGCTCCTCCGTCATCACCGTCACCCCGGCCAGGCAGGCCGTGTTGACGACCGCGCCGGCGAGCACCCACCAGTGGTGACCGCCGCCGCCACTGCGCACGGCCGCCAGCGACGCCAGGCCCCACCAGAACAGGGTCTCGCCGACATAGTTCGGGTGCCTGGACAGGCCCCACACGCCCGTGTCCAGGATGATGGCTTTCTTAGAGGAGGCCCCGTACGCGAAGAGCTGGTCGTCCGCGGCCTTGGCGAGTGCGAGGCCGGCCAGCGCGGCCACCACGCTGGCGCCGTCCCGCAGGGCCAGGCCGGTGGCCGCGACCTCGTCCACGCACCGGGATGCGTAGTGCGGCAGGGCCAGGCCGACCAGGAGGCCCTGCTGCAGGGCGTAGACGACGACCAGGGAGGCGGCCGCCCAGGCGGCCGGGTGCATGGCCTCCCGCATCTCAGCATACCGCCAGTCCTCCCGGGCGCCCGGCCGCCACCGCTCCCGCCTGAAGTAGGAATGCTGCAGGCGGACCGCCCACAGGGCGGTCAGCCCACTGATGAGTGTCGCGCGCGGGGAGGTGGCGCCCGTCCCTGGGCAGGCGGCCGCGTAGAAACGGTCCAGGCCGGTAATGACAAAGACCCAGAACGGGTCGATCAGCCAGGTGGAGCCCTGGAGCAGGGAGGCCACCCACCCGAGCACCAGACTGCCGCCCAGCAGCAGGTTGGCAGCCGTGAAGGGGGTGGGCGCGGCGCCACCGAGGGCCCAGGCGCGGGCGACGAGGACGGCTGGGAGTGGGGCGAGGACGAGTTGCACCCAGTTGAGCGCGAGGGTCCCCACTGGGAGCGAGGGCGGGGCGTGCGTGTGATACAGCTGGCCGCGACCGCCCCTGGTGGATCGCCGAGTGGCGGCGACCATCGTTTCCCAGTGGGATGGGGCGGGCCGCGCAGAATAGGAGCAAGAATAGGAGTGAACTGCTTGACGCAGACGGGGGGGCATCGATCCTCTTGGCACTTTTGTTTTCACGCGCCCCCCCCCCCCCCTTCATCCGCACGCAAACCTCGCATACCAACCAAAGCTCGCGCCATGGACGACTCGGCGGCCCTCCTAGAGGCGACGACCCCTTACCGGGCCACGTCAGCGGACCGCCCGAAAAGGGATGTGGGCTGGGCCCGTGCGCTCGTTTTTTTGGTGCTCATCGCCACCGTCGGGGGCGCCTTTTCAGCCCTGCACTGGTGAGTGGTGGTGGGATGACAAAGAGAGGGTGTGCGTGCGGATGGAGAGAGAAGGTTCGATGATCTACAACCGCGCACGGTCAGAGAGCGGGTGCGGGCGATGAGAGAATATGACTCAGCTAGCTCGCCCCGCGCCCGGCCGCCCGCCGCCGCCCTCACGAGCTGACGAACCTTCCTCATGACTGATTTCCAGGAACCCCGCCTTCTTCCGCTTCGCCACCGACGCCGCCTTCGCCTCCAACCCTGCCTCCTGCCCCGCGGGCGCGCCGCACGGGGCAGGCTTCCTCCTCACCGGCCTGGCGAGGAAGGGTCACCCCTCCACCGTCGACCCGTACTCCCGCCTCGCCCGCACGGGCGCCGCGATCTTTGCGGGCGCCTCCCTCCTGGGCGCCCTGGGCGCGGCCAGCCTGGTCTTCGGGTTCCGCCGGGCCGCGCCCACACTGACCCTGGCGGTGGTCCGCCTCCAAATCCTGGTCCCAGCCGTCGCTGGCACGGCCGCCCTCATCTCCGGCGCGGTCGGCCCGGCCGTCGGCCTCTTCCTCCTCGCCGGCCTGGCCGCCTGGGCCGTCCACCTGTGGCGCGCCGAGATCGGCCTGTGCGCGCGGCTGTTGGGGCTGGCCGCCGCCTGCGTGGTGGACGTGCCCGGCCTGGTCGGCGCGGCGGCAGGAACGGCCGGCGCGGGCGCGGCCGTGGTCGCCGTGCTGGGCGCGTCCGCCCTGGCCGGCCTGGCCAACGGGTCATTGTACGCCAACCCGGCCGTGGCCTCCTCCTCCTCCGCGGCCGGCTGCCTGGACGCGGCCGGCAGCCCCACACCCTGCTGCGCCTGGTCGCCCTCCCCCCTCGGCCCACCCCTCGCCCTCCTCGCCCTCCTCACCGCGGCCTGGGCGTCCGCGACGGCCCGCCAGGCAAAGACCTTCATCATCGCGGGGGCGAGCGCGGCCTGGTGGTGGGCGCCCCGCGTGGAGGGCGATGCTGAGGCCGGGGCGAGGCCGTCCACCCTGCCGCGCCCGCTGCTGGTCGGCGTGACCCGGCGGGCGGCCGAGCACGCGTTGGGCCCGTCTGCGGGGTCGCTGGCCATGGGCGGCGCCGTCATGTCCTTGTCCTCGGGCCTGCGGGCGGCCCTCAACGCGGTCACCTCGTCCGGGGAGGGGGAAGGCGGCCCGGGCATCCTGTTCTCGCTCTTTGCCGCCATCGCGGGCGGGCTGATTGAGCTGCTGCAAGTGCTGACGAAGTACGCGACGGTGGCCGCGGCGATCACGGGTGCCGGCCTGCTGGATGCCGGGCGGTCCGCGACCGCCCTCCTCAAGCAGCAGTCCCTGTCCGCCCTGGGCGTGTGGTACTTCCCGCCGCTCGTCCTCAACGCGTACGTCGGCCTGGCGGCCATCGTGTGCGGCGCGGCCGCGGGCGGCCTGTACGCGGTGACCGCGCCCGCGGCCGCGCACGGGGCGACGGGCGACGATTACGCGCAGACCGTCCTGGCGCACGCCGTTGGGGTGGGCGCCGCGGCCGCGGCGGTGGTGGGCGCCATCACCGCCTTCGCGACCGGCGTCCTCCTGTCCTCCGTCGACGCGCTCTTCTTCGCGTGGGCCCTGGACCGGGCGGGCGGGGGCGGGGTGGCCCGCCCCGACGCGGCCGCCGTGTTCGAGGCGGTGCCGTGCGGGGTGGTCGTGGAACAGCCCGACGGTGGCCTGGCGTATGGGGCTGGAGGGGGGCGGCGCCGGTACGTGCCGCCGTCCCAGCTGCCGGCGGGCACGCCCGTGTGAGCATAATAAAGAGAGGAGAGGAAAAGGGGGTTGCGTTGCGTTGCTTGTTCTCTTTTGTTTCCAATAACCCTGTACATTTTACATTGTCTTCTCCACCATGCCCCAAAGCGCGTGCGCGACCTGGACGGCCGACATGCCCCGGGTATCCAGGTCGATGGGGTGCATCTCGTGGCGGGCGGCGTCGGCGGAGGAAAAATCGTCACTCCCACCACCCCCAAACCCAGGCTTGGCAGCGGCCGCCCGTTTCTTCATGACGTACGGGTCCGCAATCACCGCCCGCACCCGGCCCGTGTCAGGCACAGCCAGTGGAGGGGCAGTGGGATCCGCCCCGGGCACGGCCGCCGCCTGGACGGCCGCCGCGATGGCGCCGTCCATGTCATTCCAGTGTAGGTGGGTGAGGTAGATGTAGAGGGACACCTCAAACCCGGCCCGCGGGTGGAGGACGGCTTTCACGTGGTCGGATGCGGCGGCCTGGGTTGCCAAGCTGGCGCAGGCGGTCGCGGTGTCGGCCCGCCGGGCTTCCAGGGCGGCGGCGGACGCGGTCAGGGAAGACACGTTTTCCTTGGCGGCGGTGTTCGCACCCTCCAGGTCGGCCACCCGGGCGGTGTGGGCGTTCTCCGGTTCGGGGCGGACGGCCGCGGACTCGCGGTCAGTCAGAAGGGCGACGAGGCCTACGAGAGGTGGTGGAGGAGAGAGAGGCGGGAGGCGGCGCGGGCGCGCGCGTGAGAAAAGGAGGTCCAGGTTGGGGAGAGCTGTCGGGTGCGCAGCGCAATTGAAACGCAAAAAGACCCGCGCCGCCCCCACCTCGACGGCCACCGCCTCGCCCGCTCAGCGTGCGCGCTGACCCGTAGCGCGGGCCTGCCTTGTACGCTAGCCCTCTGGCACTCACACCAACTCACGCTCAATCTCGGTCGTTGCCCGCCCTTCCCGAGCCGCGGCAGCGGCGGCGAGTTCTGCCCCCGCCGCCACGGCCGCCGTCACCAGGGCCGCGTCCTCGCCCGACGCAAACTGGGTACGCAGCTCCTCCGCTAGGCCAATATACTCCTGGAGGGAGTCCATGAGAAATGTTAGGGATGGGGGTGTGGGGGTGGGCGCAGAGAGAAGAGGGACGCGTCGAATGGGCGCGCGGCCAACGCGCAAGTGCGTCATTCTTGCTTTTCTTTTCTTTTCTTTTCTTTTCACTCTCTCATCATCTACAGAGCAGCCCCCGCCGCCGCAAGCCGCGCCAGCCTCAGCACGGTAGCACAGTGCCCCGGCAGGTGAGCACTGACAGACCCCCACTCCCCATCCCCTACCACCGCGGCCTCCGCGGCGCCGGCCAGGGCGCCCAGGGCGTGCAACTCGGCCGCGGCCGCTGCCAGGTCGACCTCGCCAGCCACCCGAGCCACGACGCCCGCCCGCACTGTCTCGTCCTCATCCGCCCATACAATGCAAGCCCTGTCAGGTTTGACGACGCTCACAAAGGGGGCCGCTCGCCTGCCGCCCAGGCAGGCCAGGCGGACAGGCGGGTCGGCTGAGAGCGCGACCACGCAGGCTGGTGGATGGCGGCCGTTGCCTTCACCCAGCGCCGCCTCCCAGGCCGCGGCCTCGGCTGGGGGCGGCGCGCCCAGGCGGGTAATGACCTGGCGGACTGGGCGGGTGCCGTCCCGGGAGGCACAGGCGACCGCGCGGGTGAATACCTCGTCACACACGGCCAGCACCGCGGACGGCAGGGAGGCTTGCTGCTGCCCGCCCACCCGCACCACGCGCGCCCCGGGCGCCAGCTCGCCCGTCCCGTCCGTGAAGGCCAGGGCGATGAGCGTGGAGTCGTCGGGGCTGGCGACTGCCCTGCCAGGCGGGACGACCGCGAAGGCGCAATGCACAGCCGCCGCCGACCCGGCCGGGTGTTGCAAGGCCACCAGCGGCTGGTGGTGCAACGGCGGCCTGCTGCCCGCCGCCTTGGCCGGCGGGCCGCCCACCACAACCTTGTTGAAGACGCAGAAGGCGAGGGTCCTGGCCTTGCGATCGGTCAAATCCTCAGTCCGCCCAGGTAAGACCTGGATCGTGCAGGGCACGGCGACGGGCCTGCCGTCGGGGTCGTCCCCACAGCTCGCGCTGTGCTGGTGACCGAGCGCTGGCGACCCGGGCCGGCTGCCACCGCCGCCGGATTCACGCCTGTACGTGTCTCGAGCCGCCGTCCGGTACCAGTCGGGCGTGGAGCCGCGACTCAGGCTGGTGGTGGTGGTGGTGGTGGTGGCAGTGCCCGCGTCGGAGGAGGGGCGGGGCAAGGCCGCGGTGCTCCCCACACCGTCGCTGGAGCGGTGGAGGCGGGACAAGGTGGTCGCCGCGGGTGGGGGTGGGGCCGTCGGCGCCCGGGCGCACGCGATGAGAGCATGCAAGGCAGTGACAGCAGCCTCGTCGCCGCAAGCATCTCTGCCTGGCGTTGGAGGCGGCAGGACGTACACGGCCAAGCTGCCGTCGGGCGAGGCGGTGCCCAGAAGTCGGGCATCATCGCGTCCATCCTCCACCCCGGGCCACCGGACGGGCGGCCTGGCGCGGGCGAGGGCGAGTTGGAGGGCCGCGTACGCACGGGCGAGGGCGGGGAGGCCTCCCGCACCGTCGTAGGCGATGATGCCGCGGGCTCCGGCGCCAGGGGCGGCGCCAGCGGGGGCGTGCGTGCCCAGCCCGAAACCCAGCCAGGCGCGGCTGATGGAGGCGAGCAGGCCATCGACCGCGCCTTCGGCCCCTCGCGGCACTAGGGCCACGTAAGACACAGCTTTAGGCCCGCCCGCCGGCGTGAAAGGCCCGCCCCTGTCCCAGTGCGCCAGCGCGGCCGGCGGGAGTGCCAGCCAAGCGCCCCTGCAGCCGACAACCACTGGCGGGGTGGCGAGGGAGGTGGTGGAGGTGGACGTGGATGCCTCGCCTCCTCCTTCCTTCTCGCCACCCACCACTGCCAGCCTCTCCAACCATGCGGGTGCCTCCACCGAGCTCGGGTGGGCCAGGTGAGGCAAAGCGGGCGTGGCAGAGGTCGTCGCCTCACTCGTGAAGGGTAAGGCCGGCGCGACGCGCAGGCCGGCCGCCCCGTCTGCAGCATCCGCCAGGGCCGCCAGGGCCGGGTCCGCGCAGCCAGCCGTCGCCGTGCAAGCCAGCGCCGCCCAGACGTTGGCCTCGGTAGTCGGGTCGAAGGCAGGCGGTGAGCTCGGCGGTGGCGGCCCTGCTGCTCCGAGGCTGCTCCCGCTGCCCAGGCGGGTCAGGTTGAGCGGGGGTGGGGCATGTAGCTGCCCGTCTCCGCTACTGGTGCGGCGGGGGTGAAAGGCTGGGGAGGAGCTGCGCCAGGTGGGGAGGAGGTGGGGCGCGTCGGGTGCTAGCGGAGGGCCGGGCGGAGCGCGGTTGCCCGGGTCGGGCGGCGGGCGCATTGTTATCAAAGTGCCCTTTACGCACGTGCGCGCGTTCGCTCAATGGGGCCTCCTTTCGTAATGCGATTTGCGCGTTAGGCTAGGAGGGTGGTTAGACATACTGGGGCTGTGAACAGGAGGGCCATGGCGGGCGCCATGCGTGTTGAAAAAAAAAAAAATGACGAAAGACGAGGCAGCCCCGCTCGCCTCACTTCTGCGTTGCTCCCTTCCACGCCATCTCTCTCTCTCATGATCCCGCCCGTCGTCGCCGCCCGGGCGTGGCGGGCCAGCCATGGCTACCTAGACAACACGGCCTGGCCTGGCGTTGCGGACGAGGGCGATGGAGGTGGGGATGGCGGCGGCGCCACAACAACCGCTCCAGGCGGCGGCGCCTGGTGGGAGACGATCAGCTCCTCCGGCCAGGCGGCGTTCCTTGCGGGCGGGCGCGCCGAGGAGAGCGGTGGGGGCGGGCGTGGCGGCGGGGGCTGTGGTTCCCGCCCCCAGGCCCTGTCCCCAGCTGCTGAGCGGGTGCGCACGGGGAGGGACGGAGAATGAGCGTGGCGAGTGCGGCGCGCCCCGGGTGAAAAGAGGAGAGGATGATCAGTTTTTCTCCTCCAGGCGGGGGGTGCGGGGTGGTGACCCTTCGAGGCCTCCAACCTCAAACCCCCCTCCCCCCTCCCCCTTCCTCATCATCATCATCACACAACGACAGGCCTCCACCCGCCATTCCTGTCCGCCGGTCGGCCCATCTTGCGGGTCGGGCGGCAGCACTCCACCCCTGGTCCACATCCCCGCGGGTCTTGGGGCGGCAGGTAAGCGGGAAGAGGCGAGACATAGAAAAGAAAAAATACCACCCGCCCGCAGAAGAGGAAGAGGAGCAGGCTCTCTCATCACCCCTTGAACGCCCGAAAAAAGACACAGGCCCGGCCGGCCTCATGTCGGGCCCCGCCGTCTTGTCAAGCCCGCCATACGGTGGCAGCGGCCGGTCCGGGGGGCTCACCCTCCTGGGCAGCGACGGCGGGGCCTCCCCCCCAAACCACAGCCATCCGGCGCGCGAGTCCGGCACGGGCGGCCCGCTGGTGGGCGCCTCCCCTCCCCTGCCGCCCAAGAAGGCGGCCCTGCTGGCTATGAGCACGCCCTCACCGCCGAGCGCGGCGGTCACAGTGTCGGACTTTGCGTCCACGGCAGCCTTGGCGGCGGCCCTGGCCCTGGCCCCCGCCCGCGCGTCCTCAACAGGCGCGCACCACCACTGCCTGCCTGCCTCCGCCCACCACCACCCACCCCGCCGGGCGTCCGCCGCGGCCGCCAAGGCCGCCTTCCCCACCCCATCCTCCTCCACCACCTTTGTCGGCCCGTCCGCCCGCACCGTCACCGCCCGCATCGGCCCGGACGGTCGCCCCCCTCCCGACGGCCACCGGTGGCGCAAGTACGGGCAGAAACGGGTGCGCGGGACGGACCACCCCCGCTCCTACTACCGGTGCACGACGCCCGGGTGCCCCGCCCGCAAGCATGTGGAGCGCAGCGCAGCCGACGGGCGGGATGTGGTCACCACTTATGACGGGCGCCACACGCACGCGGCGCCGGCGAGTGGTGGGAGTGGGAGCGTTGGGTCCGGGCGGGCTGCTGCTGCCTCCGTGGCGGGCCTCGCCGCCCTGGCCGCCGCGGCCGGGGTGGGGGCGGGCGGTGGAGGGGGTGCGCAGCCACAGCCGCACACGACAGCCCTGCCCGTCCTCCTCTCGGAGGCCCGCCCCCAGAAGCGGTCCAAGGCGGCTGGTGGGCGGGGTCGCAGCGGTGGCGGCCCGCCCGCCCCTGCCTGGGGCCATGCGCGCCCTCAACCCTCGCCCATCACATTTGGCCCGACCCTGCTCTCGCCCACTACCCTCCTGGCGGAGCTAGGAGGGGGGCGGGGTCGCCCAGGCCAGGGCGGGCAGCACCAACAACACGCCCCCGTCCCTGCCCCCGCCCCGCCGACCGGCCTGGCCCTGGCCTCGCTGACCCACTCCATCCCGCTCCCTCGCCTGGGCGGCGGCAATGGTTGTGGTGGGGCCGCGGCCGGCTCCCGTCCGATTCCGGCCTTGAACCCGCCCGATGAGGCGGCCTGGCGGCTGTGGATGCGGGATGAGGCCGGTGGTGGTGGGAGTGGGCGGTGAAAGGAGAAAGAATGTGAATGAACTGAATTTTGAACATGCCAACTCTACTCCGCCTTCTCGCTCTCGGCCTTCCGGATCTCGGCCCTCAGCCCCAGCACAATAAATAGGTTGGTCAGCGTCAGCAAGGACTCCGCACCCCCGTGCAGCCAGTCCACGTTGGCCAGGATCTCGTGGTAGTGGACTTTTGCGTAAATGCCGGCCGGGATGGACCCGCCCACGAAGACGAGCAAGAAGTAGAAGCCGAACAGGGTGAGGCCCGGGAATTTGCCGGACTTGTGCGCAAAGTAGAGGAAGGCGGCGTACGGGAAGATGGAGGCGGCAAAGAGGTCGCCGGCAAGTTGCTGGAGATGAGAGAGGGAGGTTGAGTTGGGGTTGAGATGGGGAGCAGGAAAGTGGGAGCGGGAGGTTGAGAGCCTCTTCGCGCGCCCTCTCAAGCGCGCCCTCGCTCTTCTTACCTGGCTGTCCAGGTTCAGGTTGGTGCCCCAGGCCAGGTCAAAGGGCCAGACGCGAGGCGGTGGGAGGAGGTGGCGGGCGGACGGGCGGCAACGGCGGCCGGCGGTGTGAGGCATGCAGGTAGGCCTAGCCGGGCACAAAGCAGCCGTGAGAGCAGCGCGCCCGCTAGTGGATGGTTGGAGCGTTGAAAAGAGTGATAGGTGACCTGTCTGTTGTTTGAGGCGACAGGCGCGGGCGGCCATGGCGATTAGAGAATGGGACGAGCTGGCGGAGGCAGGAAAGTAGGTAGTGAAGACAAGACTTGCTCATTCCTCTTTTTTCGCGGCCGTTCGACGACGCTCGCTTCTTCTCCTCTCCTCTCCGCATGCTCCGCCGCGCCGCCGCCGCCCTGGCCGGCCGCACCGGCCGCCTGGCCGCCGCGTCGGAGGCCCAGGTGAGTAAGGGATGACTGAGAGAGAAAGAGCTGCGCGCGCGACCCACACGCGCCCATAGTTTGGCGCCACACCCTGACCCTCTCTCCCTTCCCCCTCTCCCCGCACGCTCACACGCGCACACGCACCTTCCTTCGCCGCCCCTTACAGGCCGCCCGTGGCGTCTCATCTTCCTCGCAGGCTTGGGCCGCCAAGGAGGTAAGTGCTGGATGGAGAGATTTCGCGATGAACAAAAAAACACAGCGTCCGTCCACCGCCGCCGCCGCTGCCCCGTTTTTTCTCGCTCGATCGACGCCCTCGTGCCTCTTTCCCCCACTCCAATACAGGACCTCGACGACGCGCCTTCCACCCAGGGCATCCAGGGCCGCTATGCGACCGCCCTGTTTGCGGCCTCCAAGAAGGCGGGCGCCCTGGACGCGGTGGACAAGGACCTGGTGCAGGTAAGAGAGGAGAGAGGCGCAGAGGGCGCGCGGCGCACGCGGCTGGTGATGCTCCCTCTCTCTCTCACCCGCTCCCTTTCAACTCACGTCTGCTCCATCCCGTCTAGATCCGCACCCTCGCCGCCTCCTCCCCCGCCTTCGCCGCCTTCCTGAAGGATCGGTCTGTCCCCAAGAAAGCCAAGGGCGCCCAGCTGGAGGCCATCCTGGCGGACCTGAAGGTGAACGACCTGACCAAAAACTTCTTTGGCCTGCTGACTGACAACAACCGCCTGGGCGAGGCCGGCAAGATCTTCGACACTTTCGGCGAGCTGGTCGCCCACGCCCGGGGCCAGGTCACAGCGGTCGTGACGACGGCGGACCCCCTGTCCGGCGAGGAGGCGGAGGAGATCCGGAAGGGCTTGGGCGACATCCTGCCCAAGGGCAAGGCCCTGACCTTGGTCCAAAAGGTCGACCCTGCCATCATCGGCGGCGTCGTCATCGACGTGGGCGACAAGCACATCGATCTGTCCATCGCCTCCCGCATCAAGCAGGTGGAGAACCTGGTCATGTCGGGGCTGGGCGTGTGAGGAAGAGGTGGAGAGGGGGGGGGGGGGGGTATCGTGCAACAAACAAGTTTGTCATCTCTTTCCCCCGCTCTCATCACGCCGCCTGCTCCAGCAGGGCCGTGAATTCGGCCGCGAAGCGTTGCAGGGCCCGCTGCTTGCCCACCACGCCCAGCACCGTCCGCAATAGGTCCCGCTTGCCCAGGCCAAGGAAGACGGGCGCCCAGGCGGATGATGGCGGGCCGCCGTCTCCGCCTCCATTCCCATACCCAGCCGGGCCGAGCAGTTCGTCACACACCTCGCGCAGGCGCCCGCCATCGCCCGCGGCCGCTAGGTGGCCCGCGTACGCCAGCAGCCAGCCCCGATACTCGGTGGGCGAGCCCAGGGCGGCCGCGGACGCCAGGTTGGCTTCGAGGTGGGCCCGGGACTGGTCGGCGGCGGACCCGCGGGCCAGCATGGGGGCGAGCGTGCCAGGCGGGCCGGCCCCGGCTGCGGCCACCTGGAGCGCTTCCAGCTCGCCCCTGCCCGCGGCGCCGGCCGCGAAAGACCCACCACCACCCCCGCTCACGCCGTAGGCCGAGGCCGGGAAGGCCGTGTCCGCCACCCGCAGCCACGCCTTCAGGGTCGGGTGGAAGGCCGCGGCGGTCATGTCAGTGAGGACGGCCACAGGGATGCCGGAGGCCGGCGACAGGTGCATGCTCGCGATGGCGACGCCGGGCGGGGCGCCGGGGGCCGCGCCCGACGCGGCGGGCAGCAGCGGGGACACGCTGGCTTCCAGGATGGAGGTCGGGACCGCGCCCGCGGTGGGTTCGCTGCCGCCGCCGCCAAAGTCCCACAGGCGCACCGCGCCGTCACAGGAGACCACGAGCAGCCGCGGACCGGCCGCGGCCAAAAAGGCCGGGCACGCCCCCAACGCCACGCCGGGCAGCAGGCGCCGCCCCGCCCGGGAGTAGACCTGGACGGTGCCGTCCGCCAGCCCCGCGGCGGCCAGGCAGGGCGAGGCCGCGAGGGCGACGGCCGTGCCCGCCAGGGTGTCCGACCAGGCGGGCGCGCCGCCCCGCGACGCGGTCAGCGTGGTCGTAGGCCGCTGGTTGAGCGCGGCCGATGAGTTGGACGCCTCGAACACGCCCGCTGGAGGAGGGGGGGTAGACGAGGGGAGGCCGCCATCTTCAGCCGGCGCATCAGCAGGGACGGGCACCGACAGGGCGGCCAGGGCGGGCGGCAGGTTGAGGAGGAGGGCCGGGCGGCCGCCCCCACCGCCGCCCCGCCCGGGGCGGCGTGACCCTTCCGCTGGCGCCGCAGGCGCGGCCGCTGTCAGGGCGGCCGGAACCCGGGCGCGCTGAAGAGGGGGTGGCTGGGAAGCCAGGGCACGGTTTGCCAGGCCGCCACCCGCCGCCGCAAAGCGACTGTCCAGCGAGCCGGCGGGTGGGGCAGCGGGCGCGCCTCCACCCCCTCCCGCCCCCATCCGCCCGGCCAGGGCCGCCGGCGGGGTCGGCAGGTCTGCCCGCCGGCGCGCACCGCCGCCACCGTCACCGCCACCGCCACCATTCACCCCGCCCTCCAGTACCAGCTGCCCCGCCGTCTCGGCGAAGGCGGCCGTCCGGGCGGCCGCGTCGCCGTACATGACGTCCTCGTGCGCCTTGACCTCTGCGGCGCTCAGCGCGGTGCCCAGCTCCGCGGCCTCAAACTGGAAGGCCGCCATCGTGCCGTCTGTGGAGACGGCGAGCAGACCGTACCCGTCAGGCGTCCAGGCCACGTCCACGACCGTCTGCTTGAAGAATTTGGACCCCACAAACACTGCCTTGGGCGCGGTCGACCGCCAGACAGTCAGGCGGTGGTCCTGCGACCCGGCCGCGATGATGGCCGCCGGCGCGCTGCCTTTGCCGTCCCGCTCCGCGCGGAACAGTTTGGGGTTGCACCGGGAGACGACCACCGCGCCCGTGTGGCCGACCAGGGAGATATCGGACGCCCAGGTGTCCCGGATGATGATGGGCGAGAAGTGGACGCCCGCATCCGGGTCAAACGCGTTGCACACGGCCAGGGCGGCCCCGTCCGGCAGCCAGCTGAGGCGCAGGGAGAAGGAGGACGAGACTGTGCCGCCCTGGAAGGGCGAGGTCACCCGCTGTGTGACGGACCAGCCGTCCACGCGCCAGATGATGACAGACGCGTCGTCGGCCTGGGAGGCGAGGTACGTGCCAACCGGGTCCCAGGCGACGCCCTTCACGTACGACTTGTGCCCCTCCAGGCGGGCCACCCGCCCGCCAGTGGCCGCATCCCACACCACCACCGTGTTATCCAGGGACGCGGACGCGAGAAGCGCGTTGTCGGGCGCCCAGGCGACGTCGGTCACGTTGTTGGTGTGGCCGCGCAGCTGGTGCGCCACCTTCCAGGTCTCGTGGTTGGGGCCCTCCCCGATGCTCCCGCCGCCGCCGCCGCCCGGGCCCGCCGCCTTGGCGCCGCGCAGCTCAAAGAGGCAGACCAGGTGGTCGTCCGAGCCGGAGGCCAGGGCCCGCCCGGACCCGTCGAAGCGGAGCGCGTTGACGGCGGCCGCGTGGTCGCCCAGCACAGCCAGCGCGCGCGGGCGGGCGGCCGGGCCGGCTGCCTCCTCGGCCGGGTCCAGCACGGGCCCGAGCGCCCAGATGCGGATCTTGGCGTCATTGCCGCCCGTCGCGAAGCGCAGGCCGGAAGGGTGAACGTCGACCGCGTAGATGGAGGAGCCTGGGAAAGGAGAGGGTGATGATGTGCAACCGGCACGTGATGCTTTGTTATTGTGCGCAAAAAAGACGCGACCCAGCAAAGGGGGGCGCTTTCTCTCCTGCAGTCGTCCGGCAGGTGGCTGATGCAGGCGTCAGCGAAGGCGCTGGCAGAGGCATCGGGCATGCGGGGCGACCTTTCGGCTCCCCTGGCGCGGGCGAAAGAGAGAGCGCTCTCTCCCAACAGCGAGCAGCGCCGATGCTCTCTTCTCGCGCGCGCGCCCCCCTGGACGCTTCCTCTCATACCTGCGTGCGTCACCCAGACGGGCTTATCGACCAGCATTGGAAGAGGGTTTGTGGATGGGAGTGTGTGTGTTGCTGGTCTCCCCTGTGTGGAGCGGAGAGAGAGACCAAGCGACGCCTGCGCCTGCGCTCTCAAAAAACCAACAAATGCAACCTCTTCCATTCTCTTTCCTTCACTCCTCGCCGCCAGGGCGGCGGCGGTGGCGGCGGCGGCGGCGGCGCCCAGCCCCTCCTCACCGATCACCTGTTTCCCTTCACCGCTGCCTCAACGCCAGGCCGTCCACACACATTGCAGCCGTGTGTTCACAGCTCCCACCACACTCACCCGCACTAGCTTTTGTTGGCGCTTGAAGGGGACGCGACGCAGACAGGTTGCCGGAACCGCAGCACAGTGCGCAGATCTGGGTGCCAGTGCCTTTGCACTGGGGCGTCAGGTCGCCGGAGGAACTGCAGGGTGAACGTGAGAGTGGGGTCGTGCCTGGAGAGAGAAGGTTTGTGTGTGAGGCCAGGCGGGGCCTAGCCGCGAAATGTCAAACTCCTCATTCTTCTTTCTTCCCCGGCGTACCCAGGGAGCCGCCCACTTGCACGCCTCCCTAGGGAAGAGCTCACTGCTGCATCCATTGCTTGTGTATAGCCCCCCTCCCCCCCCCCCCCTTCGCCTTTCAACCTATCACTCTTTCATTTCTATTATGCCCGCCCCGGCCGCCTTGGCGTCGACGACCGCGCCGGCGGCGACCGCCTCCTCCTGGGGCCGGCGGGCCGCCCCACACCGGGTCGTGCGTGCTCAAGCTGCGAGCGGAGATGGTGAGTGTGTGTGTCGGGCGCGGGCTGGCATTGTCAAGACGCGGGTCGCTCCTCCTCGCATGCGGGGGTCGGCCGGGGGGGGAGGGGAAATGGGCCTCTTCAATCGGCACCACGCTTCTGACTCACGCTCTCACTCGCCTCTGACCACAATCCTCACACACAATTTTACCCACAGACGTTCCCCTCATGGTGAAGGCCGCCCGGGGCGAGGCCGTCCCCCGGGCGCCGTGCTGGTAAGAAATTAGAAAGATGAGGATAAAGGGTCGGGCACGTGTGCCTGTGAACTCTCGCCTTTTCTGCCTGCCGCCAAGGGGCATAGGCCACCGCCGCCTGGCCCCGATTTAGTATAAAGCAGGACAGTTGGAAGTGTAGTCCGGTTCTTCTCTCCTCGGGCTGGCCAGGCCTGTGTCGAAACGCCGTCCCCGTGCCCCCCTGGAGGCCGGGAAGCACAGATCGGCTCTGATAACCCCAGCCCCCCCTCGACGCACGCTGCCCACATCTCAACCTCCTCCTCCCTCCCCTAACACAGGATGATGCGCCAGGCTGGCCGCTACCAGAAGGCTTACCGCGACCTCGCTCAGCGCCACCCATCCTTCCGGGAACGGTGAGACAGGGACAGGAGGAGAGGGTGTGAGCGGGGGACGGCCACAGCTCGTCTATCCATTTTAACCACACAGACGTGCATGCCCTCATCACCCTATCCTTTCCCATCCTCTCTTTCCAGCTCCGAAACCACCGACCTGATCGTCGAAATCTCGCTCCAACCTTGGCGCTCCTTCCGCCCGGACGGCGTGATCCTGTTTTCGGACATCCTCACCCCGCTCCCCGCCCTGGGCGTGCCCTTTGAGATTGACGATGCCAAGGGCCCCCTGATCGACTCGCCCATCCGGACCATGGAGGGCGTCCGCTCCCTGCACGACCTAGACCTGACCCAGCTCTCTTTTGTGGGCGAGTCGCTGGGCCTGCTCCGCCGGGAGGTCGGCGGGGACGCGGCCGTCCTCGGCTTCGTGGGAGCGCCCTGGACGCTGGCCACGTACGTCGTGGAGGGCGCGGCCTCGGCGACGTACAGGACGATCAAGAGCATGATGCACTCCGCCCCGGACGTGCTGGCTGCCCTGCTCTCCCACCTGGCCGACCAGGTGGCCGCCTACGCCTGCTACCAGGCCGCGTCCGGCGCCCAGTGCATCATGCTGTTTGACTCCTGGGGCGGCCAGCTGCCGCCCGCGGTCTGGGACGTGTGGTCCCGCCCGTACGTGGAACGCATTATCGCCGCCGTCCACGCCCAGCACCCGGGCGTGCCGGTCACCCTGTACGCCAACGGGTCGGGCGGCCTCCTGGAGCGGCTCGGCGGGACGGGGGCGGACGTGGTGGGCCTGGACTGGTCGGTTGACATGGGCGACGCCCGGCGGCGGCTGGGTCCGGGGGTGTCGGTCCAGGGCAACGTCGACCCGGTCTGCCTGTTTGGCAGCGATGCGGCCATCGAGACCGCCGTCAGGGACTGCCTGGCCAAGGCCGGGCCGAGGGGCCACATCCTGAACCTGGGGCACGGCGTGCTGGTGGGGACGCCGGAGGCGGGCGTGGCGGCGATGTTTGAGCTATCTAAGCGCATTCCGGCGGGGGAGGCCGCGCTGGTGGGGGCGTGAAATAATGGAGGGGAAGATTTGACGAGTGTCTTTGAGGGGGGTGGCGAGTGTGTGTTTGATCGGGCGCGTGTGAAGATGTGAAGATGGACGGACGCAATGAGAAGATTGAGGTCGGAGGTCAAGGTCGGGGACAAGGTCGCGGCTGAGGGCACACTCCCTCCCTTTCGCTCGCGGCGCATTTTACGCACGCCACACAACACTCCTCTCTTCACCATGGCGGCCGCCACCCAGCCTCCCCTTGACAGCATGGCCGCCCTGAAAGCCCAGATCGATGCTGCGGCCCGGGACTACATCGTCGAACCGCGGACGGGTAAGAAAGTGGAGAGGGACGAGAGCACCAAACGTCGATCGCAATGGGTGGGGAGGGCGTATTTTTTCTCTCACACGCACGCCCCCTGTCTCTCCCTTCATTTCCAGAATACCGCACGGTCGCCGGTGTGAGCGGGCCCTTGGTCATCGTGGAGCATGTGAAGGTGAGTGTGCGGGAATGAGGCGCGCGTGTGCGCGTCGTTTTCGCACGCCAGAAGGGGGAGCGAAAAAAAAAAGAGCAAAAAAAAAAAAAACGTGCTGCGCGCTTTTGCTCTAGCCTTGCCCCGTCCGCGCGCCCAGAGCACGCAGAGGGCCCCCGCCCGCTCGCCCCGCCCTCGCCCGGCGCGTATAGCCCGTACCACCAGGCACTGCATTTTGACGCTCCCCCCCCCTCCCCCCCCTCTCTCAGCGTCCGATGTTTGCCGAAATCGTCAACGTCCGCCTGGGCGACGGGACGACCCGTCGCGGCCAGGTCCTGGAAGTGGACGGCACAAAAGCCGTCGTCCAGATTTTCGAGGGCACCTCCGGCATCGACAACCGGTCAACCGTGCTCGAATTCACGGGCGAGGTCCTGCGCACGCCGGTGTCCCGGGACATGCTGGGCCGCGTGTTCAACGGGTCGGGCACGCCCATCGACGCGGGGCCGCCCGTCCTGGCCGACAAGTTCCTGGACATCAACGGCGCCTCCATCAACCCGGCCGAACGGACCTACCCGGAGGAGATGATCCAGACCGGCATCTCCACCATCGACACCATGAACTCCATCGCGCGCGGCCAGAAGATCCCCCTCTTCTCGGCGGCCGGCCTGCCCCACAATGACATTGCCGCCCAGATCTGCCGCCAGGCGGGCCTGGTGAAGCTCGGGGCGGGCGAGGTGAAAAAAGATCACCACGGCAATGCCCTCGAGGACGGCGCTGCTGCGGAGGACGCCGAAGAGGAGGAGTTCGCCATCGTCTTCGCGGCCATGGGCGTCAACATGGAGACCGCCCACTTTTTCAAGCGCGATTTCGAGGAGAACGGGTCGATGGCCCGCACCGTCCTCTTCCTCAACCTGGCCAACGACCCGACCATCGAACGCATCATCACCCCGCGCATCGCCCTGACGACCGCCGAATACCTGGCGTACGAGTGCGGCAAGCACGTACTGGTCATCCTGACGGACATGAGCTCGTATGCGGACGCTTTACGGGAAGTGTCGGCAGCTCGGGAGGAAGTCCCCGGCCGGCGCGGGTACCCGGGCTACATGTACACCGACCTGGCCACCATCTATGAGCGGGCGGGTCGCATCTCCGGGCGGAAAGGGTCCATCACCCAGCTGCCCATCCTGACGATGCCGAACGATGACATCACCCACCCCATCCCGGACTTGACGGGCTACATCACGGAGGGGCAAGTCTACGTCGACCGCCAGCTGCACAACCGCCAGGTCTACCCGCCGATCAACGTCTTGCCTTCCCTGTCCCGGCTGATGAAGTCCGCCATCGGGGAGGGCATGACCCGGGCCGACCATTCGGAGGTGTCCAACCAGCTGTACGCGTGCTACGCCATCGGGAAAGACGTGGTCGCCATGAAGGCGGTCGTGGGCGAGGAGGCCTTGTCCTCAGAAGACCTGCTGTACCTCGAGTTCCTGACGGCCTTTGAGGCCCGCTTTGTGAGCCAGGGGGCGTACGAGTCCCGGACAATCCAGGCCTCGCTCGACCTGGCCTGGTCCCTGCTGCGCATCTTCCCGCGGGAGCTGTTGCGGCGGATCACGGCGAAGACGCTGGACGCGTGGTATGACAAGGAGGGCGGGCGGGGCGGGGCGGCGTGAGAAGAGATGGATGGGGGGCGGGGGGGTGGCTGCTTCTTTCGTGTTAGGATCTTTCTTGCGTGGACGATGAGAAAGGGGGAGATACATGCGCTGGTTACAAGCGGATGCGCACACTCGGCCTCTTTCGGTCTCTCTCTCTATATCCGTTCGTAAAAAAAGCAAAGCAAAGCAAAGCAAAAGACAAAAATCAGGCTGGGGCGTGCAACCGCACAAAAACATACACCTTCTCTCCTTCCTCACACCGCGGGCCGCCCGCGGGGCGGGCGCTTGGCAAGCAAGACAGGCACAACCATTCTCTCCTTCCTCACACCGCGGGCCGCCCGCGGGGCAGGCGCTTGACAAGCAAGACAGACACTACCACGCAGGCGACCGTCGTCAGCACATCCTTCCAGAATTCGGGCGAGCCCAAGGGCGCGTCCGCGCACGGCCGGCGCGGGCGGTGGCTGCTCCCGCCGTCCGGGCCGGCCAGGTAGTGCGGGGTGGACCCAAAGGGCGCGGACACCAGGCGGTGGATGCGGTAGCCCGCGTCGATGGCAATTTTGCCGACGGCGCCTGCCACGCCGCTGATGTCCTTGCCCAGGCAGACCAGACCGTCGGCGAGCGCGTCGAAAAAGGCGGCCAACGGGTCGGCCGGGCCGCCTGGGCTACCAGTGACCGCCGCCGCGGGCAGGCGAGCTGCCACCCGGGCGGCCAGCGGCAGGAAGGAGTCCACGGGCAGGTCCGCCTGGGCGCCCACCGTGCGCAGCAGGCCCGCAAAGGCCGGGTCGGCCGCCAACGCACGGGCACAGGCGGTGCGGACCTCGGAGTTGGAGAGCAGGGAGGTGAGCGCGCTTTCAAAGTCGGCCCGCACCGCCGCGTTGGTCTGGAGCAGGGCCAGCTGGGCGTCCGCGGCGGCCATGGCCGCGGTTGGAGAGGCGACACCGGCCGGGGTACCCTCCTCGTCCGAGGTCGCCCCTAGCTCACGCACGGAGACAGAGGAGGCAGGAGGAGCGTCGGACGGCGGGGACACGACGTGCAACACGGACTGCACCGCTTCCGCGACGTCGGCATCGCTAATGGCGACGGCGGCCGCATCCACCCAGTCATCCGGGACGGACCCCCAGGCGTTTGAGGGGGTGGGGTGGGAGGGGGTCTGATGGATGTGTGTGTGTGATGTGGGTGGGAGGCGAGAGTTAGAGAGAACGACGAGAGAGCGCGTGCGACTGGGTCGGCCGTCGAACAAAACCGCTCGCCTCTTCTTCCGCTCTCCTCCCGCCATGCAGGGCATCCACCCGAGATGGTTGCACCACCAGCAGGCGCGGCGTCCGATTGAGTGTGCCCTCGTACGTGTCGTGCGTGGGCGGAAATGGCTTCCCGCGGGTGCTCGCCCGCGCGCTTCTTCCCTGACACACAATTTGCCCCGGCGCGCTCCTCTCCCGCTCACCTTGGCCCGCGCTTCCGCGCCGCTCGTCGGCGTCGTCACCGTCTCCGCCCGGCACTGGGCCGTGGAGGTAGAGGCGGCCCCGCCCGCGGCGGCGGCCACGCCTGCGGCCGCGGCCCGGCCGGAGATTGAGCCGACGTGGCGGAACATGTTCAGGTCGACGCGAAAAAAGAGATAAGAGGTCTGGTCGACTCCTCCTCCCGCTTCCCACACACTCTCGCTCTCGTTTGCGCCGTCGGGGAAAAAAGAGAGAAAGCGCGCGCGCGCGCCTGCCTTGCTCTTTCTCGCCCTCATGTCCTACCTCCTGCCCCACCTCCACAACGGGTATGCGGTCGACCAGGCCATCCTGGCGGTGAGTAGTCTTAATGAGCGACGAGGATAAGGCACCTGAAAATGCGTGTTGTGCCGCCCCGACGGCGCCCGGGTGCGCCGCCTATTTTTTTCTTCAACCTGCTTTCTCGCCTGGGCGGTCGGGGCGACCACTCGCACTCAAATCCTCTTTTCTCTCTCTCTCTCTCTTCACCCCGCCCTCCTTAGGAAGAAGACCGGGTCGTGCTCATCCGGTTCGGCCACGACGCGGACCCTGTGTGCATGCTGATGGATGAGACACTGTCCAAGATCGCGGACGCCGTCAAAAACTTTTGCATCATTTACTGCGTGGACATCACGGAGGTGCCCGACTTCAACGAAATGTACGAGCTGTACGACCCGATGGCCATCATGTGAGTTGAAGCAGGACTGGACAGAAGCAAAACGTTGTGTGTGTGGGGGGGACTGGAGCGCGCCCGCGCTGTCTCTCTTCAGACCAGCCCCGCGAGAGGGTGGGGGTGTGTCCTTTCCTCCGCGGATCTCTCACCCATCTCTCTTCCTCTCTTCCTCTAATAAATGCCAGGTTTTTCTTCCGAAATCGCCACATCCAGGTGGACACGGCGACGGGGAACAATAACAAGGTCACGTGGGCGTTTGATGAGAAGCAGGACCTGATCGACATCATCGAGGTCGTGTACCGGGAAGCGCGGAAAGGGCGGGGGCTGGCAGTCGCGCCCCGCGAGTACAGCACCAAGTTCCGGTATTGATGTGCGTGTGCATGTGTGTGTGTGCTACATGTGTGCGCGTCGGGAGAGAGAGGGTCAGATTAGAGAGGAGAAGGCGCGGGAGGTTTTGTATGGAGTAAGGAAATGATGATGTGACACCACACAGCCGACACGAAGCGCGCTCATACTCCTTTTTTTTCATGATCATGCCCCGGCTCGCCTGGCCCACCCGTCTGGCCCGGCGCGTGCCCAGCACTCGCTGGCCCAACCTGCCTGGCCGCCCGGTGGGCCACCAAGTCATGCCCGCCGCACCCACCCTGCCTGGCCGCCCGGTGGGCCACCAAGTCATGCCCGCCGCACCCACCCTGCCTGGCCGCCCAGTGGGCCACCAAGTCGTGCCCTCCGCGCCCACCCTGACCTCCACCTCCACCTCCACCTCGCGGGGCCACTCCACCAGCGTGCTCTTTTCCGCCGCACCCTTCTTTGCGTCCGCCACCACTGCCGCCGGCGCCCAGCAAGCCAGCGCGTCCGCCGCTCACACCCTTGTCCGCACCCTGGCGGGAGCCGTCACAGGAACGCTCTCAGCCCTCTTCACCGCCAAGGGCGTGCTCGCGATGGCCACCGTGGGCGTGATGCTGGGAGCTTTCCATTTCACGCCCCGGTCCAAGCCCGTCGAGCGGGCCTATGCAAGTACAATCGTGGACATGCTGGAGAAGGTGGCGGCGCCCTCACCCTTTGCACCCGGGGACGTGTTGCTGGATCGCCCCCACGCGGCGGCGGCTCTGGCGTCTGCCCTCGACCCAGCCGACGGCGCGCCGCCTGGGTTTTTCATTGTTGTGACGGGCCCCCCGGGGTCGGGCAAGACGACCCTGGTGCGGCTCGCCCTGATGGAACTGGCGAAACGTCGGGCCGCCGCCGCCGCCGCCGCGGCGGCGGGTGGGTGGGAGGGCGAGAGGCGCGATGCTGAGGCAAAACACCCCCCCCCTGCCCTCCCAAGTGGCGCTGCGTACGTCTCCGCCGCCGCCCTACCCCGTTCGAATTTTGGGCGGGAGCTCGCGGCCGCCGTGGGCTTCGGAGGTTTCGAAGAGGGCGTCCGCACGCTCGACCTGGTCGCCCGCCTTGTCTCCGCGTCGTCCGCCATCCAGGAGTCGGCCAACCCGACCGAATCGCTGGCCCGGGCCGCGTCCGCACTGGAGGAAGCAGCCCGTGACATAAAATCTCGGGGCGGCGGGCGGCCCCTGCTGGTCATCGACGCGGCCGACCACCTGGCTTACCGTGACCCCGACGCCCTGCTGGACATGGTCGAAATAGCAAAGGCCTGGGCGGAGAGTGGGCTGATCACGGTGGCGTTTGTGGTGAGCGACTCGCCGACGGCCTTGAATCTGATGAAGGCAGCGCCCGGCTTTTCGCGGGCTGCGCAGCCGATTAGCGTGGACGGACCGAGCGTGGCCGAGGCGGGCGAGTACTTGGGGCGCCGCCTGGCGGCGAAAGGCGGCGGCGCGCTGCCAGGCGACCTGGCCGACCTTGTTGCCGCCATCCACGACAACTGGCTCCTGTTGCAGAAAGCTGCGTCGCTCTTGGTCGCTGGGTCTGCGGCGGCCGACGTGCGGGCCCGCCTGGTGAGCGAGGCAGAGGTCCGGTTTGCGGCCATCGGCGTTTTGGACCGGACACCGCACGCTGCGTGCGGCTTAGCCCTCGCGCACGCCCTCTCGGCCTTACCGCCGAGTACTTCCTTGCCACCCGCAGCCTTTCACCGCCTGTGCCCCAACCCAGCCGCCCAGGACGCGCTGCTGCTGCCTGAAAAATTTAAAGGCGGTTGGGCCGGCCAGGCGGGCAGCCCCTTCCGGTATGAGCCGGGCGTCGGCCTCAGCTTCGCGAGCGCGGTGGATGCTGCATACGTGCGGTCGGGAGTGCTAGAGCGCGTGGCGTACGGTGGGGTTGAGGAGGGGAGAAAGGAGGCCACGCGGACAACGGCCACCTTCGGCGAGGGGGCAGGTGTGGAGGAGGTCGAATGAGAATGAGGGGGGGATGGTCTCCGCTTTGGTGTTGCTTTTCCAGGCTCTCACACCGACGCGTCAACCCCAGCCTCTCCGACTCCCTCCCGGTGGTCGCACGACACACCCCACACCGCGCGGTCTATCAACTCAAAAACTCTCAAAGCTTTGCCGGCCTGTCCTTAGTATCCACCATCTCCAAAATGAAAATGTTGCCTTTATCCCCACGGGACAGCCGCAGCCGGTCGTCCAAGTACGTCACGTCCAGCTTGCCTCGCGCCGTCGGCGGGGCGTCCACCGGGATGAGGCCGAAAATGAAAAAGCGCTTGAACTGGACAGCAACCCGCGACGCGGTCTCTGGCTCCAAGGCAGCGACCACCCGGTTGAAGAAGGGGAAGGTCTCCCGGTTTTCCGCACTCAACGACGGCCCGTCCAGGACTTGATAGATTGGCCCGCTTGGCCGCAGGAAAGCCGGGCGGCCTGTCCCCAGGATCGAGGCTGACGTAGTATAGAGCAGACGCCATTTTCCGTTCAGAGCCGGCGAGGCGAGGGGTGATTTCGTGGGATTGGCCTTCTCGAGGTCGGCAAACAGGCGAGCGACGTCGGCTTTGTCAGCGTCGCTCGCGGCAGTACCCCGAGCGAGCGGGGCGATGCGGGCGAGGAGCTGAAATGCACGGTTGACGAGAGGGGTGAGAGGGTGAAGAGGGTGAAGAGGGCCATGAGAGAAGAGAGAAGGGGCGCGGCCAGCCTCTAAGTGAGCGCGCGAAAACAAGCTCTCTCTCTCTTCTCCACACCTTGTCCTTGCGAGCCTCCCGCTCCTCAGCAGACACGCCCATGAATGGCAGGGTAATGCCCCCGAACACCGCCTGCACGGGCGCCAGCGCGCGGCGGGTGAGGCTTGCGCGGCGATGCGGTGGCGCTGCAAGTGGTGCGGTCGATGAAGACGTGGCGCCAGGCATTCCAGGAATGCCAGCGCGGCGCGGCAGGGCTGTTGATGTGCGAGAGGTGGAAGCTGCTGTGGTCTGTGCGCCCAGGCGGGCGGCGGCCATTTGGGGAGAGTGGAAGGAGAGAAAGCGAACAGAGCAAAAGCAGCCGAGAAAAGAGAGAAGACGGACGTGTGAGGTTTTGGGGGTTAGAGTGGGCCAACCTTGACCCGCCGCCCGCTTCTTCTGCTGCTCCCTGCGTCCGTTGTGTGCGTTCTTCCGTCGTGCGCTTTTCGAAGTACACACAAAATTACAAGGGCCGCAACGATCTCTCAGCTCACAACGCCAAAACTAATCAAAACTTGGTTTTTCATTCTTTTTTTCTCCTCAATACGGCGAGGGCAACTGGGAGGTAAAGACGGCCCTCGCCCCACCCGCTGCCCCATCCGCGCTCGCCGCCCGGGGTGACACGTACAGCGGCGGCCGGGCTCCCGTGTAATTGGCCGGCACCATTGCCTCGCCGTCTGACCGGGCACTGGATGGGGTGAGCGGGGGCGGGTCCTCCCCGGCCAGCTTGGCCCGCAGCAGGGCCACCAACTCGGAGTCAGTGGAGGATGGGGCTCGGACGGGGGTGCCCGTCCCGCTCCGCCCTGACGCTGACCCGGGGGTGGAGGGGTCCGACGCCGGCGCGTGCATCGGCTTCCAATAGTAGCGTCCAGCGCCGGGCGCAGCGGTGACGACGATGGAGGCGGGCGAGGAGGAGGGCAGGCCCACCGCGATGCGGCCCAGCCGGGAAGGGGGTGGAGCGACAGAGGGCGCCGGGCGGAGGAGGGTGGTCTGCGCGGGGCTAGCCATGCGGTTCGTTTTGGAGCCCGCCAGGCTCAGCACGGCCGCCGCGGCCGTGCTCCCTACCTTGCTTCGGGACAGCCAGTGAGCTAGGCAGGCCAGCGGCGACGTGTCAGCGCCCACCGCGTCGCCCGCGGCAGCCGCCAGCCCTTCCTCTTCTGTTGCTGAGGTGGTGGAGGTTGAGGAGCGCGCGCCGGCGGCGCGCGCCAGCGCTGCCGGCAGCAAGCCCGTCGCTTCCAGGGCCTCCAACGCCGCGGGGACCGCAAAGTGCAGCAGGCCGGCCACCACTCCAGCACCCACGCCGGCAGCCACGTACAGGGCGGTCGCGTGCGGACGGGGGGGCGGCATTGGAGGGAGAGCAAAAAAATGCGGCGAATCTGCCCACACTCACGGCGGTGGAATGGGTGGAGAGTGGCCTGAATGTGGCCGCCGTTGGGCGCAGGGCACAAGAGCCTGACGCTCTTTGGATGAGCCCGAAGTGTGGGACGTGGAATGGGAGGACGAGCTCTCTGGGACTGGGCGCGCGCGAATTAGCACGGTCCAAGAACTATTTTTTTGTGCCACAGGCCTCCTCTCTCACCCGACTACACGCCCTTCCTCTATCACGTCCCGACCGCCACCTCCACACTGCCACCAGCACCCAGCGGCGCACCGAACGACGACGCGCCCTTCCCACCACCACGCCCGCGCCCACCACCACCCACCCTCCTCGCGACCACACTCTTCACCATGTACGGCCCGTCCAGCTCGTAGCCCAGCTTGCGGTAATAGTGGCGGGTGCCCACGCCCGAGATGACGGCGACCATGTCCGACCGGTGCTCGTTGGCGGCAATGGCTTCCGCGGCTTCCATGAGCAACGCTCCATAGCCCTGGTGCTGGTGGAGGTCATCATCCCGGGCGTGCACGGCGACCGCGGTCCCGTAGACGTGGAGCTCCCGGACGATGCTGGTTCTGCCCGCGAGCCCCGGCTGGACAGACCCTCTCTCGCCCCCACCACTCACCCGCCTCAGCCGGAGCAAGCCCACCAGGATGTCCTGGCGGGGGTCCTCGTAAGCCAAAAATGTCTCCCACCCGCCGTTGGCGGTGTAATCCCGGCGCACCAGCTCCACCTCGGCCGGCCGGACCGAGTGGTGGATGTCCTGGATGCCGACCTCTCGGGTGCGCACGTCCCGGCACTGCAGGCCCAGCTCGCCCATGCGGGCCAGCGCCAGTTCCCGCAGGTTGCCCTTTTCCACGCCGCTGGAGACGAGCGGCATGGGAATGTCGCGCTGGATGCGGTAGGCCCGCACCCAGGGCGGGATGAGGGCCAGGATGCGGGCGACCAGGTCAACCAGGACGGCCGGGTCGTAGTTCCGGTACATGCCCGTCCGCCAGAGCTCGTACAGGCCCGTGCCCCGGATGACGAGGGTAGGGTACAGCTTCAGGCCGTCCGTCCGGAAGGCCGGGTTCTCAAAGAACTCGCGGGCCGACTCCAGGTCCCGGTCCCACCCGACATTGGGCAGGTCGGGCATGAGGTGGGCGACCACCTTGAAGCCCGCGTCCTTGGCCAGGCGAAAGCACTTGCCGACCGCCGCCACGGTGTGGCCCCGGTTCGTGTCGCGTGCGACGTCCTCGTACGTGGACTGCAAGCCCAGCTCCAAGCGGGTGCATCCGTAGGACAGCATGGCGCCCAGGTGCGGGGAGAGGCAGTAATCCGGGCGGGTCTCGATGGTCAGGCCGATGCATTTAGTCCGGCTTTGCTCGCTGTAGCGGACCGCCTCCGCCACGGATGCGGAGGCATGACCCGACAAGGCGTCGTGCAGGTTGCGGATAAAGTAGTCGCGGTAGTCGGGCGGCAGGGACATGAAGGTGCCGCCCATCAGGATGTACTCGACCTTGTCGGCCGCGTGCCCCAACCGGCGCAACTGGTCCACCCGGGACCGGGCCTGAAGGTAGGGGTCGTATCGGGCCCGGATGGCACGCATGGAGGTTGGCTCGTAGCCCGTGTAGGATTGGGTGGAGTATTCAAAGTCCGAGTCGGGCCCGCCCGGGCAGTAGACACAGATGGCGCCCGTGGTCGCGATGTGCGGGCACCGGTGCGGCTTGGACATGACCGCCACGACCGCGATGCCGGAAGCGGACCGGACGGGCTTAGCGCGCAGGCGGGGCATGAGTGCGGTGCGCTGTTCCTCGGGGACGGCGGCGATGATGTCGACCAGCTTGGGCACCTTTTCGACGCCGTACCGGGCGGCGGCCTGGGATGAGAAGGGAGGTTGAGCGTGAGAGCGGAGTGGTGGGTGCACGAGGAGAGCAGAAAACCTCTCCAGTTGTTTTTTTTTACCTGGTACTTGATCAGGTTGAGGTCCACATCCTGGCCGGCCGCCAGACGGGTGGTCAGCTCGCCGATGATGTCAGCGATGGCCGCGACGCGGGCCTGAGAGATGAGTGGAGGAAGAGGGATTGAGCGAACAAAAAACCAGGCGCGAGACGGCGACGGCCTCGCCGTTCTCTCTGTTACCTCATCCTGGGTCATGGAGGGCATGGCTGGCGGGGTGCGAGACTGCGCAGCCTACGCAGAGCGAGAGAGCGAAGGGAAAGGATGGAGGGCCCTTTTCGCGCGGCGCGGTCGCCGTGCGAAAAGCCACCGTCGGCGGCGTGCCGCGAGAGTGGAGTGTGGGGTAGCGAAGACAAACTACACGGACAAAAAAAATAAAAACTTCACAGCGTCACGCCCCGCACCCCCACCACCCCACCTCCTTCACGCTCAGAGCCCCACACCAGCACGCAATCCACCCACTCCTTCATCTCACCGCACAGCACATATTTCAAAGAAGAGATGCGGTCCACGCCCGCCCTCCGCCCGTCTGCTCGGCCGCTCACCGCCGGTCGGCGGTCGGCGGCCCTCCTCCCGGCCCGCCGCCCCGCCACACCCCGCGCTGAACCCGTCACGGGCACGGTCGCCAAGGCGACTGACTTCACCAAGCTGGATGAGGCGTGCCTGACGTGAGTTGAAGAGAAAGGACGGGCCTTTTCCTTTTTTTTGCTCGCGCGCCCGACTGCTTCAGCGCTCTCAACCCGCTTCGACCACCACCACCACTCTCTCTCTCGTGGTGGTGGTGGGTGGCGCGCACTGGGAATCGCCGCCCGCCCGCAGGGTGGTGTGCTCCTGCTCTTGCCCCCTCTCTGACACGAACTGACACTCCCCTCTCTCCTCATTCCTCTCCCTCCCTACACCAGCATGAAACGCGCTCCCCCCTCTGAAAAACTCCTGTACGCGGCTGACGTGGCAGCCGCGCTCAAGGATCTGGGCGCCGCGGGCGCTCTCCCGAAGTGGGGTGCCGCCCTGACCAACCCGCCGCTCACCCGCCGCTCCGTCCAGTTGGGCGAGCTGCGCCAGGTGGGGATTAAATCGCCGGAAAGCGTCGCGCGCCCGACCGTCCGCAATGACCTCGCCTTTTTGGTCACCGTCGTTGGCGGGTCTTCCGTCCTGGCTGTCCTGGCCGGTGCGCTCCTGCCCGGCGACCTGTCTGGCTTTGGCGCCTACCTGGCCGGCGGCATCTCCATCGCCACCCTCGCCATCGGGTCCACCGCCCCGGGCTTGCTCTCCTTTATCATTGACAAGTTCAGCCGCGTCTTTCCTGATTACCGTGAGCGGTTGAGGCGCCATGAGGCCGCACACTTCTTGTGCGGGTACCTACTGGGCATGCCCGTGACGGGCTATTCCTTGGACATCGGGGCAGCCCACACGGATTTCGCGGAAACCGAGCTCAAGGCGCGCCTGATCGAGGGTTTCTTGGACGAGGAAAAGACGGCGAAGTACGCGGTCGTCGCCATGGCGGGCGTCGCGGGTGAAGGGCGGTGGTCCGAGGAGGTGGTCGGCCAGAACGCTGACCTCCAAGACCTGCAGCGCATCCTCAACCGGTGCCGCACCGCTGGCGACCGTAAGCTGAGCGATGGCGACCAACAAAACTTTTCGCGGTGGGCGGTCTGGACCGCGGCGCGCCTGCTGCGGGACAACCCGGCCGAGTATGAGGCGTTGCAGGGGGCGATGGAGAGTGGGGCGTCGATTGCGGACTGCATCCGGGCGATCGAGGGGGCCAAGAGTGTGGCCACGAACTGAGAGGGAAGAGGAGAGGGCAGCCAGCAGGGAGAAGAGGAGAGGGGGGGGGGGGGTTAGAGAGAGAGACAGGGCGTTTGGGCTGAGACCCGACTTTCCACGCCGGCCCCGCATCGCCCCGTCCCGCCCATTATCAGGCACCTGGTTCGATGCTGACCACGATGCGGGCATTGGGGAAGGAGAAAAAGGGCGGGAAAGGGTGTAAATCGGCCTCTAATCAACACACCCACTCTCTCCAGTAGAGGCCCTTCCCCCCCGACCAGCTCCCTCCTCTAATCTCTTTCTCTCTCAAAGCACCAGCCGCGCAATGTCGCCCTGCGAGAAGTCATGCCGCTGGGACAGGACCTCCCGGATCTGGGTGTCGGACAGGCGCCAGGTGTAGGCCGTGTTGGCAGCGTCGGGGCCGAAGAATTCCTGGACTTCGGCCATGGATTCACAGGAGAGGAGGGTGGCGACCTGCGTGAGCCTGGCAAACTTGTCGCGCACCGACCGCTGAGTCACGTCCGCCAGGGAGGTGACCAGGTCGCGGATGTTGCGGTCCAGCTGGAGGCCGCCCAGCTGGTTGAAGCGTTTCAGTCGGAGGAGGGCTTCGACACGGTCGACGACCTGTGATGAGGGGGGAAGAGGAGCGCGATGGGGGATGGATTTTTTCAGCAAGCATTTTTCATGAATGAATTTGGCCACGCGCAGGGGCTGACCCGCTCCTCCGCACGCTCTCTCTCTCCACCAAGGCCTTGCCCGCATCGCGTCCGACCCCTGCGGACCAAGTGCGGAGATATGAATGGCCCCGTAGCCCAAATATGCCCCCCTTCTCCTGATCTCTCACCTTGTCCAAAATGTTGGAGACGACCGCGTCGTATGGCCCACCCGCCATGATGGGCGACAGGAATTGGAGGCAGGCCATGAAGGCCACCAGGAAGCGCTGCACCCAGGACTCGGCGACCTCGTTGGCGGCGTACTGGGCTTCTGTCAGCTCGAAATTGACGGTGGAGACCTCGTCCATGAAGGGACTGCGAAAAGAGAGGGAAATGAGAGGGTTGTCGCGCACAGTTGCAGCGATCTCTTTGCGCCGCAACACCGCCCCAGGGGGTTTCTGTACACCTCCGCACTCTATATTGGCAAGAGTGCGCAGCAAGCACACGCCCCTGCACCCTCCATTGCCACTGTAATGCTCCCTCGACGCACCGGATGCGGGGCATCAAACCATTGGCCAACTGCTCCACCGACCGCGCGGCGATCGCATCAAAGTCGCCCGCTGTCTTGGCCAGGTCTGCCAAGATAGACTGGACCCGGTCCCGGCCGGAAAGGGCGGGGAAGACGTCGGCGGCGAAGGATTCCAGGTCGGACCGAAGTTTACCGACGTAGCTGAAGGTAGAAGGGGAACGCGGTTTTGAATGTAAGTCAGTGCGTATGCGGGGTAATGGACGTGCACACCTAATGGGCAGACGACGTGCGGAAAAAAAGGGCGTGTTGGGGGTAAACGCTCCCTATCTCCGCACTCCCCTCCCTCTCACTTACCCAGCACTGGCGTCAATATTGTTGAAGACAGCGGCCTGGCTGGCTGCCTCGTCCGTCCCGGCTGCGCCGGTCTCCACCACGCCAGCCAGGAGCTGGACCAGGCGCAAAGCCGCGGACTAGAGAAGGGGTGGAAAGGGTGATTTGCGGAGAAGTTGGTGAAGGGTGTGAGTGTGCGGACTTGCTTAAGGCGTGCGCGTGCGGTGAAGAAAAGCGTGGTTGCGTCCCGCAATCGGTGCAGAGTACAAGCACACATACGCGCACCACCTTTTAAAAGCGTGCGGGGAAGGGCAGGGTTCGTACCACCCCAGTCCACCCATAACCACTCGTCCGCATTCCCCCCTCAAACTCTTCATTACCTTCCACCGCGCGTCCAGGGCCGCCCGCAACTGGCTGGCCAACATACCATTGCCCTGGCCCAGTACTGTACAAGCGCACTGCGTGTTGCCTGTCGCCAGGGCCCGCCGGCACGACTTCTGGACGATGAAAAAGACGTCGTCCACCATGGAAGAGAGTAGGCTGCCCGGACTCCATTCGTCGATGGCGATGGCTTTCTTGACGTTTTGTTCCAAGTAATACTCCTCCTGTGGTGTGTGGGGAGGTGGTGCGGAGTGGTGGGTGAAGCGTGCGGAGAAAGGAGGGCGGAGGGCGGAGGGGTGCGGCGTACTTGAAAAGACAAGAAAAAAGGGAGTGGCTCCCGTGTCGACCCGCTCCCTTCTCTCACCTCCAAGCCCTCTAAAAAAATGCACGCCCGCCTCTTCCTCGGCCCCCGCCCCCGCCCCTCGCCCCTACCAAAGCTTCCAAGCCTCACTCCAGTACTCACCAGGTTGATGTACGAGCTGACCAGCTCCCGGACGGTGATGTTGAACTGGCCTGACCGGAACGCGTTTTCCCTTTTACCACCCAGCGCGTCGGGTGCGACCGCGTTGGCCATGCACGCCAGCGCGTACTGGTTGTACTCCTCGCTGCGCTGGTACAGGATGAGGATTTCTTCCAGGTAGGATTCGACCTGGCGCGGGTCGACGGGCGCGGGAGAGGTGGACAAGGCAGCAGCGCCCCCGTCTTTGGCCGGCGAGGCGTGGACCATCGTCGTCACCTGGACGAGCGTGGCCAGGCCCCGGTGTTGGGCGTACCGTTGCAGGATGCGGGCGCCGTGGACGTCGCACTCCTCGTGCAGGGCGAGAGCGACGTCCAGCAAGGCTGGCTGGCCAAACGTTTCCGCCACGAGGCTCGCATTGGCGTCCAGGGCGGACACAATGTCTTTGAACAAGCCAGTCAGGGAGTCGATGAAGGCCGCCCCACTGCTCCCGCCCGTGCCTGCGCCTTCCAGTAACGCCGTGTAAGCCTCCGACGCCCGTTCTGCCACCAATTTCCGCAGATAGGCCTGGAACCAGGCAAGGCCTTCCGACTGGGAGGTAAGGAGTATGGAGGAAAGGTGAGCATAGGTGAGTTATCGACGGCCGGAAGCGCAGTTTTTTCCCTGGTCCAGGTCAAAAAGGCCCAGCGCCATCTTTTTCGCTCAGCCACCCCGCCCGACCGCCTTCCAACCCCTGCACTGCCCCGCCCGCCCCTGCCAAACCATAGCCCACGTCCTCTTACCTCCATGTCTAAGGGGTTGTAGAGCCGAATGAACCTGTCCACCGCGTCATGGTCGCCCACCCGCGACGCCACTTCCAGGCGGGCGTGGATGGTGGCCGCGAGTTGGGCGCGGGCCGCCCTGACCGCGTCGTGCTGTTCCGCCATCTGGCGGTCTTCGGCCACCGCGGCCGCCGCCGCCCCAGACACGAAGCGAGCCTCCAGGTCCCGGAACTGGGCGATGTGGGTGGCGGCCGCCTCGAAATCGTCGGCCGCCAGGGCCCGGCGCAAGCCGTCGACTGCCTCGGTCCGGCCGACCGTCGCAGTGATGTGGGTCAGCGTCTTGTTGACCCGGGACTGGGCGACATCCAGCTGGCGCACCTTGCGGGACACGCGTTCAGAGAGGGCGCCTGTGGAGGCGATGCTGGTGGCCAGGGCCTGGGCGTCAGCCTTGAGGGCGCGGAGGGGCTGGGTGGGGCGTGGGGGGGGAAAAAGTTAGGGGGAAAGATGCGGGGCGCGCCGGCGAGGAGGAAAACGTCTGAGAGGATCGAAGGCGCACCTCTGCCGGGGCCGCGCCGCCGTGAGGAGGACATGGCAGCCCCGCCTCGCCCTCCCGCTGCCTTTGTGACCACGCGTGCCCTGCATTGCGAAGCAGTGCGATGCAAGCAAGGGCGCGGCAGGGGGGGAGGGGCAGGCCAATGCCCTCGCCCTTGCGTCCCTTGCTCGGCCGACCCCGACCCGAGTGTCTACGCTGTCCATTCAACGGCCGCCCGGCCAGCCTTCCACCCCACCCCGCCCCACCCCGACCCCCGGAAGTTGGTCATAAGGGAGTGGGCCACCCGAAAAGCGGGATGCCACCCCCCAGCGCCCTCTCCTCTAAAAGTCGCTTCTCACCTCACTCGTCTGCTCTGCCAGGCAGGCCAGGTCTCGCTCCAGGCCCGCGCGCGCGGCAAGCAGGGCCTCGAGCTCACCATCCACGCCCTTCTCCGCGCCCGCCACATCCACCAGGGCCCGGCTCACTTCCGCCAGGCTGGACAGCTGGCGGGCCGTGCTCAGCTCCAGGGGGGCGGGCGGGTCAAGCGGAGGGTGGGTCATGTGGGCGCGTGATGTTTTTGAAGCCGTGGCGCGGGGAAAACAAATAAAACAAATAAAAAACGTCGATCTGAACCCGCTGCTCGCTTTACACGCCGTCACGCTCTCTCCTCTTCTCTCTCTCACCCGCCGCCGCCGTTTGCCTTGGCCAGCACGTCCTCCGCGCTCGGGGTGACGTACTCCATGACCACACAAACCAATACGTCGCCCGGCTGAAAGTCGCTGAAGCCTTCCAACACCACCCCACACTCCGTCCCGCGCCCGACCCGGGCGACGTCCAGCTTGTGGCGGCGCAGGGAGGTGCAGGCGCCCTCGTGGATGGTGGCGCCTTTACGGAGGACACGCAGCGTCTCGCCCTTGGCCAGGGCGCCCTCGCCCACACGCACACCAGCAACCGCAGTGACCGCCGCGCCCGTCCCGCCGGAGGTGAACACCTGCAGGACGTCCGCCTTGCCGACCACCACTTCCTTGCCCACGCGCGGGGCGGCGCCCGCGACCCAGCCTGCGACCGAGTCGAGCAAGCGATAAATGACGCGCTCGCCCGCGACGGGGACGCCCAGCCTTTTGGCCTCCCGTTCGATGGGTGGCCCACCAGTGCGCACGCCAAAGGCCAGGACCCGGGCCCCAATGGCGGCGGCGTGCTGGATGTCGGACAGGGTGACGGGCCCGACGGCCGCGCTTGCGACGCTCACTTTGACGCCGTCCATGGCCAGCGCTTCCAGGGCGTCCGAGACGGCCTCACAGGAGCCCTGGGTGTCGGCCTTGATGACCAGCAGGACGCGGGCCGGGGCGGCGGCCGCGGCGGCGGTAGAGGCGGCCGCCAAGTCAGCCGCCGCGGCGGCAGCTTTGGCGACCGCGGCAGGCGCCGCCCCCCGGCGCGACGCTTTCTTGGTGGCGGCCGCGACGGCCGCGGCCACCGCGTCGGCGGCAACGGCCTCCGCCGCGCCCATCACGGTCGCGGCCTGGCGTTTCTCCTCGGCCCGCTGCGCCCGGGCTGTGCTCAGGCGACGCGCCCGGTCCTCTGTGGGCAGCACAGCCAGCGTGTCGCCCGCCTGGGGCACGCCCCGCAAGCCCGTCACCTCGGCTGGGTGGCCGGGTAGGACGCGCTCCAGCGGGCTGCCGTCGGGGCCTGCCAGGGACCGGACCTTGCCCCACTCAGACCCGACGACAACGGCCTGGCCCGGCTCCAGCGTGCCGGCCGTCACGATGACGGTGGCAACAGGGCCTTGGCCTTTATCCATGCGCGCTTCCACGACCGTCGCCTCGGCCGGCCGCCCCTCGGCGGCCGCCGTCAACTCCATCAGCTCCGCCTGGAGCAGCAGGGCTTCCTCCAGCTCGCGCAGGCCGACCCCGGCCTTGGCCGACACCTCCACAGCCTGCACCGTCCCGCCCGCTTCTTCCAGCTCCAAGCCTTCCTCGCCCAGTAGCTGGCGCCGCACGCCCGCCGGGTCCGCGTCGGGTAGGTCGCACTTGGTCAGGGCGACCACGACCGGGCAGCCCGCCGCCCGGATGTGGGCGATGGCTTCCTTTGTCTGCGGTTTCACGCCGTCCCGGGCGTCGACAACCAGGACCGCGATGTCGGTCAAGTGCGCGCCCCGGGAACGCATGGCCGAGAAAGCGGCGTGGCCGGGCGTGTCCAGAAAGGTGATTGTCGAGGCCGAGGCCGGCATGGCCACCTCGAACGCGCCGATGTGCTGGGTGATGCCGCCCGCCTCGCCCGCCGCGACGGCCGTGTTGCGCAGGGCGTCCAGGAGGGTGGTCTTCCCGTGGTCAACGTGGCCCAGCACAGCCACGACGGGCGGGCGGGGGACGGCGGTGCCGTCAGGTGAGGGCAGGCGCTCGACGACCACTGCTTTCCCTAGCTCCAGGGCGAGCAGTTCGGCCGCGTCAGGTTCGACCGCCTCCTCCTCCGACCCGGGGCGGACGCCCAGGCCGGCCAGGGCTTCCTCCAGGGTGTCCACGCCGACGTCCAGTAGGCGGGCCAGCTCTCGCACGGTCACGCCTGCAGGGATATGGATGTCCGCGGCCTCCACGCGGGACGCGGACGCAGCGGCGGCCGCAGACGCGGCGGCCGCCTTGCGCCGCTTTTCCGCCGCGGCCGCCTTGGCCGTGACAACCGGGCGATGGTGCAGGTGCGCGCCATTCCCGTCCCAGCGCCGGCGCTGCTGCTGCTGCCAGGCGTTGTTGTTGTTGTTGGCGTACGCCGCGGCGTTGCCGTCGACGCCGTCACCACCACCACCATCCCGCGCGTTCCAGCGCCTCCCGTCCCGCCGCCCAGCCGCGGCCGGCCGGTCGTCCATGTGAGGGACCCAGCCCCGGCGGGGCTGTTGTTGCTGGTTCAGCTGCTGCCGATGGCGGGCCTGGCCTTGGCCCTGGCCCTGGGCCTGGGCCTGGCGGTCGGCGGGCGCCGCCGCCGCCGCCTGCCCACGGTTGGGCGTCCAGGGCCGGTTGGTGTTGTTGTCCGTCCAGCCACCGCAGCCGCCGCCGTTTCTGTTGTAATTGTGGTTGCGATTGTTGTTGTCGTACCGGGGCGTCCACGAGGAGGTCCGGTTGGCGTGGTCGGTATGGTCGTTATTGTTGTACCGGGGCGTCCAGGAGGAGGTCCGGTTGGCGTGGTCATTGTTGTTGTATCGGGACGTCCAGGGCGTCCGGTTGGCGTGGTCATTGTTGTTGTACCGAGGCGTCCAGGGCGTCCGGTAGGCGGCGTTGGCGGACGCACCCCCACCCGCCTCACCCCCACCACCGTCCCTCCCCGCCCGCCCAGCCGCCCAGGCCGCGCTGCGTGCCCGGTGCTGGTTTTGGGTCGACGACGACTTCGGCGTCGTCGACGAAGACCCGTCGCCGTCCCATTCCAGGTCATTGGCACCGCTGACCACCACGGGCGCGGGGGACCAGTCAGTCCAGCCGCCGGCCCGGCGGTGGTGGTGAGGTTTGTGGTGCTGCTGCTGTGACCAGGTTGCAGGCGCGCCCTCACCGGCGGTCGTCGCATGTCCTCCCCGGTTGGCCCGCCCGAGATCCTGGGGGCTGCATGCCGGGCGGCCGGTCTCAGGGGCTGTTCCATCCTCACCCACGCGTGGCCCTGCGTGTCCTTTGGCGGTGGAACCGGCAGGCCGGCCGCGCCCGCGAGGCGGCGTGGCAGGCTCAGTGTCGGGGCGTTGGGAGGGCGGGTCTTCGTGTTGGGGCGCCGCCGCCTGCTTCCGCGCTTTAGGCCGCTTCTCAGGCTCGTCAGGGAGAGCCAGGGCGTGTGCCGACCTGGTGGTGGGCGCGGATGCACCAGGCCGCCAGGCGGACGCGCTATAGGCGGAGGTCGTGCAGCAATGCGACGTGGCCGCCATCGCCGGCGCGGGCGAAGAGAGCAGGTCGCGACTGCCAGCTCCCGCGCCTGGTCGCCGCCGCCCGGCAGCCAGGAGGGCGGCCAAAAGGCGGGTGGTGGCATGGCGGACGGGGGTGGCCATGACGTGTGGTGTGTGTTGTTCGTGTGTTGTTCTCTCTAGGCGCGCGGCCCTGCGCTTGTGCCCCACGAGGGAGAGAGAAAAACTGTAAGACTAGCGAGAGGGGTGGCCTAGATGCCACACCCGAGCAGTTTCAAATAAAAAAAGAGGTCGATGTCCACCCCTTACGAGCTCCTCGCCCGGGCCAACACGGTCTACTCCAAGTACGAGAAGTATGTGGTCCAACGCCCGGGCGAGGGCGAGGATGAAGACTGGCGCCGGGCGGACGGCGCGTACGGCGTCGCGTACTCGGCCATGCTGGACCGGGTCAACGGGTTGATGCAGGCGAGGAGGAGACAAGAGAGGGGGAGAGAAGGTGTCGCCCCTCTCTGCCGTTCTCGCGTTCCCTCACTCCTCTCCCACCCCTCCACTCCAGAAAGCGGATGAGGTCCGGGCCACGACGGACCGGGCGGCCAAGGCGGCCCTGAATGCGGACGTCCGGTATGAGAGGGGATAAGAGGGGGACGGGGTTGAAACTGCCGTCTCTCCCTTTTCTCACGCGCACACGCCTCTCAGCCGCGCCAAGGCCGCCATCCTCGACACCGACCTCCCAGCCTTGTACAGGCTGCTGGCCAAGCGGGGCATCATCAAAGCCTCGACCCCAGACCAGCTGGCGACTCGGCACACCCAGCTGGCCGCCGCGCGCGAACTGGTGGGCGGCGTCCCTGACGGCGTCCACGCGGCCGCCTCGCCGCCCAGCCTGGCCGGGCGGTCCGGCCTGTTGGGAGGGGAGGGCGGCAAGGGCACCAAGGCGTCGGGGAATGCTGTTAGCTTGATTGCGGCGGCGCGCCCGTCTGGGTCCTCCTCCCCCGGCCGCCCGCACCCCACGCCTGCGCGTGTGGATGCTGAGGGATACTGGTCTCAATCAGAAGCGGCAACTTCCTTCCGGGCCGAATACGAGGCCTCAAAGCAACGGCAGGACGGTTTCCTGGACGGCATTGAGAAAGGCCTGGGCGACCTCAAGGATATCGGTACGGCCATGGGCCGGGCCCTGGACGAACAGTACATCCTGACGGCCGCGATCGACGACAAGGCGAGAAGATGGCACGCGCGGTGTGGGGGGGGGTTTAGGTCTGCACGAGCCTGGAGAGAGAGAGCGACACTATCCCCTCTCTCTCAGCCACCCCCACCCTCCCTCTCCCCATTCTCTGCAGGTCGGCGACGTCACCAAAAACATCAAGCAGTCCAGCACGCGGGTGAAAGCCCTGCTGACCGAGATGCGGCCCGCCCGCAACTTTTGCATCGACGCGACCCTGCTCTGCATACTCCTCGCCATCGGCTTGTCCATCTACAACGCGGTCATGCAGCAGAAGGCCCGGGCGGCGGCGGCAGGGTGATTGGGGGGTGAGAGGGTGCAGAGCTTTTGCTTGTGTGTATTCGTGAAAGAGAGAGACACCGTGTGCCGGCCGGCGGGGAAAAAATCACACCACCACCCACCTCGCGCGCGCTCACATTCTCCATTCTCCCTTCCCCTCTCTCTCTCAACGCCACCACTCCTCTCCTCGCCTCTCTTGCACTCTCACTTGCTCTCCTCCAACCACGCCTTGAGCTGGGCCATCCGGGCGTCCAAGGGCACGTACGCCCCCGCGTCCGCCACATCCCCGCCCTCGGCGGCCAGGACCTCCAACTGTTCGCCCACGTCGGCGCCCTGCAGGGACCCCGTCAGGGCCAGGCGCAGGGGCATGAACAGGCGCTTGCCCTTGCGCGCCTGGTCCTTGCCGACCGCCTTCACCCAGGCCTTGAAACCTTCGCCCCCGCCGGCGACGGCGGACGCCAGGTCGCCCGAAGCGTGGGCGGCCAGGACCGCGCGGGCGACCTGCCCGAAATCGTCTTCCAGGATAGCCTCCGCTTTAGGGTCCGCCACGCTCTCCGCCAGCGGGTAGGCCAGGATCTTGCGGAGCTCGACGTCGGCGTCGCCCAGGAGTTCCAGGGACGTCTTGACAATGGCAGCCGCGGCCTTGACAAAGGGCGACTCGGGCTCCGATTTGAGCAGGCCGGACGCCCGCCACACCACCGCCACCTGGGCGACCAGCTGGTCGTCCGGAAGGGCCCGGAGGTGCTGCCCATTCATCCAGGCCAGCTTGGTCTTGTCAAACACGGCCGGCGACTTGGTGATGCGGTCCAGGGAAAAGGCGGAAGCCAGCTCGTCCGCCGTGTAGATCTCCTGCTCCGTCCCATCATTCCACCCCAGCAGGGCCAGGTAGTTGACCATGGCCGCGGGGAGGAAGCCCTGCTCCTTGAACTCGCCCACGCTGGTCGCGCCGTGGCGTTTGGACAGCTTGGACTTGTCCGGGGCCAGAATGAGGGAGACGTGGCCAAAGGCCGGCGTGTCCCAGCCCAGGGCCCGGTATATGAGGACCTGACGCAGCGTGTTGGGCAGGTGCTCCTCCGCCCGGATGACGTGGGTGACGCCCATGAGCGCGTCGTCGACGGCCACGCAAAAGTTGTAGACGGGCAGGCCATTGGACCGGAGGACGACAAAGTCGCCGACGGCGGAGGTGTGGAAGCGGACCTCGCCCCGGACCTGGTCGGCGATGATGACATCCTCGTCGGGCGGGACCCGGAAACGGTAGCAGTGGGGCGTGCCCGCCGCCAGGGCGGCCTCCACCTCCTCCTTGGGCGCGGTCGCCCACTTGCCCCGGTAAATGGGGGGCAGGCTCTTGGCCTCGGCGTCGGCCTTCATGGCCGTGATCTCCTCGTCCGTGCAGAAGCAGGGGTAGGCCTTCCCCTCCGCCACCAGCCTGTCGACCAGGCCCTTGTACAGCGCCGTCCGCTCGGACTGGCGGTACGGCCCGCACGCCCCGCCCACGTCGGGGCCCTCATCCCAGTTGATGCCCAGCCACTCCAGGTCGCGCAGGACGGCGGCCTCCGACTCCCGGGTCGACCGGGCGGCGTCCGTGTCCTCCACCCGCAGGATGAGGGAGCCGCCAGTCTTTTTGGCGTACAGCCAGTTGAACAGGGCGGTCCGGGCGCCGCCGACGTGCAGGTTGCCGGTCGGTGAGGGGGCAAACCGAACGCGGGGAGGGCCCGTTCGCGGGGCGGGCGTGGCCGTGGCGGAGGAGGCGACCTCCACGGCGGCGGCGGACAGGACGCGGAGCCAGGGGCTGTGAATGGGACGGGACAATGTGGGTTGGATGAGGTGCAGGGAAGTGAGCGACGGGGCTTTCGTCGATTTTCGGGACACGCCTCCCCTTGGCCGACCAAGGCCGACAGGCCACAGCCTAGGCCAGCGCAGCCACTCTTGCAACCTCCCCCAACGCAAATCCCCCCCACCACCAACTCACCGGCGTGCGCGGCCCAGGGTGAGGATTTGTGGACGGGTGGCCGCGCAGAACGCGGCGGCCGTCGATGCCGGGCAGCCGGGCCCGACGGCGCTCCCATGCAGCCGGGCTGCCGCCAGGCGGCCGGCCGCCCGGGGCATAGCGCCCGTGGCACAGGGACGGACGGCGGTCGTCATGTGCGTGTGGAGAGGGCGTGAGTGTGAAGCGTGTGCCCTTGCTTCCCTTGCTTCTCTAAATTGTAAATTGACCTACACCCTCAGGGGCGCCCCCGACCCCCGACCCGCTTCTCCATCATCCTTCACCCTTTCACCGCCACCACCGCGCTCGCGTAGCTCACACTCGAATCCTGGAGTCCCGCACATCGGGAGCTCTGGTCGTACGCCACAAACTGCACCTCATGCTCCACCTCACCACACGCGGCCAGCATGGCCAAAAATAGGGAGATCGGGTGGCGCCCGCACACGGTGTTCCCCGTGCGGGCGAGGTACGCTCGGAAGCCCGGTCCGTCCTGGGCGGCGATCAGGGCCATGCCCTCCCGGTCCAGGGCCTCGATGCTGTCGGCCAAGTCCACACCGGCCCGGGTCCTGACGTACCCAAACCGGGAGCCCCAGTGGCAAAAGTCGGACGAGACGACAAAGAGGTTGGAGGGGTCGGCGAGGTAGGGCGCGAGTGCGGCTGCGACGATCGCCTCGGCCTCCGGGCCCAGCGCGCCCACCATGATGGGGATGATGGGGATGGAGGCCGGAATGCCCGGCCTGGCGCCCAGGGCCGACGCCAGGAAGGGCAGATGCAGCTCCAGGGAGTGCTCGGCCTCGTCCACCGCGAGCGGCGAGGTGGAGGCACCAAACGCACTCGTCGCGAGCAGGGCCGCCCGGGTCGGGTCGTCCACGGCCAGGGCGCCCAACGGCGTCGCGCACGCTTCCACCCCAGAAATGGTGGCCTCCTTCGAGTACACGTGGTGAGAGGGGCCTAAAACAAATGCCCGGCGTACGCGGCCCGCCTCCACGCCCGCGTACGCGTGGGCCAGGACATGGGCGCAGTAGGAATAACCGGCGTGAGGCCCGATGAGGGCGCGCGTGGGCGTGGCCGCGAGGTGGCGGCCCGTGGTGGAGGTCGCGTAGGACGGCTCCGCGCCGTTGGCTGTGGCTATTTTAGCGTCTCCTTTAGCAGCCGCGGCCCGTGCAGCCCGGGCGGTGGCCATGCAGGCGTCGACCTGGGCGGCGAGGGTGGAGGCTAGAGGGAGAGGGTTTGGTATGAGTTGGGGTCGGGGTCGGGGAAGAGCAAAATGCTTGGTCTTTTCTCTATCATCGATGCGCACCATCCGCCTCATACCAGGACCCCGAGTGCGTGGCCTTACGGATGCGGGGCATGTGGTGAGGGTGAGTGGTTGTGGAGGGCTGTGGAGGGTTGTGGAGGCCGCGGGTGACGACAGGCGCGGTGATGAATTCTCTCGTCTCTGGCGCGCATCCCTGACCTTTGCTCGCTTTCTCTTTCATTCTCACGTACCGTCACTTCTTTTCCCAATCATGTTCCGCGGTCCCCTCTCCCTGCGGTCCGGGTATGGCGGGACGCCACCCTGGCGCCGCCCGAGCGGGTCGCGCCGTGGCACCCGGGCGGGCGCGTCATCCTCTTCCAGCGCTGGTGCGAGCGCAAAGGTAAAAAAAAGGCTCGCCCGTGAGAGGCGTGCGCGCCGACGACCCGCCGACTGCCCCACGCATGGGCGTGTATTACAGGCGACGCCAGCATTCATGGTGGATGCGAATTGCCGCATCGGGCCGCGCCCCGCATTTTTTATCTGACCCAATGCGCGCGCTGATGCCTCTTTTTCTAACCTCTTCTCCCATCAACCCAACCCTCTCCATTATATTAGGCCGCCACCGAGGGCCTCCTCAAGTCCGCCCTCACCTGCGGCACGCTCAGCACGGCGGGCGACCTGCTGGCTCAAGGGCTGGGGCACTACTTGCAGGTAAAAAGGAGCGGTGGTGTGTGTGCATGCGAGCGCTGCTGTCATCATCCATCCTCCCTCTCACACCCCTCTCTCTCCACCCTCTTTTTTCCCTCAGCCCTCGGGCACCAAGCCCGCAACCTTTGACGCCACCCGAGCCGCCCGCATGGCTGGCTTTGGCACCCTCTTTTACGGCCCCTACCAGCATTTCTGGTACCGCGCCCTGGACGCCTTCTTCCCAGGCCGCTCTACGGGCGCCTTCTTGGCCAAGGTCACGCTCAACCAGGTGGCCCTCGCGCCCGTCGTCCTGGTCGCCGTCTTCGCCTGGAACCTGGCCCTGACAGGCAAAGGGCCGACCGCGATCGCCGCCAAGGTCAAGGGCGACCTGTGGCCCACAATGGTGAATGGCTGGAAGTTCTGGGTGCCCGCCGCGTCCGTCAATTTTTACGCGGTCCCCCTGCAGCACCAGGTCTTGTACATGTCCGCCTGCGGCCTGCTCTGGTCAGCCTACCTATCGCACGCGTCCGTGACGTCTGGCGGGGGGTTGCAGGCGGCGCCGGCAGTGGTTGTGGGTGGCAAAAAGAGGAAATGAGATGAGAGAGATAGAGGCGGTGTGGTGGGAACAATTCTAAAAACAATTCCTACACTTCGTCCGTCCGTCCATCCATCCCAATCCATCGCTCTCTGCGCGGCACACGCCCCGCGCCGTCACGCTACACTCAAAAATAGCCCAGCCCCTCTCTCCCTCTCCCATTTCTCCCTCTCTCACCCACCGGACGCTCGCACCAGCTCCTGCACCTTGACCCCGTGCGTGGCTAGGTAGTAGAGCACGACCAGGACGCTGCCATTCCAGGCGCCGTGCATAAGCATCGGTGTGAGCAGGTTGCGGGACCGGGAGTAGGCCGTGCCTAGAACCAGGCCGAACGCGAAGAGCTGGGGGAAGTCCCGGACGGACAGGTGGGCGGACGCGAAGGCCAGGGCGGACAGGGTGACCGCGGCGGGCGTGGGCACCCATTTGGTGAGGGAGGGAAGGAGGAAGCCCCGGAACACGGTCTCCTCCAGGATGGGGGCCAGGACGGCCGTCACGACTAGCAGGGCCGCAAAAGTCGCAGAATCCATGTCCAGCAGGCCTGCCACCCCGTCCGCGGTGCCCCGCCCCGCCGCGGTGGCGGCGCCGTAGCCCAGGGCTTGCCCTAGGGCAGCCGCCCCCCCGATGGCAAGGGGCGCGGCAACCAGGCCGATCAACGCCCACGTCAACCACCCGTCGCGGAGGGCAAAGGGCCGGGCCACGTCCACGCGGAACACGTCCTCCGATAGAGGCGCGAACGGGGCCAGCGTGGCCCGGACGATGGCGATGCCGACGACCGTCTCCACGACCTGGTTGGCTAGCAGGACGACCGCCTTGTCGCCCGGGCCCAGGCCGGCCAGGCCGCCGCCGGCCCCGGCCGCTTTGAGGGCCAGGGGCACGCCCACCAGGCCGACCGCGGCGAAGGAGGCCGCCCACGCCAGCATGCCGCCCGCTAGGCGGGGGCCGGACCAGGTGATGCCGTCCCAGGGGCGGGTGTAGAGGGCGAGGCGGAAGAGGGCGAGCGAGGAGCCGTCGTCCTCGTCCTCGTCTTCATCGTCGCCGCCGCCACCACCTGATTTCTTTTTGGGCGAGCGTGCAGGTGACCGGGACCGCTCTAGGTTGGCCTGGCCAGGCGGAGAGGCGGCTGGGGCGGGCAGCAGCAGGAGGGAGCGACGGGGTAAGCGGCCGATTGGGGAGCGGGCAGTGAGCAGAGATGGAAAAGTAGGAGCCCGCACCGCCTGCCGCGGGCCACCCACCCGGCATGGCACAGGGTACTGGCTGACGGTCAGGCGGACATGCATGCTGGCGCGCAGTGGAGGCAGCACAGGCGCGCGGCAGAAGGAGAAAGGCAACGCACGTGTGGAGCGAGTGTGGCCGACCTGGCGCTTGCGCTCGCGCTCTCACCATCCACCCGTCCATTCCCAGGCGACGGCCCGCCTCCTCCATTCAAAACAGGCGCCCCGCGTACACCGCCCGCGGCAGCCGCGCCGCTAGCTCCGGCCACTGCACAAAAAAAAGGTCCGCCAGCCGCCCCGCGTACAGCAGGCGCCCCGTCAGGGACAGGGCCTCTGTACGGGCGATGGACTCGACGTACGCGACCCGGGTGGCCGACCGGCGGGTGAGGCTGTGTGAATGGAGAAAAAGGGCGAGAGCGAGGAAGAGCGTATGTGAGAAGGGAGAGCACATCGCGTGACGCGGCCACATCGCGTGACGCGGCCCGCCGCACTTCCGAACCGTCACATCTCATCTCCTCCATTTCCCTTACCGGCACGCGACGGCGGCCGCGACCAGGGGCAGGCACGTCCCGGGCCCGTTGACCAGCAGCAGGTCCGGCTTGGCGGCCCACACCAGGCGCATGGAGGCAGTCAGGGCCACCAGGGTCGTCCACACGGAGGTCAGGTAGGACTGGCCGACCTCGCGGGAGCGCGGGATGGTGAGAACGGTCGGGGTGGTGGGGGCGCGACTGCCGCCCTTGTTCACCAGCAGCGCCTCCTCCGCTTGGGCTGCCTTGACAGGACCCAACGCGTCCGTGGCGGCTACCACATACGTGCGCGGGCTGTACCAGGCTGGGTCTAAGGAGGCGACGAGGGCCAGCATTTCCGCGGTGTGGCCGCCTGTGAAATAAGGACATGGATGGCAGGCAGAAGGGCGGGTTGAGATGCAAGCGAGCGAGACGGGCGCGAGTTTGTGAGCTCTGCCGTCTCTTTTCTCTCTCTCACCTGATCCCAGGACGATCATCAGGCTGTGCAAAGGCATGGCTGGAATAAAGACTGCGTGTGTCTGTTGTGTTGTGTGTGGCGCGCGCAGGCGTGCGTGCGTGCGTGTGTGGGCGAGAGACAACGAATTGCCCTTTTTTTTTTCCCCCCACGCCGATGGCGGGTTTGTGGATGGATTTTCTCTTCAATTTCTCATTATGCCGGCGCCGACACCCGCCCGGCCCTGCCTCCCTCCTGCGTGCCTCCTGGTTCAGCGCGTGTGAGCGCGCACGTATAGGAACCCCCATCACTCCGCTCTCAATGAAGCGTCAGCGCGACGAGGCTGACGCCGACGGCTGCGCCGATGCGGGCAGCAGGCCCACCACCACAACGGCCGCCTCGCGCCCCGCCCCGCACCCTCCCGCCGAGCCCAGCACGTCGGGCGGAGGAGGGGCGGGTGGCGAGCCATCGCGTTCTTCCGATGCAGCTGTCATAACTGCCCGCCCGCCCCCAACTGCTGCCCCCCTCGCCCAACCCCCGCCCCCGCCATCCATCCCGGGCCTGGAACTGCCTACCGGCTGGCTCCAGTGCCCCAAGATGGGGCGGTCGCTCAAGGATTTGGGCCCGGCCTTCAACATCATTCCCATGAAGGTATGCTTTGAGAGCAGCAGAGGAGAGAGAGTAGCAGAGGAGAGAAAGATGATGAGAATGAGGAGACCGGGCACGCACTCACCAAAAACCCATTCCATCCCCCATCCATTCCCAGACCCCCCTCGGCCCCAAGTTCGACCGGGTCGTCCCGGAGGCCGCCCGCTTCTCGCCCGCCGCCATCGCCGACCTGCTCTCCTCCCAGGGTCGCCCCGTCGGCCTGGTCATCGACCTCACCAACACGGGCCGGTACTACGACCCGGCCGCCTGGGGCGCGCTGGGCATCATGCACCAGAAAGTGCTGTGCCCGCCGCGCGGGCGGGTGCCCTCTGCGCCCTCCATGAACCATTTCACCTACCTGCTCGTCCGCTTCTTCCTGGAGTGTCCGGGCAAGCACGTTCTGGTCCACTGCACGCACGGCTTCAACCGGACGGGCTTCATGATCGCCACCTGGCTGGTACGGCGGGGCGGGATGAGCGTCGCGGCCGCCCTGCGCCGGGTCGCTGAAGCGCGCACGCCCGGCATTTACAAGGCCGACTACATCTCCGAACTGTTCCGGTACTACCACGAGACCCGGCCGGCCTCCCTGGTGGCCCCTCTCCTACCGGCCTTCAAAGTCGGCGAACCCGACTCGCCCCGGCGGGATGGGGATGAACTAACGGCGGACGGGCCGCCTGCGGAGGACGACCCGGACGACCCCTTTGCGCCCACGCCCGTCGGCGCCGAGGTCGGGGCGGACGTGGAGCATGACACCGCGTTCGGGGAGCCCATCCCACCCGAGGAGGAACTGGAGGTCCGCCAGGAGGTGATGAGCCTGGCCCGCGGCGGGCGCCCCGTGGGGCCGTATGAGCGCCTCGTCTTCCCAGGTTCCCAGCCCGTTTCCCTGGACTTGGTCAACATGAAGGGCCTGACGGCCCGCCCCTACCTGGTCACCTGGAAGGCGGACGGCACCCGCTACCTGGTCTTCATCATGCCGCACGCCACCTACCTGTTGGACCGGGCATTTAACGTGCGGCGCCTGCAGATGCGGTGGCCGACGCCGGCGCGCAAGCCCCCCCCTCCCGGGGAGGGCGCGCCTCCGCCACCTCCTCCACCCTTAGTCGGCCCGCCTCACGTGTGCACCCTGCTGGATGGCGAACTGGTGATCGATGAGGACCTGACCACGGGCGTCCGTACCCGCCGCTTCTTGGCCTACGACTGCCTGGCCATCAACTCCAAGCCGCTGGTGGGCCTGCCCTTCACAGACCGGTACCGTGCGATCGAGGAGGGGCTGATCGCCCCGCGCTCCCGGGAGCGGGACGCCTTCATGCAGCGCCGGCCCGGGTGCGTGTACGATTACGGGGGCGAACTGATGCGGGTGCGGCGCAAGGAGTTTTGGCCGGTCGGTGCGGCCCGGTCCATCCTCTCAAAATTCATTCCGCGCCTGTCGCACGAGTCGGACGGCCTGATCCTGCAGCCCGCCGCCGACGGCTACGAGACGGGGACCTGCCCTGACCTGCTGAAGTGGAAGTACGCGCACATGAATTCAGTAGACTTCAAGCTGCGGGTGGACCCGGCGGGCGACGTGTCCTTGCTCCTGCTGGAGACCCGGGATTTAGGGGCGACTGCGGCGGACCACAAGAAAGGCCTCGTCCCGCTCAAGGGCGGCGAAATCGAGTTGGGCGGGCGGGACCCGGCTGACCTGGCCAACAAGATCGTGGAGTGTGCCTGGAACGGCGAGACACGGAAGTGGGTGTTCATGCGGGTTCGGCCGGACAAGGACACGCCCAACGCGTACCACGTGTACGAAAAAGTCGTCAAATCGATCGAGGACAATATCACGGAGGAGGTCCTGCTGGCAGAGCTAGAGAGGGGGGGGGGCAGCGGTGGTGGTGGTGCGCCCAGTTAGACGAGAGATAGTGTGTGTATTGTGCGTCGTCCGTTCCGTTTCTGTTTGTTTTACAGCCACTTGTCCAGCCCCGCCGCGGCCTTGCTCACTTTTGTCTTGTACGCGGCGACCAGCTTGTCCAGGCGGTCCTCCGTCTCCTCGCCCCCGCCCGCCCGCTTCTTGTTCTTGGAAAGGGGGCGGCGGGTGGTCAGGGCGGAGGTAGCGGCAGCGGCAGCGCCATCGTCGCCGCCTTTGGCAGTCCGGCGGGCCTGGCGCGGCGGCGGCGAGGCGGGTGCGGCAGGAGGAGCTGCCGCCTCCCCGCTGTGACCCCGCCGCTGCTTCTTTGCGGGCGGGCCCTCCTCCACGCCTGCTGCTACACCCGGTCCACCATCCTCCCCAGCCGCCTCACGCAGCTTGCGCTCCTTGCGGCGAGCCGACCGGCTTTTTTTGTTGGCGGCCGCGGCTTTCGCTTTGGCCTTCTCCTCGGGCAGGTCGGCCTTGGCCTTGGCCTCCGCACTCCGGACCGCGACAGCGGCGGCCGCGCGCGCGCGCTTGTGCAGGGCCCGCGCATCATCCACCGCAAACTCAACGATCGGCCGGCGGTCCGCCCCAAAGGGAGCCGGACTGTTGTTCAGGGAGCGCAGCGCGCACAGGGCGTGCTCATGGTCCTCAAACTCGGCAAAGGCCATGCCCCGGGACTTGGTGGCGCCCACGGCCTTGCCCGGCTTGGCGGCCACCGCCCCGCGCAGCACCTTCACCTGCACCAGTTTGGGGACGGCCTTGCTGGCCCGGTCAGTCACGGCTTTCACGAGCAGGGGCTTGAGCGTCGCCTCATCCACCGCAAAGGGCAGGTTGCGCAGGCACAGGCGGGTGCGGGATACGCTGAAATTGGGCGACTTGAGCTTTGTGCGCACCTCAGCAGCCGCGCGCGCTCGCAGCGCGCGGTCAGCCGGCGGCAGCGCCTCCCATGCCGGCGACCCGGGCTCGATGGCGCCCTCCTTGGCCAGGTACAAGTTGCGGCCATCGACCGCGCTCTTTTTACCGGCAGCGGAGGCGGACATGGCCAGGCCCAGGGCGGCGGCGTCGGGGCCGCCCGCCCGGGCGGTTGCCAGCGCGCGCGCGCCATCCTGGGTCAGCGCGCGGGCGAGCGAGATGGGGGACCCGCCCACGCACACGGGCGGCCCGTCTCCGGACGCCGCCCGCTCGGCGGCGGTCGCCGCGGCGGCAGCGCCCGCCTCGTTCGCGTACTCCACGAAGGCGGTCCCCTTGGGACGCCCCGTCTTCTTGTCCACTACCAGGCGGCAGGCCCGGACATCGCCAAACGCTTCCAGGCGGGTGCGGACGACGCCCACCGTCGCGTCCGCGGGCAGGCCACGCACGAAGACGGTCGCGTTCACGCCCGCCCCCGACGCGGCCAGCTCAGCAGCGGCCGCCCGGGTGCGGGTGGCCTGGTCGGCCGCGGCGACGGCGGCCCGGGCGGCCTTGGCCGCCGCCGCCGCTTCCTCCTTGGCCGCCAGGGCCGCGGCGGCCGCGGCCTTCGCGCCCGCGCTTGGGGCGGCGAGCGCGCCCTCGCCCTCCCCGCCCGTGAACTGGTCGATCACGTCCTTGAGCAGGCGCTGTTCGGCGATGACGTCGACCACAGTTCCCGGGTCGGCATCAGCGTCCGAACCAAAGGCCGGGCCGGCGTCGGCGTAGGGCGGGCCGGTCTGCTCGTCACCAGTCGGGGCACCAGCGCCTGCGCCCGCGCCCGCGCCCTCCTCTCCAGCCGCCGTCGCTGCCGCCCCGGCAGCAGCCGCAAACGCGGCCTTCCCCACCGCCCAATCCACGGCGATGGGGCGGCCGCCCAACACAACCGCATTTGCCAGCGCGATGGCCTTCGCCGCGTGCGACCGGCACGTGAAGCCCGCAAAGGCAAAGCCGCGGGGCGACCCGTCGGGCCGGCGCGGGATGTTGAGCTCCCACACAAAGCCGGCTGGGGAGAGCAGGGCGCGCAGGGCGGCCTCATCGACCGTGAATCCCAGGTTGCGAATGATGAGGCGCCACTTCTTGAGAAGGGCGCCCTCACCGGACACCTGGCGGGCCCACAGGACGGTCGTCGGCACAAGGCCAGTCACAGGAGCGGGGCTGGCGCCCCCCTTTTTCTTGCTCTTTTTTGAGGGGGGCGGCGCGTCATCGGCCGCGCCAGCGTCACCCTCCTTGCCACCACCACCACCCACGGTCGCACCGTGCAGGCGCGCCACAGCCGCCATTGCCTGCTTGACGGTACCGTACGTGATGAAGGCGACCCCGCCCGCACAGCCGTCCCGGGACAGGCCCGCCCGGGCGACTGCGTCGGCGGGGGCCGGGTTGGTGACCTCTGTCACACCACCGCCGTTGCCGCCGGCTCTGGCCAGGGCGAGGGCCGGGGCGACCATGTCGGGGGTCAGGTTGCCCAGGGCGACAGTACGGACGAGAACGTGCTTGGTAGCGGCCAGCGCTTTGGCTGCCGGCGTGCGCGTCTGCTTTTGGACCGGGCCCGGCTTGCGGGCGGCGCGGGTCGGGGCGGGAGCAGCAGCGCCGGAGGCGGCGGCAGTGCCGCCGTCCTCCTTCTCCCTGTCCTCGCCTCCTTTGCCCCGCCCCCGCTTCCGCTCCTCTAGGGGTGCCCGCTTGCGGGCCAGCTCCACCCTGACGGGCCGGCCCGCGATGGGCGTGCCCTGTAGCTTGGCCAGGGCCCGCTCGGCGTCCTCCGCCAGTGCAAACTTGACGTAGCCGCACCCTTTATGTTTGGCGGCCTTGCCCTCGCCGCCCACCAGAAAGCAGGAGCGGACGGGGCCGACCTCTTCAAAGACCGACTGCACAGCAGTCGCGGTTGCGTCGTAGGAGATGTCTGTCACGAACAGGGTGCGGCGATCGACGGCGGGGGCGGCGTCAGGCGCAGCATCGGCCGCCGGCGTGCTAGCCGTCGGCGGCATGTCGTTCTAGTAAAGCAAGAAATACAGGTTTTGATGGGTGCTGGGCGTGCTAGCCGTGCAATGGGAAGAAATAAGCACTGGCCACCTACACGTGAGTTGCAAGCAGAGAGAGCCAGGGCAGTTCACGCACACGCACGCAAGGGATGCAGGCGCGGGCGTTTCGTTTTTGTGTGCAGACGCAAAAAAGCTGAGCGGCGATAGTAAACAAAACGAAGGACCACAGAGGCATGCGGTCCGCCCGCCATCTCCTGGCCGTCGCCGCCCGGACGGCGATGCCCGGCGTGCCTGCCCAGGCCTCAGGCCCATTCATCGCCACGCCTGCCCCTCTGCCCTGGCGCCGCCTGGCCTCGTACACTCCATCATCCGCAGACGCCTCGTCGGCCGCCGCCGCTGCCGCCGCGGCCGCCGCGACCTCCTCCACCCTGGTCTGGCCGCCGCCGCCTGAAGCATTTCGGGATGGGGGCGTGCTGGATGGCCTGCGCAAGGCCCTGACGGACGAAAGAGAGAGCGGTGCGACGCTGCCGAGCCTGCCATCCCCCCCCCCTCCATCACCCTCAACAACAACCCGCCCGGCCGGCCAGGCCGGCCGCGCCTCGCCCGTCCGCCCGCCACCCGCGGTCCCCGCGCTCTCCGCCCACCGCCCGTACGCCCGCATCATCGCGGCCGACGAAGTCGCCGCCATCCTGGCGGCCGCGGCCTGCGATGACGTGTCCCTGGTGGACGGCCTGGACAGCGCGGCGGGGTGCACCTTCACGGAGGCCATGGTCTTTGGGACGGCCCGGTCCACCCGGCACGCGGCCATGGCGGCCGAGGCGGTCGTGCACGAGCTGAAGCAACGCATCGCAACCGCTGCTGCTTCTGCCTCATTGGGGGGCGGCGGCCACCCACCCGCCCTTTCGCCAGTCGTGGAAGGCGACCCGGGCATGGACGCCTGGCTGCTGGTCGACGCGGGGTCGGTCATCGCGCACGTCTTTGTGGGGGCCGACGTGCGGGCGGCGTACGATGTGGAGAGCTTGTGGAGGAATGTAGGCGCGCGGGGCGAGGAGGAGGAGGAAATTGGTGGGGCGGCGGGCCCGGGCTTGGAGAAATGAGAGAGGAGACGGTGCGGGGCTAGGATGTTGCTCGCTGCTTTTTTTCAACACCACACCTCACCCTCTCCGCTTGCTGAGGCGCCAGTCGTTCTGGTTGGTGGCAAACCGGTCAAACAGGGGCTCTATCCGCTCCCGCCGCTTGCGGCGCGACATCTTGCCCGGGTCGGCGGCTTTGAAGAACCGGGGCGCCAGCTCCACAAACCAGCGCGGGTCCACCGCCGTGCACTCCCGCATGTACTCCTTCGACGTCAGCACCAGCTCATGGTACACCACCCAGTCGGGCTGGCGCTGGAAGAGGGCTGAGCCCGGGTGGATGTAGACGGGCGTGCCGTCGACGATGGTCTTGTACCCTTCCTGCGGGTCCTTCCGCGCGGCGTGCGCAAAGTACCCGGACGCGATCGCCTGGCAGACGACGCCGTAATTTCGCCCCGCCGACACCAGGTCCAGCTTATACCGGTCCATGATGGCGACCAGCTGTTTGCGGACGTCCTGGGCGCGGCGCATGGACCGCTCCTGGATGAAGTTCTCAAAGCACCAGGGCTTGGAGAAGCCCGAGGCTTTCCAGGCCTCGTACACTGCCAGCAGGGTGATGTGGTCGCCCTCCGGCTGGGCGAACTTGGCCTTGCGCTGGTCGGCCTGGGCCTGCTTCTCCCGGGGCCGGTAGAAAATGTTCTGGGCGGACAGCATGCCGATGATGGTGAGGACCTCCTCGGAACAGCCCAGGTCGACCGACGCGATGAGCACCTTGGACAGCGGCGGGTCGAGCGGGAACTCCGCCATCTTGCGGCCCAGCCGGGTCAGCAGCCCCTCCTCATCCAGGGCGCCCAGGTTATACAGCTCCTCCAGGGCCGACACCAGGGTGGCGGGCGGCGGCGGGTCCATGAAGTCAAAGCCCAGCAGGTCGTTGATGCCCATCGCTTTCAGGGTGAGCACCGTCATGCCCAGGTTGCTCCGCTGGATCTCCGGCACCGTCAGCGGCAGCATCTCGTTCTGGTAGGCGGACTCCGTGTACAGGCGGTAGCACTTGCCGGGCCCTGTCCGCCCCGCCCGGCCCGCCCGCTGTTTGGCGGAGGCCTGGGAGATGGGGGTGACGACCAGGGAGTCCATCCCAATCTTGGGGTTGTACACTTTCTGTTTGGCGAAGCCCGGGTCGACGACGTAGTAGATCCCGTCGATGGTCAGGGAGGCTTCCGCGATGTTGGTGGCGATGACGCACTTGCGCGTGCCCGGCGGGGCCGGGTCGAAGATGCGGGTCTGCATTTCGGAAGGCAAATTCGAGTAGACGGGCAGGATGGTGAGCTCGGGGACTGCCGGCCCCAGCGACTGCATGCGCTCGTACAGGACCTGGGCCGCCGAATCGATCTCGTCCTGGCCCGTCAGGAACAGCAGGACGTCGCCCTCTGGCTCGGTCAGGTGGATCTGCATAACCGTCACCAGGGCCGCGTCCAGGTAGTCGGCCTCGGGCGCCTTGGTGTACAGGACCTCCACCGGGTAGGTCCGCCCGGGGATGGTGAAGATGGGGCACCCAAAGAAGTAGGCGGAAAACTTGTCGGCGTCCAGGGTGGCCGACGTCACGATCAGCTTCAGGTCCGGGCGGCGGGCGACCAGGATGCCTTTGAGCAGGCCGAACAGGACGTCCGTGTGGATGGTGCGCTCGTGGGCTTCATCCAGCATGATGACCGAGTAGGCCGCCAGCGAGTCGTCCAGCAAGGCCTCCCGCAAAAGCATGCCGTCCGTCATGTACTTGATGACCGTGTCGGGGCTGGTACAGTCCTCGAACCTGATGGCGTAGCCGACCTCCTCGCCCAGACGGCAGCCGACCTCTTCGGCCACCCGCTTGGAGACAGACATGGCCGCCACCCGGCGGGGCTGGGTGCACCCGACCTTGCCCGTCGCGGTGTACCCCGCTTCCGCCAGGTACTGCGTCATCTGGGTCGTCTTGCCGGACCCTGTCTCGCCGATGACGACCAGGACCTGGTTGTCCGCGACCGCCGCAATCAACTGGTCCCGCAGCTTGTAGATGGGGAGCGACTCGCGCTGCTCCTTCATGGACCGGGTGTCCCGCATCCCATACGTCGGCGCCTTGCCCAGCGCCTTGGCCTTCCATTCGGGCACCTCCATCGCGCCCATGCCCAGGCCGCGCAGCTCGGCCGCCAGGTGGCGCTCGCCCGCCTCGGGCAGCGGGTCCTCCCAGGGCCGGGACAGGTCGCGCGGGACGGCGGCCGACGCCTCCCGGGTCTGCGTCTCCCGCAGCTCGCGCCGCTCCTTGGCGAGCGCGGCCTGTGTCGCGGCCGCCCGCTGCATTGACCCGTCCGGGTTTTTCACGATCTTGATGGGCGACACCTCCACCCCCGACTTGGCGGACTGGCCCTTCAGGAAGGCCGGCTCGGTGTCATTCAGGTCGACCTCGAATTCTGCGGCCTCCTCCTCCCCGCCCTCGTCGCCCAGGAGGCCGGTCTCCGGGTCATAATTTGGGTACTCCGTCACGTCCAGCACGCCCGACTTGATGAGCTGGGTGACCTCCCACCGTTCGGGAGAGGACATGCGCTTGCCCGGGCGGCGGGCGGTGGCGGCGGCGGTGGCGGCCGGGGCGGCGATGCCGGAGAGGCCGTGGAGGGCGGACGGGGCAGACGGGTTGGTGGACTGGGGCAGGGGACCGGCTCCGCCGCCGCCGCCATTCACCTCCCGCCCCGTCGCCTGGTCGACATCCTTCATGGACAAGCTCAGCCGGCCGTTGGATGACGACAGAACTTTCACCCAGACCGCCTGCCCCCGCCGGATGGCGTCTTTTGCGGAGGCCAGGCGTGTGGAGGTGATGGAGCTCGCGTGGACGAGCCCCTCGGCCGGCTTGGCCGCCGGCCCGCCGCCCGGCGCCACCGTGCCCAGCAGCTCGACAAACGCCCCAAAATCGGTGACGCCCGTGACCCGCCCCCGGTAGGCGGCCCCGACGACGGGCGGGGCGGGCGGGCCGCCGGAGGGTGCGGGCACGGGCGGTGGGGGTGGGAGGTGGTCGTGCCGGCTGCGGGGCGACCGGGACCGGCCCCGGGAGGAGCGGCCGCCACCGCCACCGCCACCGCCGCGATGATCACGCTCCCGGGAACGGGACCGGGAGCGCGACCGGCGGTGGCCCGCGGCGGCGGCAGTGGAGGACGGGCCCGGGCCCGCACCTCCACCCCCACCCGTCAGCTCCGCGGCCAGGGCCTGCGCCCGGTCCCGGGTGTCGCCCATCGCCAGGCCCGGAAAGCGCCCATTTCCCGCTTTGGGCGGGCGGGAGGATGGGTTCGGTGCGGCGGTGGCATCGGCGACGTCGCCGCGGCCTCCACCACCCCGCCCACCACCACCATTACCGCCCAGACGCTGTGTGATCGCCCACAGCGTGGCCACCAGTGCGCCGGGCAGCTCCCCGCCCGCCGCCTTCAGAGTCGCGCCCAGGTCGGCCGCACTGGCCGCGCCCTTGGCCAGGTCCACGATGAACTCGGCCATGGTCTTGTCCGAGATGCCCAGGTGGTTTTCGAGCTCTAAAATGAGAGAGAGGGGAGGGGGGAGGCTCAGTTTTCGCGCCGCTGGCGTTGTGCTCCCTCTCTTCACGTAGCCCTACACGCGCGCACTGCACACCCCGCACACACACACGCACACACACACCCTCTCTCCACACACCTGTCGCCACCTTGGAGACCAGGGACAGCTCCTGAAGCTTGAGGAGGTCGTCCATCGCGAGTAGTGCCGCCGCGCCGTCGATTCAGTTCAGTTCTCTCACTCTCGTCGTGTGCGTGTGTGGGGCTCGGCGTGTGTGGTGTGTGCCCTCAAGCGAGATCCGGGGCGAGGGATGAGCGCGCGCGCACGCCTGATGTGCGCGTAACCGCGTGCGTCGTGCGCTGTGCGCGGTTCGCACACGGAAAGAGAAATGAGAACAGAGTGACGGCCTCTCTGCTCTCTCTGTCTCACTCTTTCCCACACACCATATTTAGAATGTCCACCCCACCCACCCCCCACGCTGTCCGCGCCTGGCGGGCGACCTGGCAGGGCCGGGTCCGGGTGGCCCTTAACGAGGCCAACCGGGCGGTGAAAGACTGGGAGGTATGAGGATGCAGAGAGGCATTCGAAAGGGGCAAAACCTGTTCCCCGCCAGCGCCGCTAACCTTTCATCACCATCATTTCATCCCACACAGACCGCCGTCCGCCAGGGCGGCCTCGCCGCCGCGGGCGTCGGCAATGCGGCCATACAGGAAGAGTAAGTACAAGAAGTGGGTCGAGAGAGGCTGGTGCACGATTCCCTCCCCCCCTCCCGTGCTCAAACCACCTCTCCCATCTACGATCCCATCATCAGTTCCCTCCCGGCCCTGCCCCTGGGCGTTCTAGCCGACTTGGCCCCCACCTTGCTGCCCGGCGCGGCTGCCAAACTACGTGATACCGGGGCCACGCACATGGCCCTACTGCTCGGCGCCCTCGCCCTGGCAGAAGGCGCGGCTGAGCGTGCTGCGCGCGCCGCCGCGTCCCTGGCCGTCCCTCCCGCCCCAGGAGACCCCGCGGGCGTCCCCGTCTTTGGCGTCCTGTCTTTGCCCTCACTGGCCGGCTGTTTTCAGCGCGTCGCGGGCGCGCTGGCGGTGGAGCTGGTTCTGAAACGGGCGATCGCGCAGGAGGTGGCGGCGGTTTTGGAGGCCAGGCAGACGAGGCGGATGGGTGGAAAGGGTGGTGGTGCGAGCGCCACCGCCACCCCCCCCTCATGTTTAGCAGGCGACGCCTTGCGGTCCCGGTTCTTGGTGTGCGTGACCGCCTGGAAACTGCAGCCCGAGCACCGGGCGGACGCGGTCACCGCGGAATTGAGCGGGGTGGCCGAGGAGATGAAGGGGTATTAGAGAACAGATGTAGTGGTAGACCTTCCCATCAGGTCACACATCTCCCCCCCCCCCCTGTTCGGCGTGTGCTGTCGCGCGGCCCCGGCCCCGCTCCACCCAATTAGCTGACCGTGTGCGGGTGCGACCCTTGCTGCACCGCGCCGTCGGCAGCCACCCAAGCATGCCCCACCCCCTCGCACCGGCGCCCTCAGGCAGGGCGCCGCCTGCGGGTGCGCAGATGCGGCCAGGGCAGACACGCCCTGGCCCGCCCCGGCCAGGACTGGGGCGCTTGCCCGCCGCCAGCCCGCCTGTGGGTGGAGGACCAGGTCGCGCAGCTGCTCTGGGCGGCGTGTCAGCTTCTCCTTCCCACAGCGGCCGGGCCCCACAGGCGACCACCCTGAGTCGGCGGCCGCCTCTCCTCCGGTCGTCGGCCAGCCCCGTGTCAGCTGTGGGCGCGCCCCTCCCGGCGCCGCGTAGGCCGGTCAATGCCGGGTTTACCATCCCAGGCCGGGGCTTGGCCCGACGGGTGACCACTCGCGCGTCAGCGGCATCGCCCGCGCCGGCCGACCCGCTGGCCCGGGCCAGCGCCTGGCTTGCCGACGCGCGGGCCTGGTTCAAAGCCAGCCCCTTTTCGTCCCGCAAATTCTTCCCCATGATTTTGCTGTGAGTTGCTGGATTTTGTGTACACGGGGGTGGAGGAGGGAGCGGAGAAGGCATGCCGAGGGGAAAGCGGCGTGCGCGGGCGCCCGGGTGGCGGTCGGAGAGGCGCGCAGGGCAAACAGAACGAGCACGCATGCTGTCGCAAGGCAAAACATGCAACGGCCACGATCCTCGCCGCTCTCGACTTGCCTGCCTGCTCTCATCACATCTCCCCGCGTCCTAGTTTCTTCTTCATGTCCTTCAACAACACGGTCCTTGACTCCCTGGCCAACTCCCTGGTCATCACCGCCTCTGGCGGCGGCACCCAGGTCATCCCCTTCCTCACCGTCTACGCGGTCTGGCCCTGCTCCATCATTTTCCTGGTCGCCTACTCGGCAGCCACCCAGCGCCTGGCCCGCCGCCACCTGTTCAACCTGGTGCTGGGGACCTTCCTGGCCTTCTACGCGGGCTTTGCCTTGCTCTACCCCTCCCACGAAGCCATTCACTTGGGCGGGATGGCCACCGAAGTCCTGGCCTGGGCGCCCGCGGGCCTGGCCGGCGCGGTCGGCATGGTCCGCAACTGGCTCTTCACCTGCTTTTACTGCACGGCGGAATTGTGGGGCGACGTCGTCCTGTCCCTCCTTTTCTGGGGGCTGGCCAACGAGACCACTCACATGGACGAGGCGCCCATCCTGTACCCGCTCTTCGGCATCGGCGCCAACATGGGGCAAACCCTGTCGGGGCGCGCGCTGGGCGTGTTTCACCGCGTGACCGACGGCATCCTCTCTGACACCGCCCAGGTCCAGGCCATGATGGCGGTTGTGCTGGGGTGCGGGCTGACGGCCATGGCCCTGCACGCCCACATCGTGCGCTCGTACCCTCCCGAGGAGGAAGGGGACGAGCCGGGCGCGGCGGCCAAGGCGGCGTGCGCCGCCGAGACGGGCGAGGTTGCCCTGGAGGCGGCCCTGTCGACGACGGACCCCGACCCGGCCTGCGCGTTGCCGCCGCCCGACCACCCCTCCCTGCGCCAGGCCTTCACCTTCCTGGCCCGCTCCCCTCAGATCCGGTGCCTGGCGGTCATGGCCCTCGCCCAGGGCCTGTCCGCCAACCTGATCGAGATCGCCTGGAAGGGGCAGGTCCACCTCCTCCACCCGTCGCCTGCCGCGTATTCGGCCGTCATGGGGGATGTCGCCATGTGGACGGGCATCGTGACGGGGTCGCTCATGCTGCTTTCGCCCTCCCTGTTCCGGGCCTGGAAGTGGCGGGGCGTGGCTGGGGCAACACCGAAATTCATGCTGGTGGCGGGCCTCCCCTTTTTCGTGGGCAGCGCCCTCTTTGCGTGGGCACACCCGACCGCGGGCGCGGCCGCCGCCCCGGGCGCCGCCCGCTGGCTGGGCGGCCTGGTCGCCATGGGCGCCTTGCTCCAGGTCTTCGCCAAGGGCGCCAAGTTCTCCATGTTCAAACCCGCCGAGGAGATGGTGTACATCGGCCTGGACGAGCAGAGCCGGACAAAGGGCAAAGCCGCGATCGACGTGGTCGGCGCCCAGACTGGGAAGAGCGCGGGCTCCGTCCTTCAGCAGGTCCTCCTGGTCGCGTCCGCGGGCTCCATGGCGACCTCCCTGCCCTTCATGGCCGTCGCCTTCTTCGGCATCCTGGTCGCCTGGACGGCGGCCGTGGACCGCCTGGACCGGCTGCACGTGTGCGCGTTCAGTGGGGAGCTGGCGGACGGGACCCAGCGCGATCTCCCGCCAAATGGTGGCGGGGGTGGGGGTGGCGGGAGCCCGCCACCGCCGCCGTCCTCGCCCAACGGCACCACCACTAGCTTGTTGGATCGCACCACCACCACGCTCAACGGCCTGGCCGGCGCGGCGAACGGGGCGGTGCTGGGTAGTGCGTCTTCCTCGTCTGCGGCGGCCGCGGTTTGAGAGAGAGAGAGAGAGAGCGGAAGAAACAGAGGCCATTGTTCGGGTGGGGCGGGCATGTGGACAGTTCTCGCTTTTCCTCATTACATAGAGAAACGCAAGTAAAAGGCAGGCGCGGGCGGCACATTCTCTCTCGTTATCTAGTTATCATCTCTCCTTTGATATCAAATCAACCTTCGTCTTCGCCAGCCGCGACGGCGGCCGCCTCGGCGTCCGCCGTCAGCGCCAGGGTGTAGCATTCCACCGCCTCCTCCCGCCGGGCCGGGCCACACGCGTCCAGGCAGCTCCCCTTATTCATGTAGGCCGCCGCCGCGATGGCACTGGGCGGGTCGGCCGCCAGGACGGCATCCAAATCAGCGAGCGCGTCGTCGAGGCGGCCAAGCCTAGACAGGCACGTGCCCCGGTTCAGGCGGGCGTGCAGGTCGCTGCACCCGCCGCCGCCAACCGCGTCGGGGCCCAGGACAACATCGTACTGAGCGACCGCGCCCGCGAAGTTGCCTGCTTTAGCCAGGCAAAAGCCGGCGCACTGGTGGAAGCGCAGGGGTGGCTGGGAGGGTGCAGGCGGGGAGGCCGCGATGGCGGCCAGGTAGTCAGCTGCCGCCTCGCCGTACCTGCCCGACCGCCGGTTGGCCGCGCCACGGGCCGCCAGGGTCGGCGGGTCGGCGACCGTGCAGGCCGCCAGCGCGGTCGTCAGGGCGGCCACCGCGTCCCCGTGCCGCCCCCGCCCGCGCAGCGCGGCCGCGAGGGCGTGGTGAAAGGCCAGGACGGACGGGTCGGCCGCCGCCGCGGCCCGCAGGTCGACCAGGGCGGCGGCCGAGGTGGTGCCCGCCCGCTCCCGAAGGGCACCTCGGGCATGCAGGGAAGGGGCGGCAGAAGAGGCGCCGGCCCCACCCCGCCCCGCCGCGTCGATGGCTTTTGTGAGCGCGGCTTCCGCTTCACGCTCCAGGCCCGCCCGCTCTAGCAGCCCACCCAACAGGTGGTGCGCGCCGACGTTTGTGGGATCAATCTTCACTGCGGCCTCATAATCGGCCCGCGCGATCGCCAGGCTGGCCGGCGTATTGACACGCGCGAGAACGGCGGCTCGGTTGAGGCGTGCGCGCAAGTGGTCGGGGTCGACCTTCAGGGCGGCAGAATAATCGGCCACGGCTTCGTCCAGCTGCCCCAACCGGCGCCGCGCGTAGCCGCGGTTGTGGTAGCTGTCCGCAGCGTGAGCTCCCGGGGCGGTGGCCAGGGACGACGTAAAATCTTCGACGGCCGCGCGCGTGGAGGCAGGGTCGCCCTTCGAGTCGAGGGAAATGCCGCGATTGAAATAGACCGCGGCTGCGGCGGGCGCGTTGGGGGCGAGCGCCAGGGCGGCCGTGTAATCGGACACCGACGCGTCGAGCTTGCCCAGCTGGTGGTAGAGAAAGGCGCGGTCAAACAGGGCCTCGAAGAGGGTCGGGTGGAGAGCGAGCGCCCGCGTGTACCTCGCCAGCGCGCCCGCCAGGTCGCCCTCCTTGCGGGCCTTGTACCCGGCGGCCCGGTGGCGCTCCGCGGCGGCGGCCGCGGAGGGCGGGCAGGGGGAGGCCTGCGCCGCCGCCGCCTGCGCCGCTGCCGCCGCCGCGGTCGCGGCCGGGACGGAAAAGGAGGCCTTGGCAATCACGACGGGCGAAAGGGAGCGCGGGCGTGAAGGGAGGTGGCGGGCGGTAGGGTCAGCTTGGCCTGTTGCGGCTGGGGGCGAGGAGGAGGAGGTGGCCGCAGCCTGGGCGGCAGCAGCTGCAGGCCCCGCCCGGGCGGCCATGGAGAGGCTGCTCCCACCACCAGCCTTGCCGCCCGCCGCCTCCGCCTCCTCACCCCCTGCTGCCGCCGCCTGCTGCAGCTTGCCATCAAGCTCCAGTGCTCGCTCCAGGTCGCAGTTGGCCCGCTCAAAGTCGCCCACTCGGTTGTACAGGGAGCCCCGGGCAAAGAGGGCGCGCACGTGGGCCGGGTCGGCCCGGATGACGGCCGAATAGGCGACGATCGCCTGGCCAGTCCGGCCGAGCGCGTCCAGGGCGGCCGCCAGGCCGACGGCTGCGCCCAAGTTCTTGGGGTCGGCCTTGATGACGGCCGCGTAGTCGCGCAGGGCGGACGCGTGGTCGGCTGGGTGGAGGGAATGGGGTGATGAGGTTCGGGCTGTTTGTTTTTTCATTTTTGTCCGCGCCGCCGCCGCTGGGCTGTCGTTTGGCAGTTTTTCGGCCTCGCCCGCCAAGCAGGCCTCGTGGACGCACCATGCGTGCCACCATCGCTTGCTCCGACGTCATGTCAGCCCGCGCATCGCGCCCACGCACGGGGCGAGCCCCTCCACAGGAGCCCCCGGGGCGGGGCACCCAACGAAAAAGCTTCCGGCGCGCTATTCGGAAATTGCTCTCTTGCTCTCCAACACACACACACGCCCTCCCTTACCTTGGCTCGCAAGCGCGCGGGCCCGGATCATGCGGGCCCGCACGCACCCGGGGTCTGCCTCCAACTTGCGCGAGGCGGCCAGGATGAGGGCGCCACCGTCCGCGTTGGGCTTCAGGTAAAAGGAGCGCGACGAGCTGGGGGCGGCGCCGCACACTGTGCCCATGCCTGTGCTGGCCACACGCCGCGTCAGCGTGGCCGCGCTCAGGAATTCAAGGTACTCATCATCTGGAGGGGGAGGGGCGGCAGGGGCGTCGGCTGAGGTGGTCGCCATCGCGCGGGGGCAGAGAGAGCGGCGAAGCGCCCGAGCGAAAAAACTGAAAACTGCGAGCGGAGCCAAGCGGCCCGACACCCACTCCTCTTTTCTCCGCTCGCGCGCACTGTGTCCAAACATGGCGACCACGACCACCCAACCCACCGGCGTCAAGCTGGCGCCGGCAGGCATCATCTCCCCCCCCCCAGCGGACATCACCATCGCCCAAGCGGCGAGGCCGCTGCCCATTGGCGAGGTTGCGGAGATGATGGGTCTTGCGGAGGGCGAGTATGACCACTTCGGGGCGCACCAGGCCAAGGTGCGTGTGTGGGGGGGAGATGAAGGGGATGCATGTGTGCCCTTGGGTGTGCGATGTGAGCCGGTTTGTGTGCCCGCGGGCGCCCGCCAAGGGAGGAATAGGAGCACAGATCTCCCACAGCGCGCGCACTACTCTCTCACCCCCGACCCTACCCTCTCTACGGGCGCCCATGTTTGGGGCCAGCCAGCCGGGCACCGCCTGTAAAGAGGGAGAGAGATCCTCATCCATCATCCATCCAAACGCCGCACAGGTCAAGCTCTCGGTCCTGGACCGCCGGGCCGCCGCCCCCTCCGGCAAGTACGTCATTGTCGCCGGCATCACGCCCACCCCGCTGGGAGAGGGCAAGTCGACGACCTCAGTCGGCCTGTCCCAGGCCTTGGGTGCCCACCTCGGCCGCAAGACGGTCGCCTGCCTGCGCCAGCCCTCCCAGGGCCCCACCTTTGGCGTCAAGGGCGGCGCCGCGGGCGGCGGGTACGCCCAGGTCATCCCCATGGAGCTGCTCAACCTGCACTCGACGGGCGACATCCACGCCATCACGGCCGCCACCAACCTGTGCGCGGCCGCCCTGGACGCCCGGATGTTTCATGAGTCCACCCAGTCCGACGCGGCCTTGTTCAACCGGCTGTGCCCGCCGGGCAAGGACGGCAAGCGTGCCTTTGCGCCCATCATGCTGTCCCGCCTCAAGAAGCTGGGCATCGAGAACCAGGCCGACCCGGACGCGCTGACCGAGGCGGAAAAGGCCGCGTTCGCCCGCCTGGACGTCGACCCGGCCACCATTACCTGGCGCCGCGTGCTCGACGTGAACGACCGCTTTTTACGGAAGGTCACGGTCGGCCAGGCCCCCACGGAAAAAGGCAGGGAGCGGGAGACCGGGTTTGACATCAGCGTCGCCTCGGAGATCATGGCCGTCCTCGCGCTGACGGGGTCGCTGGCCGACATGCGGACCCGCCTGGGCGCGATGATCCTGTCCCGCTCGCGGGCGGGCGCGCCCGTCACGGCGGACGACCTGGGCGTTGCCGGCGCTCTGGCCGTCCTCATGCGTGACGCCATCTGCCCCAACCTATACCAAACGCTCGAGGCGACGCCCGTCCTGGTCCACGCCGGCCCCTTCGCCAACATCGCGCACGGGAATTCCTCCGTCCTGGCGGACCGCATCGCGCTCAAGTCCGTGGGGTCTTCCGGCTTTGTGGTCACGGAGGCCGGCTTCGGGGCGGACATCGGGTTGGAAAAAGCGATCAACATAAAGTGCCGGGCGTCGGGCCTGCGCCCGGACGCGGTCGTCATCGTCGCCACCGTGCGCGCCCTGAAAATGCACGGCGGCGGGCCGCCCGTCGTGGCGGGGCGGGCCTTGGACAAGGCATACACGGAGGAGGGGGTGGCGCTCGTGGCGGCGGGCGCGGCCAACCTGGCCCGTCATATTACCAACACCGCAGGTTTTGGGGTGCCCGTCGTCGTGGCCATTAACAGGTTTGCCACGGACACGCCGGCCGAGCTGGCCGCCATTAAAGAAGCTGCCCTGGCAGCGGGCGCCCAGGACGCGGTGGTATGTGAGCACCACGCGAAGGGCGGGGCGGGCGCGGTGGACTTGGCGGAAGCCGTCATCAAGGCAGCCGAGTCGGCCGACCCGGCTGCCTTCAAGTTCACTTACCCTTTGGACGCGCCCATCGCGGCCAAGATCGAGGCGATCGCCCAAAATATTTACGGGGCGGCCTCCATCGAGCTGAGCTCGGAGGCGGTGGCGTCCATCAAGGCGTGCGAGGACATGGGTCTAGGCGGCCTACCCGTCTGCATGGCCAAAACGCAGTACAGCTTCTCGGCCGACGCGGCATCCAAGGGCGCGCCGTCGGGCTTTGCCCTGCCCATCCGGGAGGTGCGCCCCTCCGCGGGCGCGGGCTTCCTGGTGGTGCTTGTGGGCGAGATGCCGACCATGCCGGGCCTGCCCACCCGGCCCTGCTTCTTTGACATCGACCTCGCGGAGGACGGGCGGGTGGTGGGGTTGTCGTGAGTGAGAAAGGGAAAGTGGTGGGCGGGTGGTGGGGTCGGTCATTCTTCAATGGTTGTGTGTTGGCTGTTTTTTTCATCATTTTGAAGCACACCACCCGCCAATCTCCGCGCTCGCATAGAAAGCCAGCTCAAACATAAATCTGGGCGCAAACACAGAAGGCGCGAGGATGTGGCGGGCATGCCAGGCTGCTGAGAGAGCTGCGCTCGAGAGGGTGATGGTTCGGGCAGCGGTGGCCATGACCTCGACTCCATTTCCTTTTCCAGCCAGCCTCGCCGCTGCGCCGGCGACAAAGAAGGGGGCCAGGGTGTCCGCCGCCACCACTCCCACCGCCAGCCCATACGGTAATCCCCCACTCAAGCTCATCTTCAACCCCGCGACTTCGCAAAAATGGCCAGACGCGTGGAAGGCGGTGTGGGCTGCAAACATGAGGGCGACACCCACGGCGGCGGGCGGGTGTGCCTGGCTGCATACGACCAGCCCAGCCTGAGCTGCCGCCAGCGCCCAGGGCAGAGCCGTCTGCTGCTGTTTTGACCGCCCCACTAGGTGCATGGCCTCCGCGGCGGTGCGGGGCGCCAGGGGCAGGCAGGCCCAGGCCGCGGCCGAGAGGGCGAGGGTGGCAGGGGTTGGTTTGCCCGCCGCCAGTGCCAGGAGGGCTGCATTCAACCCAGCCACCACCCATGCCTCAGCTTGCAGAGCGCCCACGGAGAAGAGTGAGGCCGCGTGGGCGGTGGCCAGGAGCAGGGGAAGGGCAACATCAGCTGCAGCCCGCCTGGGCTGCTGCTTGGCGGTGGTCGAGACAACCAGCATCACTCGCCTCGCCGCCACCAGCACCAACCCCACCAGGCCTGCTCCCATGCGCCACAGCCCGAACGTGGCGTGATTGGCGTGGGCCGCGTCGCGGGCTCCATCCAGCCCAGCCTCCCACGCCCGGACCGCGCGGCCGGTCTCATTCCTTGCCCAGGCGCCTTCGCCTGCCTGCAGGAGCGCATGGACTTGGGGTACGGCCGACGACCGCCTCGCCCAGGGAGCGGCTTTCAGGTACTGGCCAACCTGGGCAGCATTGGCGCGCAAAGCAGGGGGGTAGGTTGCTTCTCCGTGTGCGAGGCCCCACAAACCCTCCGGTAAGCGGCCCACCGATGAGAATGGAGGCGGGCCGCCCAGCAGCAACGCCAGCGCTGGTGCGAGATCGATCGTATAGACAGCCCGGAGCGGAAGGGAGAGCGCCTCGGCGCCGCCCGCACACCAGGCCCGCGCGCTGACCGCTAACATAGCGGTGTCTGTTTCGTCTAGGCTGGCCCCGCCGTGGTTGCCGTCCCGCGTCGCGCCGTGGTCGCCCAGGATGACGAGCAGGGTGTCTCCACCTTGGGCACAGGCCGCTGGCGAGGTCAGGGACCGCATCAGGGCAGTCAGGTTGGCGCTGATGGCAGCTAAGGCCGCTGAAGCGGATGAAGAGCCCGGCCCGCGCGCGTGCTGCGCGTGGTCCAGGGCGTTGACGTGGGCGATGGCGACCCGAGGGCGAGGCGGGGCGGGGTGGTGGTGGCCGGCCTTAGCCTTGTCCTCCGACCACCACTCCTCCACCTCTTGCTTCAACGACGCCCACACCCGCGAATCGTCCAGGCTGCCCACGTCCAAGGCTGGGGTGGACCACCCACCGTCCAAGCTGCGCTCACCACCCAGCAGCGCCCCCCAGACCGCATCCCCAAAGGCGACGACCCGCGCGCGCGCCCCTTCCCTCCTCCCATCATTGCATGCCCGCACCCGCCCGACCCACGTGTCCTCGGCCACGGCCGGGGACCCGTAGACCACGCCGGCACCGGCATCCGCAAATCCAGCTGGCAAGCCACCTGTGAGCATGGAACGGATGGCGGGCAGGGTTGCAGTGGGTGGATGGGCGACCAGGCGGGTAGGGCCCCAGGCCGAGCCTGGCGGCGGGGTGAGAGACAGGGTGAACGCCGCGGGCGCGTCCGCCCAGCGCAGCCCGTCCACCACGACGACCGCCACCCGGTCCAGGGCTGGTGCGCCGTCAGTATCGTTACAGGTTGAGACATCGGGCAAGGTTGGCCGGACCAGGAGGAAGCCCCAGGCGAAGAGGAGGGCGGGGAGGAGGGTGAGCATCCAGGGCGGAGGAGGGGCGGGACAGGTAACTGCAGGGTGGGGGAGAACCCTGGGAGAGATGGGGAGATGGGCAGACCGCAGTTCTCTCTCTTCTTCTCTTGCGCGCGTGCGCCCGCCCCTCCACCTCACCTCTTTCCCACGCACCCAGGGGCCTCATGCGGTCGACCTGCTCGCTTAGGGGCGGACCCTCATCCATCACTGGAGCCCGGCCATGCGGCGCGAGGCCAGCCCGCGGCGCCGCCGCTGCGGTCCACGCTCAACCTGCATCATCATCATCCGTCGCCACCGCGACCGCCCTCTACGAGCAGGCCTGGTCAACGCCCGGCGGGGACGCCCTCCTGGCCGCCCTTGTCTCCGACCAGCACGCCCAGTGCGATGAGGTCTGGCAGGCGTCCCGGCCCCCACGCATCGGCCGGGCGTCGCTAGCGAAAGGGATGAGACACATGAGAAGGGTCTATCCTGACCTCCGATTTGAAGTCTCCCAGGCCGCCGCCTCGCCCGCCACGGGCGACGTGTTTGTGGAGTGGGTCATGCGCGGGACTTGGGAAGGAAAAGAAGAACAGGCGAGCGGGGTGTCGGTGCTGTCCTTCGACGGAGAGGGCAAGGTGTCCAGGACACGGGTGTTCCGCCAGGCCCTGGTCGCTGAGGTGGAGATGGCGAAGCGCGGGGTGGGCGGGGCGGTGCCTGTGGAGCAGGGGGCCCTGCTGGACAAGGCATGACGTGCGATCAGGCGCGGGCGTGGGTAGAGAGGAGCGGGGTCTACAATAATTGAAAAGGGTCGACACAAAGTTTGGACACACCGTACCC
>Ga0315289_10000187_pt1 | contig 98332 bp, 99 predicted proteins | sample YL17G11_40_MG_FD_203452 | JGI IMG/M metagenome (GOLD analysis project Ga0315289, IMG submission 203452) | Sediment microbial communities from Yellowstone Lake, YNP, Wyoming, USA - YL17G11_40 | ecosystem: Environmental > Aquatic > Freshwater > Lake > Sediment | place: USA: Wyoming | collected... | reverse complement strand
TGGGGTCGTACTCCTTGGGGCTGGAATGTGTCGAGTCAGCCTCAAAGAGATGTCTGGTTCGAGCTATTTGAGCCCCTACTCGAAAATGTCCAATACTGTCCAACTTCTACGCAGCTGTTGCATACCCTACGCTTCTTGGACTTGATCACCTGCGAGGCCCTCGACCCGAAACCGACAGCCCGCATCGTTGTGCTTCTCGTTCCGAGTGTCGGCAGAGGGCCAAGGGGTACCCGTCCAGAACTGCACCCGAAGCCCGCCACCCGTGATCGTGTATCTCAGCTGGCATCCTTGTGGCACCAGAGGAACTGGCCAAGTGCAACTTTTGACGAGAAAACGTTTTTAGTCAGATTGTTGATTGAGGCAGCTGGCTCGGCGGAGCATGGTGGTATCGATGACTGATGGCCTGAAGTGGCTTCAATGCCCGGTATGTAAGGCAACAATCTACTGGAAGATTCCAGAGAATGCCTTCAAGGAGGCCAAGCGATTCCCCACGCCCGTAGTCATCAAGCACGAGGACCATTACGTTGTCTGCTATGTTGACAGCCACTATCAAGTAGCAGACACAGAGGTCGCAAGTGCATTTCTAGAGGCTGATACCAAGGAGTAGTCATGCAGTGCCGCGGCCGCTGCGCAATCCAGACGAATACTCAGAACGCACTATTTCTCTGTCTTGATATCGAGTTCATTGTCGAGCGCCCACTCAAGAACACGAGATGCCTGTGCACTCGCCATCCCCCACGTTCTGAGATTTGTGACGAGGTCTCTGATCCCTGATATCCAGTCTCGCAGAAGGTCCTTGATTCGAAGCGCTATTCCGATGTCAGTCTTATCGTCGAGTATGGGAACGAGCTTCGCAGCAAGACTCTGCGACAGGACCAGAATGGTCTCGAGTCGGGCAATCCACTCTTCGCGAGGCAGACCGGTCAGTGTCTGTGCAACGGCCAAGTGATAGTCATACTGTGCCGTGTAGTATCGAAGCCGCCAGCTCAGCACTTCCACCAGCAGAGTCTTGTGAGCAGTGCTAGGAGAGGTCTTGAGAAGCAGGCCAAGGAACCTTTCGAACATCTCATCTGCCGACTGACTTGCATCATAATACAGGGCCATGGCCTGCTGATACTCACCATCATTCAGCGAGGAGTCTGCATCTTGAATCGACCTCTGGAATCTCTCTAGGACTGCCCTTGTGGAGGCAGTTTCTTCCCGGGTCAAGTCAACACTCTCGCTGTTGTTCAAGTGTCCTCACCTTTTGCCCGGTGCTACTAGGTGCGACACCCTGTTGATTCTCATTGGCGCACTCCCAATCGGTTCTTCAACCTTCCCTCGTCTGTCTTCTAATGAACCATTCTCCTGCACACTGCCGACCGGCCCTGAAAAAGCGGTTCCGGTCCTCCGACGGAACGGAAAGCAATCACGGATTAGAGCCTGTTCCTGCTCGGGTGCAGATCCGTGTCTGGAGTTAACTACCCGCGAACGCCCTAAAACATGTCTCTGATGTCCTCTGAACATCGACTTGTCACTTCCGCCCTGCTTCCTGCCTAATCCAGTGGAGGTTTGTTCTGCTCTTTGTAGTCATCTTCTTCTCCAGCCCACTTCATGAACTCCTCGCTCGGCGGCATGTCTGAATACATGGACTCTCGATTGGCCTCCAGACAACTCACCTCAACACCTGCGAGCTCGGCCATCGTCATGACTCTGTTGCCCGCTCTTTTAGCGGCATTCATGACCGGACTGAGCCAAGCCTGCCAGTCAGAGGAACGCATCAGGTGATGGTCAACTACTAGCAGAGGGAATAGCGGTGCCATTACAGCAAGTGAGTACAGAGCCGCCTGACGATGGGATTCCTCGAACCGGTCCAGATAGAGCGGTGGCCCCCCAACCAGAGCTATATCTGGTTTCACGGAGATGCAGTAGGATAGAGACTCTCGGTCAACCGGCCCCTGAACGTCGGGAACAAAGAGAACCTGTCGACCCCTGTGAGCCACTCTGGTGGCAATTACATATCCGAGCTCTGACGCACTAGGTCCATGTGGCAGTGGTCTGGAGTAGGATACTGTCGTCTGTCCGAATGAATAGCTCTGTCCATCGGCCCACCTAATCTCATCGACAATGTCACCCACGTCCTTCTGGAAGTAGAAGCCCCTTCTTCTCTGGGACGCGTTGATGTTCTCACGATTGTCCTTTGCGAGAACGGTCTTCCCCTCGAACATACGTTGTAGCTCCTCGCGTGAGCTGAAGTTATACCTGAAATTGGTGAAACCCGGACGAACGTGATCATAATGATAGTGGCTGATTGAGATGACATCAGCCTTCCTTGCGGCAACGAAGATTGACTGTAATGAGGTCTCCAATCTACGATACTCGGCAGGATGAGGCTCAAGTCCGTACCTCATCGATAGGGCAGCAGACGGGTCGAGGACCATGGAAACATCGGGTGTGCTCAGCCTCAGACACATGGACCTGACACCCATGCTCTCAGCAGCCAACGGCTCTATCTCAATGTCTCCGACTATCACTGTCTTGACTCCCTGAAGTAAACAAGCCTGTAGCCGTTGTCCCGGACCATCTCGGCCTCGCAAAGGGCAGCGCGCTTGGTCTTGGACTTGAAATGGCGGAACATGCACAGGTCAGATGGCAGGAATGCATCACGCTCTAGCTCAATCTGCTTCTCAGTGAACAAAGAGAGGCCGCCCTCGATGTTCTTGGGTTCGTATCGGTCCACTTCAGCAAATCCCACGAAGATGAGAAAATGTGATAGGAGAAACCCGTTGGCATCAACCAGGCGTTCTGAAACAATTCCCCTGTGCTGTTGATGGTTCAGACTACTGGCCCCGGTTTCTTCCATGACCTCTCGTGCTGCAGCTGCGCCTATATGCTCCCCCGGTTTGACTTTGCCACCTATGAGGCTCCACAACCCCTCATAGGGTGCTCGAGCACGCTTAAGGAACAGATATCGGCCTTTGCAACGAAGGACAGTTATGGCGATTGGTAGGACGATACTCATCTTCGTTTACCTCGCACAACAGGCAGCGAATACTTGCATCGTGTTGTCTGAGGAACCAGTCTTTAAACGTAAGGACTCACGGCAGGAAGCGAAGATTCTTAGCGCTCTCGGCGCTGTTGTTGACGAGGTCTGACGCTTGGGCGAACTGCTGGTCCCACAAGTTAGGGACAGAATCCTAGCAAGGATAACACCAACGCCAGATGAGATACGGAACCAGCAGCAAGTGACCGATGCTCTCGTACAGGCACTAAAGCGTCGAGCGGAAACCATTGAGCAGTCGTACTCCTTCATTGAGCCCCAAGGATCGACAGGCAATAAACAGACACAGTTACGCGGAGCTGCGGACATCGATCTATTCGTAGCTCTAAAGCCAGAGGACTACTCTGAACTCCTGGCACAGCCCTCAAGGGAGAGAAATCATTCCCTAGAGGACACACTCGACAGGCTTGTGGACAAATGGTTCATTCCTGCAGCGAAAGGGCTTCATGTCAGTAAGATGCGAAAGACCTACTCTCAGCATCCGTTCCTGTCCCTCGAGATGAGCGGACTCGACATAGACATCATAGGTTGCTTCGATTTGTCTGCCAATGCCCTTATGCAGAACGGGCCAATCACAGCAGTTGACAGAACTATCCACCATACGAAATATGTCGTTGAACACCTAAGCGACAGAATAAGGGAGGACGTGCGCATACTGAAGTCGTTCGTGAGGGCAAGCCACGGCTACGGCGACACTTCGGCTGTCGGCAGAACGGGATTCACTGGCTACGCGCTCGAATTGGCAGTCATATTCGGCGGAGATCTCGGCTCGGCCTTAGACTCAATCCGTAGACTCGAGGTGACTCCCATAGACCCACTGGGAAGGCCTCTTGCCGAACTGCGTGCGATGGCCGCGTTCAAGGACGACCACGTTTTCATCATAGATCCAACCGATCCCCGGAGGAACGTGGCTTCCTCCTTCCCTTCAAGGACATGCAAGTGGCTGTCCTTTCGCATCGGTGAGCTTCTGCGCGCGGTGAGGGACAATGACGACGAAAGAGTGGTTGACCTTTTCTCAGAAACCCCTATTCCAGATGAACCCTTGCCGAACTGGCTATCGCCGCATGCCATGGCATTCGAGTTTGTGTCCGACGGTTCGGTACACTATACAGTCCTCAGGGACAAGCTTTACAGGACAGCAGGCAACATAGTCACGTCGCTCGAGAGAGAGAGGACCGGCGAGAGAAGGTTTGGTAGAGCATTGGCTGAGGTCTACTTCGAGAGGAGCAGGTTCGCCCTAGGAGTCCTTGTTGAGAGCCCAAGGATATCAGCGACATACCCTAGGAAGGGGCCGCCCAAGAATCTCGAGGGCCCAAGTCTTGAATTCATGAGAAGCCACCTAGAGGCTTTCGAGAGGGATGACTACCTTTGGGTGGATGAACCCAGAAGCTGGACATCAGCAGCTGAGTTCTGCCTTGCGATGCTCGAAGCAAGCCCAATACAAGGCCTCTCCCCAGCCAGACGCAGAAGTGCGGTCTCTGCTAGGACTCTCAATGCTCTGTACAGATATATCCTCCCTCTTGAAACGGGCTTTCGTCTGGAAGGAGAAGAAGGGTTTAAGGGGCCCGACAGTGGACACTCCCTGTGACCACCAGTGCCCGATAGCAGAATTGCACTAGTTACTCACCCCAAGTCACATGCCCATATGACGCCGTTTCCCAGGCCTAACATCGAATCATTCGAGAGCCCCTTGAGGGTTCAGATGGCAGAGGCCTATCTGAAGGACCGTGGATTCATGAATCGGCTGATGCAGGTCAAGGCACCCCGAGCGACGGAAGAAACAGTCCTGCTTGCCCACAGCTCATACGTCCTAGACTCAGTTAAGCTGATGTCCGAGATTGGAAGGGGACAGTTGGGTGAGTCTTCCTATTCAAGCCCAGAACTCTTTGCATCCGCTCTACTGGCCGCAGGCGGTGCTCAGCGGTCAGTGGAACTCGTGGTGAAAGGAGATGCACCTCACGCCTTCTCGTTGATGCGACCCCCTGGGCACCATGCGTCAACGTCAGCCCCGGCAGGTCTCTGTTACTTCAACAATGTAGCCATTGCAGTCAAGTACGCCATGGAAAGACTTGGGGTGACGCGTGCCTCCATACTCGACTTCGACGACCACTTCGGGAACGGGACAGCTGAGATCTTCTACAGCAGCCCTGACGTGCAATATGTTTCCATCCATGAATACGACTACGAGGAGTACGGACTCGGACACTACATGGAGGTCGGTCACGGAGAAGCAGCAGGCACGAAGGTCAACATCCCACTTCTGGAGATGTCGCCAGATGCGTCGTACAAGGCTGCCATCGATAAAGTAGTAGTACCTGCCATTGACAGGTTCAGACCAGGTTTGATTGCAGTCTCCGCCGGCTACGACGCACACTTCGCCGACCCAGTGGGCAACATGGACATCACGACCAAGACATTCTGGTATCTTGGAAAGACAGTTGCACAGCTTGCGAAAAAACTGGGATGCCCCGGATCATCTTGGGCACTTGAGGGCGGCTATAATCCAATGGTCATCGGGTCCTGTATTGAGGCGAGTCTTGAGGGGCTGGCCGGAAACCCAATGCCCAAACTCAGTGACCAAGCCGAGCGCAAAACAGATGGGACCATCATAGAAACCAACGAAACAATAATCGATCAAGTACTCGAAACTCTTGACCCATACTGGTGAGGTTTGAAGAGTGACTCATAGCTGCCATGCGTGACATGCACAAGGTTTTAAGGTGACTCGGGAAGACCGGCTCAGAATCTCTCATTGGTGGAGCAATAGTGCCAAAGAAAAGAAAGTCCGGCGGTCGCCATCAGGGTGGCCATGGAGCCTCGCACAATGTGCAGTGCTCCAAGTGTGGGCGTCTGGTTCCGGCTGACAAGGCCAAGAAGTTCACGAAACGGGTTTCTTCCGTTGATCCACAGCTGGCTCGAGAGCTGAGACAGCAGGGCAGCTTCATCCAGACGCGACAGCTGACAAGCTACTACTGCATTAGCTGTGCTATTCATACTGGCAAGATACAGATCAGGCAGCATAGTGAGAGAAAGGACCTACCCGGACACTAGAATGCCATTCAAGATGCATCTCTCTGGGTTCGAATAGTATAGGCCCACCAACCCAGAGGGTGCTATGAATGACAAAAAAGAGGCACACTCTGAGATTCTTGCAGTTGATGCCAAACACTCCCACCAATGGTGACGTCCTTCTCAGAGATCTTCCGGGATCAGGAAAGAGAATTGACATCCTATGTCGGGACGCGGCAGCCTGTTTCGACTGGGCTCCTGTGTCATGGTCCAAGTCATGTCTTGAACTCGTGGGCATTCTATCCGATGCTGTCACACTGACATTCCAGTATCCAGGCACATCGACTCCGAAAGGAGAAACTGAATGGGCACAGGTCATACTGGACTCACTCACAGGAAGACCACCCATCTTTCTGCATGTGTCCGAAGGCGGAATCGAGCAAGTAGTCAGGCAGCTCATGAGCATATCGGGGTCTCAAATGTGGCTCTTGGACCCTAGTGGAGCACCCTTGACGGACCTCGTGGATGCAATGGGACCTGCTCAGAACAGTTTTATCCTTGGAGACCATCGAGGCATTGACCAAAAGACTCGCCAGCTAGCCAACGAATGTGGGGTCTCCAGCGTTTCACTGGGAAAGACGAGCTACTTGAGTAGCCATTGCGTGGCTGCTGTGATATCCGAGTTCGAAAGGATGGGCCAATGATGCCACGAACGTTGCGTTCCGAACCTTCACAGAAGCCGAAAGCTGTCACTAGGCTCGTGAACAAGCTGACAAAGGAGATGCTTTGGATTTACATCCTGCGTCTCTTGCAGGAAAGACCTCATTATGGCTACGAACTCAAAGAACTGGTCACACGCAAGTTCGACTTCTCCCCTGCTACTGTGAGCGGATATGCGATCATCTATCGTCTCATAAAGGACGGGCTGATAGTGGAGTCAGAGGGAGATAGCTCACCCAGGAAGTACTACAGCATCACAGACAAGGGACGTGCGGCAATGACTGATGCCAAGAAGTTTCTCAACGAAACCATAGAACTCGTTTTTGACATGACACCCTCGTGAGAGGTTTCCTGTTGCTGTAGGGACCATCATCCCGCAGGAGGGCTACCCTGCTCAGATGCTCTGATCACATTCCGAGCATATACAAGCCTCTGGACAACAGTGACGTGCGAGAGGGCTCCGACAATCACCATGACAAAGGTGAGTATGTTTGTCACTTGGAGAGATACGAACACCTGCGTCACACTGCTGGGCAGAAAGGCAAGCAGATCCATCCACACGTTTGTGGGCGGCAGCACTATCAGAAGTATTCCAGCAATGATTAGCATCAGCTTCTCCTGACGCTCTGCGATGCCAACAGCACAGCTCTTCATCCCGCCAACGGACTCCGCCTTTGCGCGTGTGAAGCTAGCCATCACCATGCCAAACAGAGCGAAGACTCCCCAGAACCAAGGCACGAATCTGTCACCTGGCGTCAGAGGCCACCATGGGATCGAAACCGCGCCGGCAGGTCCCATGATCAAGCCTAAGATGAACAAGAACTCGGCATATCGGTCTAAGGTGTGATCAAGAGTGGCACCAAACTTCGATGTCATGTTTGCCGCCCGGGCTACAGCGCCATCAAACATGTCCATCACAATGGCAAGCACCATCAGACCAAGACCAATCAAGAGTTCTCCAAGATAGAAGAGATACGCACTGAATAGCGCCACTAGAAGTGACAAGACAGTTATTGCGTTCGGCGTGATGCCCGTCTTGGCCAACGTCCTGCCCACCGGCATCATCATTCTTTGATAGCGTTCTCGAAGCTTACCTAGCATTGGCAGCACCCGCCCAGGCCCCGGGACGCCGGGTTGGCCGAGCCGTCCTCTAATAAAGGTGTTGAGATGATTTGAGGATTCGAGGGACGTCTTCCACTAAAGCACGCTCTCAATGCGAGTGGCTACCCAGTGTGCACCGAGTGTGTTTACGAAAGGACCTATGCGAGGACCGTACTTCTGGGAAACCAGAATCCTATACAGGACCAAGAACGCGTGCTTCTCGGTCACGCCAGCATCCCGAGCGGTCTGGAATATTGTCGCCTGGATTTCTTCGTCACTCAGTGAGCCGCTTCGGAGCCGGACCACGAATTCCGACAGAAAGTTCCTGTCCTGCTCTGTGAGTGATGACCGCACTTCGTCAGGCACGGCAGGCGGCACCTGTATCTTGTCATTTTCGGATCCATAGTCAGTCACCCAGTTCTTCGCAAGCTTCAGACGGCTGAGTATTAGCGACTGTGCCGCCTTCGGGACCTTGGAGAGACCATACTGCCTCTTCAGTGCCTCCTCACAACGAGCCACCACAGTTGCATTACCCAGTATCTCCTCGAGCTGGCACATCATTACTGCGAACTTGAACGGAAGCTTGGGAACATACTTGACTGCAACCGGACCCGGCTCGCTCAGCGGGTAGAGGAGTTTAGACAGTTCGGTCTTCGCTTCGTCGGCACTGTCAATACCATAGTAGACTCGCTCGAATCTCTCGTATTCATCAGTCATGTCCGGTATGCGAGTAGGCTGCACATTTATGGTGCTCTGCAGATCTGTCTTGAGCATCAGGAATCTGTATAGCTGCGGCGGGGCGATGGAGAGCCAGTTCCTGGGTCTGAATACGACACCTCTAGAGGTCCCCATGTCATGGCCCCCAATCTGGACCCACTCATAAGGCACCTTCACAGGACCCGACCAACCGAACACTCTTCTAGAAATCTCAAGACCAGTGTCATACGACCCGCCTTTGACCGCATGGTCCTTCCCGGCAGGTTCGCAGGTCACGTTGAAGATGAACCATTTGGCAGGCCAGTCGATTCGCCAATTCAACTTGAGCCGAAGCTTGTTTCTAGGGAGGGTTTCGGAGTAACCGCATGCCTGACACTCAAACGACACCGCTTCGGTTTCTGCATCATAGTGGGTTATTCTGTTGGGAGCTATCTCACCCTTGACTCCCGCCTGTAGGCGGCCGCACTTCGGGCATACAACCGATGCAGGATACCATGACTTCATTGACTCAACATACTCACTCTTTTGTTCCTCATTGAAGTCACGGGCGACATACTCGATCATGATCTCACGGATTACTTCGGTCTTCTCGAGACATATCCGAACAGCGTCCTGCATCTCCTTCCTTTCGTAGAGTTCGTGGGCCCAGACAATCTTAGGACTCACTCCATATTCCGAAAACGTCTCTATGAACTCATTCGCCCAGTGGGAGCCATAGCTGTCATGACAACCGAATTGGTCAGGCACCTCAGAGTATGGGATACCGGTCCACTCTTTCAGGGACAGGGTGACGCTAGGTGGAAACGACCGAACAGGGTCGTAGTCATCAACAATGAACATCGTGGATGCCTGCTTCCCCATTTCCAGCAGCTCACGCTTGATCACATCTGCGATGATGATTTCGCGAAGTGACCCGATATGAATGCTGCCGCTGGGGCTCTTTCCGGTCGATATGAGATACGTGCCTACGTTTCTCTCTAGGACACTGTCGACGACATCTCGAATCCAGTGGATTGAGTACTCCTCTTCATGAGGCGATTCCGACATCTGGGCATCCCCGCGGTTCCCCTTTGGTCCACTCTAATGAACGTTGCCATCAGACTGAGAACTCTGACACTCTCAGCTCGGACCGGCTGTTGAAAATGAGGTATACCGGGACCGAGGCAAGTATCACAACAGCGATGACGAAAGCGAGTATCAAAGTGACAGAGAGGGGGAGATACAGAACGGATGGTACCACAGCCTCAGGAATCAGGATGTAGACGCTGAAAAGGACAGAAACCAAGACAGCAGGCAACCCAGCCTTGAGGCCCATGCTCACACCCTCGGCAATCATCATCCTCGCGATGAATGAAGGCTTGGCTCCGATAGATCTCATTATGACATAGTCGCGGAACCGACTAAAAACAGAAACAAGCAGGAAGTAGGTCAGATTGAGAAACGCACCGATCAAGGCCATCAGGGGAAGTGGTTGCATCAACGACCAGATACCAGCGACAGTCGCTCGGTTCTGCAGAAGGGCAGCTTGTTGCCTATATGTACCCATTCCGTATACTGCAGCGATGTTCTCTAGCGGCTCAATGTAGGACTCCTCATATGACTCTAGCTGGACAAGTACGAGATTCTCACCGGTAACTCCCCAGAGCTCCTTCATAAGGGACAGGTCCATCATGGCGACCATCCCGCCGTTCAGTATGTCGAATGCTACTCCTTTGACCTGCAGGGATAATCCGTGGACCCCCAATGACTGCACAAGTGGGTCTACGTACATCGATGCTGCCATTGCGCCCCCTATCCACGCATCGTGGGATGAGTTCACGGGTGTGCCTTCGAAATACCAGCTGGAAAGTGTGTTGTCCCAGTCAAGACCTACTACCACAGCAGTGGAAACTCTGTTCTCACCTATTGTTTCATATCGTCCCAGAGTCGGGTTCCAGATTGTCGCCCGGCCCTCCGCAACTGTTGAAAACTCAACGAGCCGGGACTCGACTCCTGTAACGCCTTGTTGACTTGACAGGAGTGCAATCAGATCGGGAGGCACCATGTATGAACTGTTGATGAAACTGGTATTGTTGGCGAGAGGCTCACCCTGAAGCAGATACGCACTGTAATAGGTGGACAGCATGTCGGGGTGTCCAATAGCTACTACGTTCACGCCCATGGACCGCTCAATGTAGGCCTCTGTCGTGGTCTGGACCACACCACCACCTATCCACAGTAAGGAAGCAAGAGTGATGCTAAGGAAGAGCGACAACAACACCCTCCGTGACCCTTTGATTTGCCTTCCCATCGCCTTCGCCGCAAGTCTGAATGGAAGTCCGAATGTGTCAAGGTAACCAACGGCTCGGACCTTTGTGCCCACATCGGGGTTCATCGCTGCGATTGGAGACTCCTGCACAGTGTCGTAGATTGGCTTCTGAGCGGCGAAGTAACCTATGAAGACATAGACGAGTGCGAGCGCTGCCACATGGAACAAGGGGTAGTCAAACGAGAACTGAAGACCCGGAACCATGACGGCCAGCCACAGCAGTCCTGCCAAATAGATCAACGTCCCGCATGCAATGCCAAGTACCACGCTGGCCAGAAGGAGGATGACAGCCTGAGCCATGAAATGGTCAAATATGGTATCCATCAAAGTGCCTATGGACTTCATGAGACCGATGTCTCTCCTCCGGCTTACCATCTCCAGCGATACAGTGCTTGAAACGACTACTGCACCTAGCATCAGGACAAGCATCAGGACAGTCCAGATGAAAGCATTGAACAGCATGCTCAGTGGTGAAGCAAGTCCGAGTGACGTCAAGGACGAAGTGACTTCCAGTAGGACGTTGGCAAACAGGAACAGAAACGTCGTGAACGCCACAACTGTGGTCATTGCGAGTAGTACGAGCACTGTCCTGAATGGGCGCCGCTTGAGATCTACTGATGCGTAGTCCTGTTCAGACACCAGTCTTCAACTCCCCGTTCACCATCTCGCAGTGTCTGACTCCGGGCAGGCCTGTTATCTCGTTGTCGTGAGTAACAACAAAGACTGTCTTTCCCCGTCTGTTCAGTTCAACTAGGAGTTCCCGTACTATCTTAGCGCTACCGTAATCGAGATTGGCCGTTGGCTCGTCCGCAAGCAAAATCGACGGGTCGTTCGCCATCGCACGGGCCACTGCCACCCTCTGCTGTTCGCCTGAACTTAGCTGCCACGGCAGATGATTGAAACGATCACTGAGCCCCACTGTCTTGAGCAGACCCAAGGACTCCTCCCGCAGCTCCCTACTGCTCTTGCCCGAAAGCTGCATTGGAAACATTACGTTCTCAAGGGCAGTAAGAGTAGAGATGAGGTTGTAGCTCTGAAAGATGAAGCCAGTGTTTGTCAACCGGAATGTAGCCCTAAACGTTTCATCGTAGTCCCCGATGGGCACATCCATGACCAACACCCTTCCCTCAGAGGCGAAGTCAATCCCACCGATGATGTTCAGAAGTGTCGTCTTTCCAGACCCCGATGGCCCGGATATGACCACGAACTCGCCCGGGTCGACACTGAGATTCACTCCTCGAAGGCCAACAACCTGAGCCTTTCCTACTGTGTAGACGCGAGACACATCCACGAGGCGTACGGCATGTCGTACTCTGCCTAGCTCTTCCAAGTCGGTTTCATCAAAAGTATCCTGTGAATCTGGGAACGGTTCCTCTGTCGTGTCGGACACCTCCGGTTCTGGGTCACTGTGCGGCCGCCCTGAGGCCCAAGGCCAGGCACTGCACCAAGTCAGTCGGCCACAGGATGGGAGATAAGCCTAGGGGTTCGTCAGCTGTACAATCATGATGTCAGACTTGCCAAGGCTGAGTGCGCCCAATCTGTCAACACCAGAGGCTTCTCGCGACCAAACACCCGAACCGTGCTCAGGATGTCCTCTTGAATCAGCTGACCGACATAGTATGATACCAGACTCTTGTCCATTGACAGCGTCCTGCTCAGGTCGGCCTGAGTTATCCTGCTATTTGCCACGCACTGTGTCAGAATGGCGCTGATGACAGGACTCCTTAGGTAGGAAGCGAGTCGAAGCGTCTGTGGATCTGACGAGAAGTCATTTGGGAAGAAGTGCCGTGAATTGCCATTCTTCACGGATACCAACTGCCCCTCGAGCTCCAAATGCCGAAGATGGTACTGCAGCGCACCCATAGCACAGCCAAGACTACGGTGCAGCTCACGGAGGTGAATTCCCGGATTGGATGACACCTCATCTATCACTCGATCCCGGAGCTTGGACACACGTTCCTGTTGCCTGCGTTCAGCGACGACCGTTCCTACTGCAACAGCAAAGTACGTTAGTCCGACAAATGGTCCAGGCATACTATTGCTGAGGACAATCGAAGTGCCCGCGCTAAAGGGTGCCACGGATAGCAGCAGCCCCAGAGAGCCTGCGGTTGAGTCCTCCCATGAGTCCGCGTCTGCGAGCGTAAGGACTTGGCTAGTCTGTTTCAGCTGCAGGAAGTATAGGCTCAGGGCACCAGATAGCAGGAGCACCAAGAATAGCGTGACAGTCGCTTTCCTACCCTGAGTTGCGCGCATTCTCATCACTCTGCTTGATGTGAGTTATACTGTTAAGCAGTGCGTTTGTGGCATAGACGTACTATCCCTCAACCACGCGGAGGATAGCTCAGAGTTATCTTGAACGTGCATGCGTCAGCCCCAGACGCCATGCAGGTCTCCTCGATGACCACAAGCTTCTCGTAGATTATCCTGTTGAAGTCTGTCAGATACTCAAGCACCGCCTCGATAAACCCCCTCAGAAAATAGCACGATGGCTCCTTTGACTCTTGGCCTGCTGCATAGGGGTTGTCGCGTATCTCTATCACAGATTCCTCATCGAGGAAGAGCTTGTAGAGTTTGACTATCCTGACGTCACCAAACGGAACAATGAGTGTCGACAGAGCCATCTTGATGAACTCGACTATGCCCTTGAAATCTCCCGGTGGTTTCTGTTTCCCGATCTTGAAGTACTCACGTTGGGCCTCCAGTCCTGCAAGACGACCTGCACTGTAGTAGAGGTCACGCACCCTGTCAGGAAACATGACCTCGATCCTGTTGCCTATCTTGGACCAAGTCTTGGCAAAGAAGGCCCGCATTAGGTCGCGTTCTTTCAGTTTGCCTAGCCACCAAGGAATCGGCTCTGGACTGGGCTTTGACATCGTGGGTCCTCTCAGTGACCAAGTGACTGCAGAGGGCGTTAAGTCCTTTGTGATGACTTTCTCAAACCAAGCGAACGTTCCAAGTACAGCTGTCTGCTCCTGTGGCGCGGCAACTCTCTTGGAAGGCCTTGGCCTCAACGCCCTTGAAACCCAGCACTGACTCCAGTATGCCGCTGAAAACCTCGCAGTAGCCGAAACCGAGCATACCCTCGAGATGCACGTCTTGGCACCACATGCAGGACGCGTCTGTGACCCGGACACAACCGCGCGCGGACTCCATATCAACGGTTGTCGGCTTCTTGTCATAAAGGATTCTAAACAGAAGATCAATGAGCCTAGCGACATCCTCACGAGTCGTGAGTTTTTCCTTGAGCTTGTCAACAATGTCGGTCGTGAGGTAGATCTGGGAAGCCATCTCATGTCCTAGGTCTCTAAGGCGCTGGTTGGCCTCCTGAATGTTTGCGGTTTCGCTCAGAACGCGATCCACCGTCTGCGAGTACAACGAGAGCAGTAGTGGGTTCTCTATCTTGACCATCTAGGCTACCTCTTTGAACAAGCTCGGAACAGCTAAACCGTCTTCCCTATCACTCTAAGCCCCAATCGGCGGTACTGTGCTAGAATCTGTATGATCTTTGAATGGGGAAGACTTGCCGCCTCTGCAATCTCCTCAGAAGTCTTGGTGCCATCGCAGAGTTTGAGGACCTGAACATCTTCTCCCTTCACCTTGGAGAGATCGCCATCGAAGACAGGGCATTTGACGAAACGACTGATGGTGGGAGATGCCTTCTCATCGAGCTCCTTCGCCTTCGTTTCAGGCACTGACACAATACTCTTCGAGGCCGCCCACTTGAGGAGTTCCACCACTCTCTCATTCGGCTGGAACATCGAGTCTGCAATCAGGGAGACCGTTCTGGTCCCATCGACCATCATCAGCACATCGAATCCGAAGTTCCGATATGTGCTCTTCATCTCAGAGTAGAGTGGAGAGTCCAGAGAGAGAGCTGTGGAATACGCGCTTCCCCTCTTTGGGACTGTTGTCAAGTTCACTTGGAAGTCACTGGGATTTGCCGGCTTCTTCTCGACAACGACAGGCTTTGGAGATGGCACAGAAACTGGTGCCACTTCAGCTGCCGGCGGCGCCGCAGACGTAGATGCGGCTTTGATTGCTATGCTCTGTAGGACCTCGAGGTTGCCCTCGGCCGAGTCCTCGAACTGCTCGGGTGGCGGCGGTAGTTCGATGCCCTCCAGCAACCTGAGAACATTCTTGGTCTTGGCGATTGCCAATCCCAGTTGGAGCTCGGGCACATAGAGGACCGTCAGAATCCAGTTCTCATCCACAGGCGATAGCACAACAAGGCCCTTGTCGGCGTCTATGGTCATGAGGCGAAGGTCTGCCTTGTAGAGCTTGATGCTGTCCTTTATCCTAGGAAACAGGTCATCTGGAAATGAGAAGCTGACGAAAGGCCGTCCAACTTTCGTCATAAGCGAGTAGCCTAGTACCTGGTCATCGAACCTGAGCTTCGAGAGAGCTCGCTCCAGATCACTAGACATCGATCAACACCTCATCGGTCCCTTGCATGAGCCCGTTGCCGCTTGCTGCAGGCATACTGCCGAGGGTGGTCTGAAAAGCATTGTGGTGTTGGAGCAGCCAGACATGACCATGCCCATCTTGGGTGCCTGCTCGAACTCTTATCAGAACGCCATCAGAGTATTCCTTGCGCTTCAGCAGATGACATGCCCAATACGAAAAGCGTTAAGAGAGATTGTAGTACGCATGCGACGACGCACCAATCTGAGGAGCATTGAGGATGAGGAATGCTGCGGGCGGATTCTTGGGGGCATTACTGGGATCTTGTCTGATAGTGTGGCTCCTCACATTGCCTCGCATTGTATACCCCGATCCCTTCGATATGGTCTGGTTCCTTCTTGTAGGAAGTGCGGCCTTACAGACAACTGCGGCAGGGCTGCTCAACATCAGCACGACTCTGATCTATTTCATAGTATGGCTCATCATAGGCTTGGTGATTAGCCCATTCTCGAAATCGAACTGGAACTCCGTCAGGACAGCCGAGTGGACAGGCGTCTTCTTGGCTCTCTTCACGACATTGTCTGCTGTCTTGCTGGATCCCCTCTTTTGGACGTCTGGTGCGAGGAACGCTCGTATCATTGAGTTCTTTGCGACCTGCCTGCTCTTTGCACCTCTCGCGCTTGCAGCCGCTGTTCCAGTAAGGGTTTCAGTCAATCTCCTGAGGAGGAAGGAAGTCTCTTCTCCCGGAAACATCGAGACCGTGTGCGAGTGTGGCGCGGTGTTCAAGTCGAAGCCCATGCTCTGCTCAGAGTGCGGCAGACTCTTGGCGGGAAGCGATTCTCAGGAAACATCATCACCGAACTAGCGTTCCCTGGTGATTGCACCACCTAGGATGCCGCCAATAATCGCGGCGATGCACGGATAGATGCAGCCCTCGAATGCGGCCTGAAGTATCAACATGGAAGCAGTGCCAAACAAGGCAGACACATCTGTGGTCTGGACGAAGAAGATCAGAAGCCAAATCAGCACAGCGCCAAACACAGCTGAGAACACTGCCGCCAATACACCTTGGAGCAGACCCCGAGCCAAGAGTCCTGCGACCAGTCCGCCTGTGCCCCAAGCCAGGAACATGAGAACAGTGCTGTTTCCAGCACCCATGCCAAGAAGCGCAGCCAAGCTCTGGCCCCCAAGTGCAGAGGGATATAGGACAGTACCCACTATGGCGAACCTCAGCTCCAAGTCGGCCCGGGACAAGAACTCAATGACTACGCTAGCCGGTATCAGTGCTTCTGGCATTAGAGTACCAAATGTGAGTACTATGAAGCAGATAAGAAAGGCAGCTATCAAGCCTACAAGTGTCCCAATCATCTGACCCAAAGTGTGCCCACCGTTTGTGTGTCTTCTAGCGAGTCCTGTGTTGGCGGCTCCATTTATACATATGCCGCATCGACGGACTGCAACGCTCACTCAAGCAGTTTGATCGCCCAAGTGCAAGACGCATCGCCCACTGCCCTGCAGGACTCCTGATACGCGTCACCGTTGAATCCCCTCAGTGTCAGAACTGCCTGAAACACACCGCTCACAAGATTGCAGTACTGGAGTCCCGGCATGTCCTTTATCTCGACACCCTCACACAGTGGGCATTTCTCGTCCGTGAACTTTATTGTCCGACGATCCTCACTGACCCACGTCGAAGTGAAATCCTGACCAGAATTCACCTTGTATGCAAGCTGAAGGGTTGATCCGAACTCGTGGAACGCTTTCGCATGCTTCCTTATCCTCTCCGCGTAGTCCATGAGTAGGTGCTCGCCCACCCTGAAGCCGATCTCCTTCATTTTCTTGTTTATTTCATCTACCGTGCCACATGTCTCTATCAGGTAGTTCATTAGCTCTCTGTATGTCGATTGGAAAAGCGGCTTTGCCACCTTGTCTATTTTGAGGTTCCACGCAAGTGTGCCTTTGACTCCCATTTGTCTACGACTCCTTTTCTTTGTTGATCACTCAGCGATTCTGTCTTTCCCTACGAATCTGAGGGTTTTCCCTCGATATGGTATAACAGTCTGTAGTGCCGCGAAGTAAGGCATGTTCAGTTTTAGAGCTATGTCCTGAAGAGTTCGTGTACCGTCGCACAGCATGAGGACTGGCTGGTGTTCCTTCTTGACCTTCTTTATGTCGCCCATGAATAGAGGAAACTCCACAATCGTTCTGGTACCTGACTCCTGCTCCTCAGGACAGTCCACCGTCACGATGCGTTCAGAAACGCACCACGTGACAATGTTGATCACCTGCTCTACGGTCTTTGTCAAGAGCTCTGACAGTTTGAACACAGTCTTCTTCTCATCAATCAACAGTAGTACGTCCACACCCACATTGGCGAACTTGCCCCTCAACTCCTTGTTCGTATTCGAACCTAGAGTGAGCGCCTCAGAATACCTCGCACCGCGATGGACCACACAAGCATGTCTCACAATGACAGTTTCAGATGGCTGCGGCTTTGTAGGAGCAGGCCTTTCCCCCTGCTCCACTGTTGGAGCCGCGGTTTCCGCGGTTGCGCCTCCAAGGGCCTCGGGTGATTGCTCAGTCACTGACTGCACTTCAATGTTTGATGGGGGTGGCGGAAGTCGAACCTGCTCAAGCATGTCAACAACCACTTTTGTCTTTTGAAGCGCACTTCCTAGAGACTCCCCGGAGAAACAGACAGCAAGCACCCAGTTGGGGTCGACTCGTGAGAGGACCACAATCCCCTCATTCGTCATGACGTTCACAAGCTTAAGCGATGAGGAGTGTATCTTCATGGCACCACGAATCTGAGGAAAGACACCCTCTGGAAGAGAAAACGATAGAAAGGGCTGACCATCGTTCGTGATCAGTGCGAAGCCGGTGACTGAACCGTCGTATCTCAGCTTTCCGAGTATGCGTTCTAGTTCCACCGAGAGGCATCCTTCCTCTGGACTGCAAATACCATCGGATAGCTCTCACACCTGTTTAATTAGGTTACTTCCGACACTCGAAACGCTAGGATTCCCTTTCAGGAACTCAATCACGTCGCTTCTTGAGGGATGAGTTGCGGAGGGAGAGGAAACGTAGAGCGCAGCCGCCGAGTTCGCCAGCGTTAGACGCTCTCTAGGGTCAAGACCAAGAAGTGTGCCTAGTATGTCACCCGCGTTCCACGAGTCACCTGCGCCACACGCAACCCTCACTGGAACCTCAAATGCAGGAATCGCCGTCACTTGGTCGTCGTCAATACTAGCTGTGAAATGAGGAGTGTGGAAGTCGACTCGCACACCGGTCTCGTGCGAAACAGTCTTGGCAGCAGGAATCCATTCCTTTGGTCGTGAGAGAATATGGCGCCAGCGTTCGCTGTCTCTGTCGACTGCACGGGCAAACCAACCCGCCTCGTTCTCATTCATTCCCAAGATGTCAACAAGGCCCTCGGCCAACACTCTCTTTGCCAAGGGCTTGACAATGGCGGAGTTGTAAGAGGGGTCGCCCATGTCCATGAAGGTCATTGCCTTGGTTTCAGACCGAACCATCGAGAACAGGTCTCTTGCGAGCTCGGGCGCGTTCCTGTTGTGGTTCAGGCACAGAAGCGCGACCAGAGGACTCTCTCGTATGACCTGAAGATCTCGGTCGGTCAAGTCTGCAAATCTGAAGCTGGAGACAGATCCACTATCACTCACCATCAGGTTGACTCTTCGCCCTTTGTAGTCAGCCTCGATTGAAACAGTCGCAGCAAGCTGCCCATCAGTATGTACATGGGTGAGATCCAGCTGTGGGTTCACAAGGCTATGGAGCAGTGAGGAACCGTGAGCATCAGTTGTGACGATGAGATGCGGGCCCAGTCCGAGAGCAAGTAGGGCCGAGGCGGTGTTGACGGAGTTGCCACCCCGACGAATGATCTGAGATGTGCCTGTGAGGTTGCCCCCGCCTTGCTCTGCGAGACGCTTGAGACCTTCTATGAAATCGTCCAGAGTTCCTGTTATTACAAAGTGGTCAACAAAGAAGTCGGGCAGAATAGTGGGCGGCTTGAGCACAAGCGGACTGCGTAGGGCTTCGAGGAGTCTGCAAGAGTCCAGCATTCCTACACACCAGAGGATAGTCTGAGCTTGGCTCTAGACCTTCTTCAGGGCCGCTTTGACCATTGCAGTCAGGCGGTCCTCTGTGATTCCAGTCTTCTTGGCCACCTTGTCAATCTCACAATAGGCGAGCTCAGATAGTGACCTGACTCCTGCTTGGACTAGCTTCTCTGCATCCGCCTTCTTGACCAACCTCAGTGTCATCAGCTCGGCGAGTGCATCCTCGGTCGGCCTTGCGGGAGGGACAGCTTTCGTCGGCTCGGGAACAACCTTCTCCCCGAGGTCCTTAATGTACTGTCTCAGAGCCTCAACATTCTCCTCGTGAGATGTCTTGCGACGTGGGTCGACAATGAGTCCCATGGAGCGGGCATCCTTCATGGATAGCTCGACTTGAGAGATCTCTTCGACACTGAAACCACGACCCCTTCGGGGATGTGTGGTCTTTGACGACTTGACGACAGGCTCTGGCACCAAAGTGAAGCTCATGAACGGAACCACCTAGCCGGGCTCCCCGCCTCCGGGTCCACTTATTAGCCTTTCGAGGTAACCAGCAGTGTCTAGAAATCGTAGAGTGACGTCTGGGTGACAGACCCGCGCTCCTGCATGCGTTCCAGTTTCGCCTTCTGACGCGTGTTCGCCAGACCCATCAAGTCAATCATCTGCAGAGCATTGAGGGGAGCATTTCCACTGAAGTGGTTGTTAAAGTATCCGAGTACAGTTTCTGTCTTCTCCAGTAGCTGTCCCAGTTTGGGTCGCCACCCCTCCAATTCCTCTGTTGAGTAGCGGTAGTTGTACCAGGGTCTGCTGCCATGTCCGTGCCATCTGATGTATGCGAAATCAGTGGTGACCCGAAGGTCAACCGGCAGCCTAGGTTCATCAACAATGACGTAACCGATGTTGTTCTTCTCCAGCAGCTGCCAGTAGTGTCCGGTTAGCCAGTCCTCATGCCTGAACTCAACCGCGTATCGGAACCTCCGATCAAGGCTTGCGAAAAACGATTCGATGTCCGCCAGTCTAGATGGCTCCCAAGGTGGCAGTTGTATCAACAGCACACCCAACTGCTTCTGCAATGGGGCCATGAGTGTAAAGAAATCACTGAGGACCTTCCCACCTTCGCCGCTAACGTCAAGCTTGTTGTCGTGAGTCACCTTCTTTGGAATCTTCGCGGTGAACAACACATCGGCACTCGTAAAGCCAGACAGGTGTTTCACCATTGCCGGCTGAGGCAATGAGTAGAAGGTCGAGTTAATCTCCACCGTATCGAAGTAGTCTAGATACTGCCGAAACATTGGTGCACTTTTGTTATAGAAGATACCTGTCCAGTCTTCCTTGTAGCTCCAACCCGATGTGCCAATTCGTAGGCCCTTTCTGAGATTCACACCTAGGCCATGGTACGTTAACACGTTTCTGTCTTACGCAGGCCACCATACAGGCATTGGATGGCTGGAAAACAGAGGTTCATAAGATACTACAGCGACGGCCGTCATCGTGAGAGATAAATGAAAGCAGAGAGGGTCAAGGCCGAATTCAGCAATCTTGAGATTCATGTGGGTGCATTTCACGAGAAGAGCTTCAGCATCAAGTGCAATGCGACCTATGAGAACGAGTTTCTCACAATCGACGGTGGAAAGAGAGTCGTTAGGCTTCACATGCGTAATATCAGCAATGTCCATCTCGAAAAGAGATCAATCAGGATTGCCGCCATAAACTTCGAGATAACCGAAGGAGGGCAGACAAGCGTTGCCAGCGGCTCAATCAGGATTGAGGTCGGCGATACTGCCGAAGCATGGTACAAGGAGCTTTGGGGCTAGATAGCCTCCTAGAGTAGGCTTAAAATACAGGTTCGTCCGCGGCGACCTCACAGCCGCAAAGGGGGCATAGAACAGGTGCCAGACAACTTCGAATACATAGAGATGCAGTTCGTTGACATACTGGGACGCCTCAAAGCAATGGTTGTGCCATGCGATCCAACAGACTCAATCGAAGTGCTCGCCAGAGACCCCATTCTGAGAAAGGGGGCGAGCGTGGATGGAAGCTCTGTCACTGGCATGGCGAGTGTTGAGATGTCAGATCTGAGACTTGACCCAGATTCCTCAACGCTCATCGAATTGCCCTATACAGCTCATAGGACTGCTGCAGTGATGTGTTTCATGAAGGAGAAGATGGCTTCCGAGGGGGGCCGCTCCCTTCATCCGAAGGACAGCCGTTCTGTACTACACCGAGTCTGTGAGAACTTGTTGCCAGGGCAGATGCACATCAGAGTCAAGGCAGAGCCCGAGTTCTATTTCATAACCTCGGAAGGTGACGAGTTCGACAATGGGCATTATGCAGACACGTATCCCACAAGCCCTGCGGCGGATGTCCTAATCGAGCTGGCTAGCTACGTGAGACAGATTGGCATGCACCCGCTCGTGGCCCATCATGAGGGAGGGCCGTCTCAACAGGAGATCGAGATTGACTTCGATGATGTGAGGAGGATATCAGACTATATTGTCCTCTTCAGGAACTTCGCGAAGGCAGTGACTCAGGACCATGGTCTTGATGTCACCTTCATGCCAAAACCGTTCCAGGGGTCAGCGGGTAGCGGTATGCATACCCACTTCCAGTTGTGGGATGCAAAGAAGAACATATTCGGCTCAGAGACCGGGGGAGACCTGTCGGACACGGCAAAGAGTTTCATCGCCGGGTTGCTCGAACATGCACCTGCAATCACTGCAATAGCCAACCCAACCATAAACTCATACAAGAGACTCGTGCCTCACATGGAAGCACCAGTGTACATATGTTGGGGGCATCGGAATCGCACGGTCCTCGTTAGGATACCGCTTTTCGCCGACAGCCAAAAAGCCGCAGTGGAGTTCAGGTCACCTGATGGGATGTGTAACCCGTATCTTCTGTTCTCAGCCCTGATAGCGGCAGGCATGGACGGCGTTGACAGGGGACTCACCCCTCCTGAACCACGGTCGGAGGATATCTTTGCTCTTACAGACGAGGAGAGAGATAGACTTGGGATCAGAACGCTGCCAACCACACTGGAGGAGGCTCTCAACTGCCTAGAGCAGGACTCCTTGATTAGAGATACGCTGGGATCCCAGCTTTGTGAGGAATACATCAGGATAAAGCGTGATGAATGGAGAGAGTACGTCAGCGGAACCGTGACCGACTGGGAGTGGGAGAAGTACTCCACACTCTAGTAGTCCCTTGGATGGTTGAAAAGCCCGTCAGAAAGCTCCAGTGCAGCAGATAGTAATCAATCACTTCATAGAGTGAGCCAGCGAAGACGCAGAGGATCATGGGTGGTGCCGCACAACGGCGACAGACATGATATGCTCGCAGTGAGTGATGCCAAACTGGCACTGAGTTATGCACCTCATGAGAATTGGCCCCACATCCATTTGGCTCTTAGATAGCCTTAAGAGCAGCTCACCTGAGGCAGCGACTCCGTGAAGATGAATGGACAGTTTCTCGATTGGGAGAAAGGAAGTCCGGAGAGCAGCTGCGCTTTCTGTCATCGCAGCAGTCTTCTTGACGACCATGAAGCTAGTTCTTGGTATTCTCACTAATTCACTGGGTATTCTATCCGAAGCACTGCACAGTGGCCTAGACCTCACGGCGGCAGGAATCACATTCGTGGCCGTCACGAGAGCCTCTAGAGCTCCGGACCCTGATCACCTCTACGGACATGGCAAGGCAGAGAATTTCGCAGCATTAGCGGAGACCTTTCTCCTATGGGTGACTTCAGCATGGATCATATACGAGGCCGTAAGGAGGATGATGTTCCAAGAGTGGCCCGTGCCCTCACCCTGGGGCATTGTAGTCATGACCATAAGCATCATTGTCGACCGTGAGAGAAGCCAGATGCTCTTCAGAGTAGCCAGGAAGAATGGTAGTCAGGCACTTGAGGCTGATGCACTGCACTTCAGCACAGACATGTTGAGTTCGACTGTCGTCTTGATTGGAGTCTTGTTCGTCCTAACCGGCGTCCCCATCGCAGACCCGTTGGCCGCACTGGGTGTTTCTGTCGTTATTCTCTTCGTTTCCTATAGGCTGGGTAGAAGAGCTTCAGACGTGTTAATGGATCGCGCGCCTCAGGGTATACGCGACGAGATCAGCCGCAGGTGTTCCGATATCCCAGGGGTGATCGGATGTAAGCGCATTCGAGTAAGAACTGCCGGGCCAGAGTTGTTTATTGATCTCGTGGTTGCCATCGACGAGTCTGTCGAGATTGCGGACGCTCACCTGATCGCGGAGAGCTTGGAGAAGGCACTTGCCGGTCTGGCTCACAAAGTGGACGTGATGGTTCAGGTCGATCCCTCAGAGCCAACCAACATGGAACGGCCGCGGGAGAATGTCTACACGCATCTACAGAAGCTGGCAAGGGCGGAGCCAGATATCGTCAGCCTTCACAACGTCCGTATCCATGTCCTGTCTGACAGGACCAACATTGATGCACACCTCGAAATGACGCCCGATATGACTCTTGAGAAGGCACACGAGGTCTCAGAACGGTTCGAGGCGCTCATACGAGAAGGGGTCCCAAGGATTGACAGGGTCACTCTGCACCTCGAAACTACAGGCGTTGAGGACTCAGCGAAGGACGTCACTGGGCAGACCAAGGACATCATCAGTTCTGTCAAGAAGATCGTGGAGGCGCAGACTCCGGCACGCGACTGTCACGACATCACACTGAGAGAGGACGAGGAGGGCCTTGTTCTGTCGCTAGATTGTAGATTGAACGGGGACATATCTCTGACCGACAGCCATCAAGTGGCGGAGAAAGTGGAGCGCGTGATCAAGGATGCTTTTCCGAAGATAACTTGGGTCTTCGTCCATGTCGAGCCCCTGAGCCAAGGTTAATATCCACGTGTCTGCTAGCATGTTGTGGGGTTCTGACCAGTTGAGTGACCGATGCCAAGGAAAGATATTGGGTTCGCCAGACGCCCAAGTCGTCCAGACCAAAGAACTGAAGCTCAACCAGCCTCTGCTTTTGTGCTGTTTTCCATCGGCTGGCGTAGTTGGCATAATCGTCGCGAATACAATAGTCGAGCAGTTTGAGATGGAGGAGATTGCTCACATAAGGTCGAAGTACATGCCCTCTGCAGCAATCTTCATGGACGGCAGACTACGACATCCATTCCGGGTCTATGGAAACAAGACGAAAAATCTGCTGGTCGTGACCACGGAACTGCCAGTCATGGAGGAGGGGATGTATGCTGTGAGCTCAGCACTACTTGACTGGGCTGCCACCTTGGGTGTCAAGGAACTCGTCGTACTTGACGGGATTCCGGTTCAGGGTCTGCCGACTGACCGCAAAGTGCTGTACGCGGCCGAGGAGGAGAAGATAGAGGAGCTCCAGAAGCACAAGAGTCTTGAAATGCTCAAGAAAGGAATCATCACAGGCATTGCTGGTTCGATACTCTCCGAAACGCTCTGCAGGTCCATGGTCGGTTTTGCATTGTTGACCCCGGCAATTGCAATCGTACCTGACCCAGAGGGAGCTATCCAGCTCATCGACGCTCTGAACAAGCTCTATAAGATTGGCATCGACTCTAAGGGATTGAAGGAGTCAGCCGACGAGATCCGCCGTCGGATGGAAGAGGTGGCTCAGCAGGTCGATGGGATGCGGAAGACCCAGCCGCAGCTCGGAGCGCCCGGCTACGAAAGGATGTACGCCTAGGGCGGGCAGGACGTTCCCTCGTTCGCTCGGAAGTGCCTGTTACGCCGACAGACCACAACAGGGGGCTCACTCGTCGCTGCAGCTGTCGTATGCTTCCTGAGCACCTTTGGCGTTCTTCTCCCCTGCCTTGCCGGGCCACTTCTCCTCGATCACATGTTTAACCGTGGCGAGCTTCACATATCCCGTCGCTTTCGCGAATGCTCCCAGCATGGTTGTATTCACGACGGGAAGACCCGCCACCAAGAGACCATACTTCAATGCGATCCCTGTGCCGTCATAGGTGTATACGTGGCCCTTCTTCAGGTGAAGCTCACTAGCCCTTCTAGACGTGTTGACAATGACCTTGCCCCCTGGCTTCAGACCCTCTGTAATGTCCGTCAGCTCAACTATGCTCTGGTCGAGCACTGCGACAACGTCTGGTTCGTATATCTGGCTTCTAACGTTGATTTCTTCACTAGATATTCTGGTGAAAGCTCTAACGGGTGCTCCTCTTCGTTCCGCGCCGAAATACGGAAAGGCCTGAATCCCCTTGTAACCATCGAGATAAGCTGCTTTGGCCAGTAGCTCGGCGGATGTGACTCCACCTTGCCCTCCTCTGCCGTGCCACCTGATCTCAATCATTGGCATTTGTGGTGCTCCTGTCGCTGCCTTGCGGCCGCGGACCAGCCAGTACTGCAGGGACAAAACTCTTTCGTATGACTCAAAACTGTGCGTCGGCCTTGATTGCGGCGATGACCCCGTCAGCAGAATTGGCAGCCTGTTGCAGCCCGACGCCCTCGCCAGCTGTATCCGTTCCTACTATGTAGAGACCCTTTACCGGGGTTCGAGGACCTGGACGGTCGAGTGCCGTCTGGCCGGGGATAAGGGCCGCTCTCGTCGCATAGGAAACTTGCACATGCTCCATCTCGATATGGTTCAAGATATCGGGGTAGAACTCTGTCAGGCCATTCTCCTTCATCATCTGTACCTGCTCGTCAATGGTCTTACCCTCTATGAACATCATTGCTATCGCAACGAGTTCCTTTCCCTCAGGAGCGTATGAGGGGTCGAAGCTGGACAAAGAAACAAGCCATCGATTGGGTCCAGGATACACAATCACGCGTGACTTCAGATCACCTATTACAGCCTTGTCGAAACCCAGCCAAAGAGTGATACCTCGAGTCGGTTTCATATGACTCCACTTTTCGAAGAACTGAACCACCTGAGCCTGCTGAGAGTCGACAATGCTCGGCATGGCTGACAAGGGGATATTGCTGACGACCTTTGAATGAGGAAGCTCTGTATCGAGCGCCGTAACACTTGACACCCGGCCCTCGGTTTCGACAATCCTCTCGACAGGCGCGTTCAGCACGTAGTCGCCGTTGATGGTTTCGGCAACTTTCTGTACGAGACCCTCCATTCCTCCGACTGCGACCCCCTCATCATACTCCTCGGACCCGAGGAGCAGCTTCTTGAGAGAGGCCAGTCTTGTCGTTTCCTTGTCTGTGTCCCTGAGTGTCCGAAGAGCCTCATACGCCGACGCCTCATTGATTGGTACTCCAGCTGCCATGTAGATTGCACTCTGCATGACATCCAACATCACCGGATTAGTGGCGCCTCTCGACTCCATGAAGGCCAAGAACGACTCGTCTTTGTGCTTGCGCATCTCGTCCAGTTTCATGGTCTTGATCTTGGCTCCAATCTTCACAAGCGCCAGCCTACCTCGCATTCCGGTGAGCGGCCACCTAAGCGCCTGACCAATGCTCGATGGGATAGTCCCCACCTTGTCGTAGACTTGGAAGTACCAGCCCTCATGCAGAACAAACCTCGGTGGAGGCTTCAGGTATTTGGTCAGATATCGAGCAAATGCACCCCTCTTGACCCGGGTGATGACATGGAGACCGTGGTCAACACGGTACCCATCTACATGATAGCCGTACCAGACTCCCCCCAGATGGTGCCCCTTCTCAAGGACGAGGACTCTGTTTCCCTCAGCAGATAGTCCAAGAGCACTGAGCAGGCCACCAGCACCTGAGCCGGCGATGATTACGTCATACCGTGACGGGTCGACCTGCTCTATGGATATCTCGTTCATGGGATGCTCCAAAGAGCACCAGCCGAACCCTCCTTAAGGCTATTCTCATGTGATGGACTCCTTGTGACTGTGAACCTCGAGGGCCTGTGACCGAAGGAGACTTCCTGAAGCTGTACTACGCGCCAGACGCGCTCTACTTGAGCTCGATTCGGCTTGATTGTTTGGATGACTCGTAAGCAGCATCAACTACCCTGTGTGCTTCCACTGCATCAGCGAAGTCAGGTGAGGGCTTCTTGCCCTGCTGGACAGAACTGAGAAATGAGTAGCTCAACGCTGCGTATCTCTCCCCGCCCAGTGCCGTGAGTACATCATTGGCATCCTCTGGGATACTCTTCGATTCTAAACCGAGTCTCTCAAGAAGAGCGGGGTTAGCCATCTCTTTTGTGACCTTGACAGAGTCTTTCCCTTGAAGCCGGAACTCCAGATATCGCTCGTCTGAACCCAAGTGAATAGCGATGTAGCCCTTCTCAAAGAACAACTCAATCATTCTTTCGCTAGGTCGTTCCACCCAGTGCCATACTGAGTCCAGTGTGCTCACTGCACCGGTCTTGTGGGTCAATATCACTGATGCTTGGTCCTCGACTTCCTTGCCTGCAAAGAATCCCACCTTTGCATAGACACTGTCTACGTCACCGAAGAACCATCGGAACAGGTCGATGTCGTGGATACTGTGTTCGATCAGTGTGCCGCCGCCGGCAGCTTTCTTGTCGCCACGCCATTGGCTGTAGTTCATGAAACCCACTGGGAATCTCTGATCATCGCGAATGTGCATCAGCATGGGCGTCCCGAGATCGTGCATCTGAATCAGGGCCTTGGCATACAGGAGGTATTGGTCGAACCTCAGCACAAGTCCAATACCTGTGGCCACGCGTGCTTTTCGAGTGACAGTCAAGAGATCATTGGCCTGAGTGTATGTGTGCGCAAGAGGCTTCTCGCAGAACACGGGCTTCTTCTCTTTCGCTATGGCACGCACCATTTCGGGATGAAGATTGGTGGGTGTGCACACATAGGCCACGTCAACATCCTTGTCCGTTATCAGATCTGTGAATCTTCCGTATCCTTTGGGGATGCCAAAGAACTCGGTTGCGCCCTCAAGAGAGTCCGGATCGCAGTCGCACACGGCTGCAACATCCACGTCCAACAGACGACACTCTTTCAGCGACAGAATTGACGTGAGGTGAGCCTTGCCTATGTTGCCTGTTCCTATCACTCCAACTTGCGTCCGCGCCTTCGTCAAGAGGGAATCACTCGGGCTTCGAGCCTCCCCGAGTCCTATATGAGGCTTCTGTGATGCCGTAGCGGGAGATATTGATGAAGAGAATAACTGTTATGAGGAGATAGGCATTCCCACCAAGCGCCACCAATACGACAACTGAGAGATGGTACAGTGAGCCCTACCGATGACTCGATTGCCAAGGCCGAGAAGGCACTTGCCAGCGGGGAGAGAGAGGTAGCGGCCAGCATATTCAGTAACGCGGCAGACACTCTCGCGTCGAAGGGCTTACACAACAAGGCGGCGAAACTCTACGAGCAGGCGGCTTTGATCTACCGCGACTTGTACAAGACACCAGAGTGTTTCGGCGCGGTTGAAAAAGCGATACTGATGCTCGTTCGGCAGGGCGGCGGCCCTGAGGCCTATAGTGAGATTGTCCGACTCAGCGCAATTGCCGCAAGGACGGCTCTAGACGCGACCGAGTACAAGCAGGCGGCTGACTTCTACTTCCGGGCCGCAGAGTTCGCAGCGTCCGACAAGGACAAGACAGAGTTCTCAGTCAAGGGCGCGGATGCTCTTGAGGACCTTGCAGACCTACGTGAGGAAGAGCAAGACTTCAGTGAAACGGTGAGTCTACTGAAGAAAGTCAGCAGGTTATACTACTCGTCAGGTGATCCAGAGCTCGGAGAGAGAATAAAGAATCGAGCCGAGCGAATCGCACTCAGATGGGCAAAGAACGCGAAGGACAAGGGTGACTTGGTGTCAGCCGGCAACGCGTTGGCCGAAGCTGCACAGATCATGCAGACTCGCAGGGAGCCAACTGAAGAAGCGTCTCGACTCATGATGGAGGCAGGTGAGCTCTATGAGAAGGCAGGCCTGCTAGAGAAGGCAGGGAACATCTATGACGCGGCTCAGGAAGCGTACGGACTGCAGAGGCTCTCTGGTTCCAGGAAACAGGCGCTGGCCAAATCTGCCGAGGCCTATCTTAAGATGCAGGGCAAACCGGAGGTAGTGGCCCCGCTCTTGGTGAAGGCCGGGAACATGTTCACCGAACTGGGAAGCGTGAAAGCGAAGTGGGCGTTCAAGAGGGCGAGCGAGCTTTTTGGTCAACTCGCGGCAAAGGCAAATAGCGAAACTGACCATGAGGGCGAGATGAGCTATCTCAGACATCAGGCCATGTGTCTGAGGAGCTGGGGATCCAAGAAGGAGGCTGAGGCCATCTACAAGCAGGTGATGGACTTCTATCTCGCTCAAGCGAACTCAGAAGAAGGAAAGGGCAATAGGGAACTGGAGGCAGTGTCACTTGAGGAGCTCGCAGAGGTTCTCGCCGAAGCAGGCGCAGTAGATGATGCCAAGAAACAGCTTGAGAAAGCGCTCTGCATATACGTGGAACTCGCGGAGGGAAAAAGCTCCTCTGGTGAGATGGAGGAGGGTTCAAAGTACTACAGCGAAGCCGCTGACTGTGCAGGAAAGATGGGCGATGATGAAAAACATTCGTCATTCCATCGCATGGCAAGTGAGAGAGCAACCGACGTCGCCAAACTCTATGAGGAGATGGCCGTGCCTGAATTGGTGACCATGTGGCTCAGAAATGCCGCCACGGAGGCTCTCAGCACGAATCAGCCTGATATGATAGAAAAAGCGATTGAGCTCCTGAAGCAGTCCGCTGAAGGATTCAGAAAGATAAACGAGAACAACGAGGCCTTTGAAGATCTCTTCAAGGTCTTCGAAACGGTCTTCATGAACCACCCGGATGCACAGGAGCAGATTGCAGGCATCCTAGGAGAGATGGACGGTATAGCGAAGTCTACTCGCAATGATGCGATGACATCACTGATGGCAGTCCTCCGAGCCATCGAAAAGCGGAGCTACATCGCCGCTCTGCTCACACTGCAAGAGAAGGAGGATGATCTCCTTTCCAAGCGAGAACGGCTCATGAAGCTTGTCGATAAGGTGAAGCCGGGCAAGCACCGCTCCTAGGAACAGACGGCCCCAGTTGGCCAAGTTGATCGATCATCCCGGCGATAGACAGAAGTGCCACCTGTCGAGTGGATGGATAGGAATCATTCCCGGGTGTTGACCATTGCCGGCGTATCATTCGACGATATCTCTGAAGTCCAATGGTGACTGTGACATGATAGATGTCACAGCCGAAGTAGAGAAACGCCTTGCGGAGAGCGGCATCAAGACAGGCACGTGTACAGTCTTCTGCGCAGGTTCGACCGCGGCGGTCACGACCATCGAGTATGAAGATGGGCTGCTCAGAGACTTCCCTGCGGCCATGGAGAGAGTGGCTCCATCAAACGCAGTCTACGAACATCACCTCAGATGGCACGATGGTAATGGCCATTCGCATATCAGGGCTTCAGTTATAGGACCAAGCTTATCCATTCCCATTGTAGAGGGGCACCTGTGTCTTGGAACGTGGCAGCAAGTAGTCTTTGTGGACTTTGACAATAAGCCGAGAAGCAGAAAGCTGGACGTAATTCTGCTGGGCGAATGATCAGACGGGATCATCGTTCGAATCCAGAGACCAAGCCAGTTCGCGAGTTCCTGTAGGTAGGGGTGCTGAGTCCCTGATTCTCATTGCCAAGTAGTGAATGCGAAGAGCGCGACGTAGTCTAAAGACTTGAAATGGAGTGTTCCAGCCGGGCGAACTGTCACGATAGCCCACAGAGTCCATGAGGCTGTGAATTGTCTCAATCTCTCGTTTGACCTGAGCTCTGATGTCATCAATCTCGCGGTCAATTGTGAGAGTAGTCTTGTCAGTCATAACGCCGAACCTCGCTCGAGGTCGCACAACGGGAGCTGCACAAATAACAAGCTGTATTCTCCGTATATTACGCGCCAATCAGGCCACACGGCGTTTGTTGGCTGCCCACCTACGCATCACCGTGCCGCACACGGGACACTCAAGCTCATCGCCTGCACGATTCTCGGTGTGACCGCAAGCCGGACATCTCAGGCCCCATGTCACTTGGTGACTCATTCTTGAACCCAAGTCAACAACTGTGAGCCCGATGAAAGACGCAGTGTTCAGAAGCGACATATCACTCGAAACAACAACCACAGTGAATCCAGATTCCTTCTTTGAGAGGGCCAGAGCTAGTAGCTGGATGTCATTGTCAGAGAGAGCATGCAAGTCACCTGTACTGCGGGCGATCTCCTTGACCTTGGCAATGTGGAGTGATTCTGGAACCTCCTCTCTGAGTCGGCCAGCAGAAATCAATGTTTCAGCCCGCCTCTGAGAGGGTCTGTTCTGCAGCTCGCTCAGCACGGCAGGGACTGTTACGAAGTCGGAATCCGGATTCTTCTGCGTCCACGTTGATAGCAGGGCACCGGTGTCGAGGACGTACAACCTCGGCATTGTGGTCACCTATACTCCTTGGTAACAAGCCGCGAACGGAGTCGATCGTAGTAGCTGTCGTACATCCGGATGAAGCGAGTGACACCTTTCGCCTTTTTCACCCAGACTTTGTCATGGGGGTTGACATCCGATTGGGTCTGACCATCGATGACTACTACTCCGGTGGCACCGGGCTTCACCAGCTCAATCTCAATCAAGGAGTTGTCAGGAACTACCATTGGCCGAAGTTCGGACATCGGGGGGCAGACCGGCACAACGATTAGAGCACGTACTGAAGGTGATAGAATGGAGCCACCTGCCGACAGGGCATATGCCGACGACCCGCTGGGTGTGGATGCCATGATGCCGTCTGCTCTGCCATGACTGACGTGCACACCGTCAATGTATGTCTTGAATGTCAGCATGCGTCCATGAACCTGTGATGTCACGTACACCTCATTGAGAGCGTCCTCAAACCTCGTCTTTGCCACACCAGAGGATAGGTTGATGCACCTCTCAATGATGCACTCGCCTTCAATGATTTTCTGTAACGAAGGAAGCGCAGTCGCCGAGTCGCTCTCGGTCATGAAGCCAATAGTGCCGAGGTTTATGCAGAATAGAGGGGTAGCTCTATTGCGCAGCCTAGACAGTGTGTATAGCACCGTCCCGTCGCCGCCAATCGGGATGACGAAATCCACGTCCATGTCTTCAATAGCCGTTGCAGTCGCTTTCTGGTTTTTCAGACTGCCAGAACTGGAATCAACCCTGACATCAATGCCGCGTGAGATAAGGAACTGCGCCACTTGTTCCGCTAGCTTTTCGCCCTCTACTCGGCCTGGCTTCCATACGAGGCCCACAGCCCGGCGCTCCGTCAGTATCCGCGGACACTCCTCAATCATGCATGCCACATCCAGACGCCAACTCAACAGTGCCTCCTTAAACTGTTGCTGTTGGGCCTTGATTCAAGGCCTAGCGACCACGAACTGATGGTATGCGTAAGGTATATGAATGGAACCGGGCGAGCCTGCGGTAATCGTCTGCAAGACTGCGATGGTGAAGCCGATGAGCATCAGGAGAGCAGAGGCGAGAGGCCTGAAACCCGGTGGATACGTGATGATTGATGACATGCCCTGCAGGGTTGTTTCTGTAGAGAAGTCAAAACCGGGTAAACATGGGGCAGCGAAGATCACCCTCGAAGGAGTAGGCTTCTTCGACAACAAGAAGCGCGCGGCCATGATGCCTGCGGACCGCATGGTAGATGTTCCAGTCATTGACAAGAGGTCTGCCACAGTCATAGCTTACATGGGTGAGAATCTCAGCCTCATGGACAGTGACACTTTCGAGACGTACGAGATACCAAAGCCTGCAGACCAAGAACTCATCGCCCAGATCAAGCTCAACAGCTCTGTTGAGGTCTGGGACGTCATGGGTAAGCGAGTCATCATGCGAGTCAAAACAGAGAAGTGACAGTGCCGGGCGGCGCTATCATCATCTGTCACCAAGTTAGAACCAGATGCGCTGGGTTGCGGTAGTTGAGTCTGTAGTCCGTTTTACCGGCATCGCAATCACTTGCGAGACTCGCTTGCAGACAGACATACGAAAACGAGGAAGGTGATGCAGAGGACGGGAGTTGCGGACCCGGAACTGGAAGCCAGTTTCAGCTTGGTGTGTTGGGTACTGCAACTGCCTGACGGTTTCGTCTTCTGCGCACTACGACAAGAACCGCAGCAATCACTGAAGCTCCCACCGAGAATTCCAGTATCAGGAGGAGGGTCCTCTGGAAACCCCAAAGGTCCTGATTGGTGAGATACTGATGCGTGACATTCGATGTGTTCCAGTTGCCGAGCGTGTCGTTCGCGTAGTACTTGACATGAAACACATAGGTGTGACCGGCCCCGGGAAGATCGACATGGTAACTGCCATAATAATCGTCCGGCACCGTACTAGATTCCACCAGTGTAACATTGAACCACACCGCCTCAGTCACATTGCTGATGCTTCCTATGACAGTGTCTACCCCGTCCTCATCCATCACGGTGACTCCTAGAACTACGGCGCCTGAAGAGCCTACAAAGTCGCCATAGAAGTCGCCGTATACCGAAAAGGTCGGTCCATTGTCAGACGAAAGAGCAAAGCTACAGGCGACTCCATGAACCGTGACAATCAACATTGCTGCCAACAGCAGAGCCATTTTCGAGAGCCCCAATCCTTCGAAACCTCCGCGAATGTCCTCTTACTTCAGAGACATATATATGTGTGACCCACGAGCATGAAGAGGATTGGTGCGGAGGACGGGATTCTTGGGCCTGGCACTGCAAGTCAGTTCCAGAGAACCCGCGACTCGAGCGTTCTAGCAAGGCTAGGAACGAACCCCTACGAGATAGGAGCCTGAGTCCTACGCCTTTGACCTGGCTTGGCAACCTCCGCATTGCAGAGCCGAACGGATGCAGGTAATCACTGCACCAAGTCGCCTCTCCCGGCAGTCCGTGTACCAGTAAATGATAAGGGTTTCTATGGGCTGAGAAACGAAACCTCGACGCTACTCCAGATTGTTGCGGAATGCAGAGTCTATGTCCTTCCACTCAAGGTGGAGGTAACGCATCGCCCAGTGGACATACCGATGATGCTTCTCGCATAAGGCCACCCAGTCATCAGGATCCAGTTGGCGCAGATACTTCTTCGACCTGAGTATCATATCGCTGTGCTCTTGTCCGTCTTTCCTGTGAATCATGGTCTTCCTGTCTTCTGGTATTTCCCCGCAGAAACTGCATTTGTTCCCGAACATTGTCTTACGCATTTCCTCGGCGGTTCCTTCAATGCTCGCGTCTCTCTCGGGGTTCAGCATTGCACCGGATGCTGGAAGAGAGAACACCCCTCGAGATTCCTGATCATGAGTTATTCTCTCCTGAACCCTAAACTCCACAGAGTCCCAATCCATATCCAGATGGCCCTTCGCCCAATGCACACCTTGATGACAGGGTCTACAAACTGCGGCCCATTCGTCGGGGTTCACAGACTTGAGAAATGATATTCTCCGAAGTGAGTCCTCCTCGTGCTCGGTGCCATCCTTCCGATGGACAGCAAGATTCCTCCTGTCTTTGCTTACGCCGCAGACTCTACATTCCCTTCCGAATAGAGTGTCCCTCAGTTCACTGACATTCTGATAGAACCTCTTTGCATTCTCCTTCCTAGCTTCTTCTCTTTCCCCATCTGTTTCATACCTTCTCCGACCTCCGTTCTCCACTCGTTCTCGTACGTGCCTGCCAACAGTCGCCCGTGCAACTCCAAGCCTTCTTGCTATCTCTTCGTGCGTTACGCCTTCTCGGACGTAGTGACGACGCGGCCCATCTGCACTAATCCGGACTCGCTCGCGAGCAGATGTCAGTCCCTGTTCTTTGACACGCTTTCGGACAACTGACTCTGAAACGCCCAGTTTCTCAGCTATCTGTTTCTGCGGAAGACCCTGCTCAAAACAGAAGCGGCGCAGATCATCTGCGTCTATTACAACTCGCCTGCGCGGAACTTCCAGTCCTTGCTCCCTAATGATCTTCTGAACGGCTGACTTCTAAACACCCAGTTTCTCAGCGATCTGCTTCTGCGTGAGCCTCTTCTCATGATACAGTTGACGCAGCTCCTTCGAATCGATCTCAACCCGCTTGCGCGAGAATCCTAGTCCTTGTTTCCTCAGCAGTTGTTGAACGGCTGACTGGGAAACACCCAGTTTCTCGGCTATCTGCTTCTGTGTCAATCCCTGTTCGCGGAGTCTGCGACCCTCCTCTTCGTCCGCTTTTCTGAGTGGACGAGGTTTCCACCCGTGCTTCTTGAAGATGTCAATAACTGTGCGGCTGGCGATTCCGAGCTTCTGTGCCACCTGTTCTTGTGTGAGGCCCTTTTGATAGTAGAAGTGCCACACATCCTCATCCGTACACTGTCGCCTGCGCACAGACCACCCATTGTCCCGGAAAACCCTCTGGACTGTGTTCAAGGACACTCCGAGCTTCTTCGCTACCTGGACTTGCGACAGTCCCTGTTCGAAGTAGAGCTGACGGACGTCTTCGGCCTTTGCTCTTCTGGTCATGGGAGGTGTGGACACTTCTCGAACTTGGCAGCTGTCTTGCTCAGTCCTCCTTTCTCTGCTTTCTCTCCTTGGCGGGTCTCTTTGGTAGTATGGATCTATGCCAGACCCACCCGGCAAGCGTCAATCCTCCAGTTTCGGGAAGCCCTCATGAAATGTGAGCATCATCGACTTGCCTGTATTTGACTGAGTCACTCTTGTTTTCACCTTATGCACCCCGGTGGGCAGGCAGGTATTCCTGCTGCCCGATTTCTGAAACGCCAGTCATCGAGGTTGGCTTCGGTGTTTCGAAGGAACGAAGCGGGGCTTCCAGTCTCTCGTGAAACCACCTCTCACTTGGTTCATCAGCTGCGGCCCTTTTGTTCTCCTACAGGACAAAGCAGCATTAGGTAAGACATGGAATCTCGGCTCATGACAGTATCTGAACCATGACTGTCCAAACGGACTTGGTAATGTTAAAAGAGCGAAGTACTTCACATGCTTAAGGAGAGAGATGGGGAAAACCTAGAACGAGCTAATCATTGAAAGTTCAGAACTGGACGCTGCAGAGGCACTCAGACTTATCGGAACTCTTGAGGAGAGCGACCATGAATCTGACATCGCCTATGAAGCTGGGTGAAACACCGTCCTAAGATACTTGGAGGACATCAGGAGAATCAAGCAGTAGTATTGCCAGAAAGAGGGTGAGAACAGCTCAGACGATTGTGCAAAGACAGATGTCGATTCATAGGTCCCCCAGTCCTACACTCCTACTACCACCCCAATTCAGTTCCTACGCTGGGTCCAAACGAGGTGAAAGTTGATATTCCCACAGACCATACTGCTTTGTGTCTTGGAAGTACCAATCCAAGATGCGTGCGGACGTGGGGTTTCATCTATGAAAAGTGGGATCTATGTTGTAATCATTCTTTGGGCACTGGCAGTCCCAGTCCTGATGCCCTCGGTGGTCATGCCCGTTCATCTGAATGTGGCACCGAATCAGAGCGAGTTCGTCGCGAGCATGATGTCAGAGATTTCCGAATCGCTAGGGTTCATCCTGACGGAGGAGGACTACATGAAGCTCGTTGAGGCTCAAGAGGATCAATCTCTGAACCCTAAGGTGAGTCAGAGCGTCGATCTGGCACTATTGTCTTCCGATACAGACTGGGTAGATGTTTCGTTTCTCTATGACGATGACGCTCGAAACCTGTTCAACAGCCATTTTCCTCATGGCATGGACCCGATTGAGGTATGCGAAGATATTGTGTACGGACTCAATCTGGTCTACAACCAATATTCGAAGACGGACGATTTGGAGTTCTATTTCGAGCACAACTACTGCGAATATGACGCTGACGGTCCACGTGGCTATACTCCGTGGGACGACCCATATGTCACCAGCTCAATGGATGTGTGGGTTTTCATGCACACATGGGCGTTGCAAAAGAAGTGGCCCCATGCCAGTGGTGTCACTTGGCAATCTTATGGTAGGATTGCTCCGCCTGGCATCTATGTGCATGGTTCCAGATGGGATTTGCTGATAATGATGAGCGGCGAGAATCTTCTCGCTCAGGGCAGCCCATCTTTTCTTGGCGCGACTTGGCGCTGTGATAATCGTTTATTGTTGAAGGTCCCCAACATATCAAGGTGGGGCCCTTCAGGGGAGAATGACGATGGTTTTACCATTGGTATACCCGGGTTCTATTGCATGCCTGGTGCTTGGACCGTAGCTGCGCACGAAGTGGGACACGACTATGGTATCTATGGCGACACAGGAGGTACTAGGTTTGACCTGATGGACTATTTTTGGGCGTGGTCAAAACCTTGGTCATACAGTCTGGATGATGGCCACCAGAGCGATGTCTACCCCTGGACTTATATCCACTCATGGTAAGAGAGAATGAACCGTGAATCGATAGAAGGTTTGTGAGTCGTGGCGGCAACGATCCTGATGAACATAGGTCTCTGGACAAGTCCGTTCATTGCAACGATACTCCTCTTTCTATACCTTCGGTATGCAAGATACAGCAGGTGGTATGGATGGGGCGTGTTCGCCGTCTACGCGATTCATCAAACCTTCTGCCTTCTTTTCTTGACTGAGTTTCTCGGAATGCCGGTCATGTCAACACTCTTGGCTGGGCCGTTCATGGTTCTAGATTTAACCACCCGATGGTCAAGACGAAGCATGAGCAAACCAAACAGTACCATCAAGTACGTTCTGCTCGGTTTGACCGTCATCGTGTGGATTTTCGCTGGAGTTGCCATACTCAGATTCGCTACAGGTTTCTGAATGCTTGCAGGGTACTGATAGCGGTATTGCGAGGCGTGCTCCAGCTCTCTGCGAGAGGACGGAACGGTTGCCTCATTCAATGCGTCGCTTCAACTGCTCCCAGTTACCGATCTCCTGCCGCAAGTCTTCCCTATTCATGGCCTCATCAGGGCGCCCATCGAACACGACCCTCCCACTTCTAAGCACCATCACAGACTCGGCCCAGTTCTCGACGAAGAACCTGTCATGCGTTGTGTAGAAGACACTGATTCGTTCCTTCCTGAGTGCTTGGAGTATGTCAACCAGACCCACTACGGTGGGGAAGTCCAGGCCTGTGAATGGCTCATCGAGCAGCAGAACCTTAGGACGCATTGCCAGTATTCCCGCCAATGCTACTCGCTTTGCCTGTCCATAGCTGAGCTGGTTCACAGGTTTCTCTTCAGGCAGGGGTATGTCCATAGTGTTGAGCGACCACCTCACTCTATCATGAATCTCCTCCTCGGAGAGACCTTGATTCCTCGGACCGAACGCTACGTCCTCCCAGACTGTGGGAGCAAAGAGCTGGTCGTTGGGATTCTGGAACAAGAACCCAAGGTCCTGCCGTATCGCCCACAGGCTTTCTCTCCTGAGAATCCGACCGAAAACGCGAATCTCGCCCTTGCCCGGTTCGAGAAGTCCCAGAATGAGTTTCATGAGCGTGGTCTTTCCTGATCCATTGAGACCGACCAGTGCTTTCAGTTCTCCCGGGAAAAGCTGCATGCTGACATCGTCCAAAGAAAAGGACGGGTAACTGAAGCACACATGTTCCACGTCAATCGCTGGAATCACGGAGATAGCACCCCCTGAACGGCAGGAATCACGTAGAACAGGCTCACGGCCAGCATCATTAGCAGGACTGCTAACAACACATCGTGTCGCTTGAACCCGCGACCCTTCACAAGTGCACCCCTCCCAAAGCCACGTAGTGTCATAGAGTTGTAGACCGATATACTCCTGTCAAACGCGCGGTCCATTGTCGATCCAATGAGATATCCCATTGATCTGATCCGGTCCCACCGTCTGCCCCTTTCAAGACCCCTGAGCACCTCGGCTTCATGCATGTTCTTTTTCTCATCGACAAACTGCGGGATATATCTCAGCATGATGAGCACGGACCCGACGATATTCACCGGGAATCGCAGAGTCCTTAGAGCACCCACAAACTCTGTGAAACTCATGTGAGAGAGCGTCCCCATGAAGAGGAGTAGTAGCAGCAACATCCTGAAACCGAGCATCACCCCAAAGGTCAGTCCCTCAAGGTAGACTGGAAGGGGACCCAGCGGGGACTGAATCACGGCTAGAGTCGTTGTGCCATATAGGAACGGCTCAGCAAAGACCCAGAACAAGACAAAGGCCTCGAACCGGGCGGCAAGTGACCACACAGTCCTCCAGCGAGTTCGTGCGAGTGTCCCCCCGCCGGTGATAGTGGCCATGAGGCCCACCAAGACAAGGAGATCAGTCTGAACTGAGATCAAGACTCCAACAACTACTGAGCTAAGCAGCATTGCGGTTGGAGAGAACGCAGTTTCACGAGCGTGGCCCTCAGCAAATGGCAACAGGAATCGACTCACTACGCCGCCCTCCATTCACTGTCGTCGGACGACACGCATGATGCAGAGGCATGTGACATCTGTGAAACCTCAAGACGATTCAGAAGATGCGTGGGTCCTGTGGGACATTGCCAAGAAGAGAACATAGCTGAGAGCCAAGACCAGTACGACCCCAATGACTCCTGTGAAGAACTCGGCCACTGACCCCTCCCCTAGGAACGACCAGAGGCCGTGAAACCAAGTACTCGGCTCAGGAATCCCAGCGAAGACGAAGACGGCCCACTCGAAGCCATCAGGGAAACGTGAAGCCAGTCCGCCCAGTATCAGCACCGAGAGAACGATGATGATGACCAGCAAGATGGGAAGAACGAGTCTGACATGATGGCGCTCCAAACGGCACACCTCCTCATGACATCGAGAGAGATGGTGTAACCCCCTCTCTGACAACGGAATGTAGAGCTTCACTCTCTCTAAGGAGCAGGATCATATCGGGATGAGCCTTAACGAAGTAGAGCAGTATCACATAAGTTAGGACTGCCTCGCCAATGCCAATGGCGGCATGGATTGCGACCAAGGCAATCAGTGGACCCATGCCGAAGCCTGGGACGGTAAGCAGCTCGAGACCTAGCGCGAGTGCTGAGAGCAACACCGAGATGTACGAGGCGACAGCAGCAGCTATGAGGATTGCCCTCTTGCTGGTAGCGGATGATTTGAACAACCTTAACAATGCTCTGGCAACCAACCAGCCCACAGGACATGCGAGAACGCCCATGTTGAAGAGGTTCAGCCCATAGGTCAACAGGCCGCCATCACCAGCCATTGCCTGCACGAACAGCACAAGCGCAATGATCACGATTGCAGCCCAAGGCCCCACCATCACTGCAAGCAAGGCCGAGCCCAGCAAGTGACCACTTGACGCAGGAGGAACCGGGAAGTTAACGAGTTGAGCTGCGAACGTGACTGCTGCGAGAACGCCCATGTATGGTACGAGCCGCTCATCGAACCGCCTGTTTATTCTCTTGACTGATAACAGGAGGACTGATACGCTCAGAACAAACATCAGTAGCTGAAGCCACACAGGCACAATGCCGTCAGGGACGTGCAATCACTCTGCGCTCCGTTGAAATCTGGTCGGCCAGCTCACCAATGCGCTTATGTGTGTTACTTCTATTGGAATCGTGTTACTACCTGTCATCACTCGTGTCACTGGGAGCTATCTGAGAAGACATGACAACCAAGAGATTCGGCGTTTCGATACCTAGTGATCTGCTTGAACGGTTTGACACCATCGTGGAACAGAAGGACTATGTCGGCAGGTCAGAAGCGATACGGGATGCGATGCGAACTTACATTTCGCAGTGTGAGTGGGAGTCCGGACAGACAGGCAACCGCGCCGCGCTAAACGTTGTGTATCAACACAAACCTCGACTGATGGCTGAACTGATCAAGGCGCAGCATCAGGCCAAGGCACACGTCATCTCCACAGTCCACGTGCATCTCACCCATTCTCACTGCCTTGAAGTTCTGATAATCGAAGGCGACAAGAGGGACATCGAAAACCTTGCCAATAAGATAGGGGGCCTCTCTGGTGTCGAGTATGTGAGGCTATTCACTTTCTCACTGATGGAGGATGAAGAGCCGCATCATTGACGACACGCCTCTGTGTTTCTAAAATCAGCGGGCCATAGGCAGTTACTGAGCAGGCCTTCTCTTCAAGTACAGAAGCGAGAGGATTGCCAGCACGGCAACAGACACTCCGACCACGACTGGCACAGTGTAATCAGCACAAGCCTTGCATGGCAGCTTCTCGGAATACGTGTCGAGTATCCCGCCCGAGGAGTCCAGAAGTAGAGTCCATTCTTCGCTTTCCGCGACAAGGTGGAACCTCGCTCGCCATACAATGTTGATGCTTTGACCCACTAGGGACCCAGGAAGTACAACAAGCTCTTCGCATAGACCCCAGTAGTGGCCATCTTCTGCAAAGAAGTCCGTAGCAGCAGTCACCACTGTGCTGAAGTTGCCGGTGATTGAGTCGTTGAGATAGACTGCCCACTGGAGAGTAATGTTGTCAGGGGTCAGTCCGGCCAAGAACTGGAAGAAACCAGTGTGGTTCATCTGAACCAAGGCAAAGGTGCTCACAGACTCATTGAGCGTGAGCCCTTGACCTGTCGGACCGAGCGCCTCCCAGAAGACCGTGTCGTTGTCTGATACGATGCTTGTCAACGTTGGTTCAGATGCAAACAATGGAACTGAAACAGTGAGCTGGAATAGGTCCTCTGGAGATAGGCGCAGCTCCCTGTAGCCGACAGTAATCACAGGATAGTCTGTGCTCTGGGCCGAAACAGGGATTGGACCCAACACGAGAAAAAGAAGTGCTCCACATACAAGAGATAGTGAGTGCATCTCGGGATGCGCACACACCGTCAACCCGTAAGAACCTTCTGTCCTCTGTGTTTCTGCTTTCCGGTGGGCGTTGCGAATGTGGGCCCAGAAACGGGAAGATAGCTAGAGAGATGAAAGTCTGCGGTAGCAATCATGTACGGATGCCTCTACGAAGAAAGAGAATGGGGCCCGGGGCGGGAGTTTCGGGCCAGACGGAATTCGAAAGGCCGATCGGACCCGCACGAAAGGATCCACAGTCCTCTAGGCTACCAGAGGGCTCGCAGACCGAGAGGTCGAACGAACTACCTCACCCAGGCCATTGTTCAACCCCGCTGCCAAAATTCGAGGGGGTTTCACGAAACCCGCTCTTCTCTAATTAGGTTATATGTGTCACGGTTTTGTCGCTCTCGTGGATGACGCTTCAAGCATGCAGGAGGAAGCACACTAAACCACCTGAGCGAGACTCTCTCGTCGCGAAAATGATTGAGCAGATGCTCAAGAGAGAACCCCCTGGAGCAGTGGAGGGCCGACTGACTACTAGCCGGCCTAATGATCGCACGAGTTGTTTCAGACGACAATGGTGACAGCAAATGCAGCGGCATACGACCTTAGCAAAGAAGATATATGGGTTGGTCATAATGACCATCTGGGTAACATCATGAATTGGCTGCCGAGGTGGCTAGGTGAGGCATATAGCAGACTCTGGGCATCCCAAGGCCAAGATGCATTCGACGTAGACACCGCAGCAAAGGTCATTCAGAAGAGCAGCACGAGCACAAGGACTATTCTCAGCCGACTGGAGAACTCAGGCTTTGTCATCAGAGTGAGCCACGGCGTGTACATGCTCCTCGACCCACAGTACGTGGTGGCAGAGGCAGCTGACGCCGCTGGACTTGGAAGCCTCAGGGGGACAGCACATGAAGACATTCTCCGGGGTCTCATGTCCTGCCTGTTCCGTCATTTCGGAGAACGCTTGGTGTCAGTCATTGTCTTTGGTTCCGTCGCCCGGGGCACGCCCTCACTCAACAGCGACATTGACGTCCTTGTAGTTGTGAAAGACTGGGACAAGTCGGTGCTCGAGAGAGCAGAGGAAGTTGCAGAAGTCGAGGCGCATCTCTCGCCACTCAGAAACAAGCTGTGGTTGAAACATGGCATGCTCGCGCCCATCCAGTTTCTCACGCTTGACTCTGCGGATGCAGACCGAATGCGTCCTCTGTACCTAGACATGTCCGTGGACGGCATCATTCTGTTCGACAGAAACCAGTTCATGCGAAGTGTTCTAGAGCGTTTGAAAAAGAGGCTGGAAGAACTTGGCGCAAGGCGTGTTCAGCTTCCTGATCAGAGCTGGTACTGGGTGCTCAAACCAGGACTCAAGATGGGAGAAGTGGTCGAGATATGAACAACGTGCAAATGGCAGACAGCTATCTGAAGAGAGCGAAGGCACGTTTCATTGGCGCACGCGAGGCTTTGAAACGTGGGGACATGCCTGAAACCGTAAGGTATTCACAAGAGTGTGTTGAACTCTCGATCAAATCCGCCCTCAGGCTCTACGGCATCGAGTATCCTCGGGTTCATGAGGTCAGCGCCGTACTTATCGAGAAGTCGGCGGGCTTTCCAGACTGGTTCAGAAGCAGGATTGACGAGGTGTCAAGCGTTTCTCGTCAGCTCTCTGCTGTGCGTGGACAAGCAGTGTATGGTGACGAGAGCGCAGGAGTGCCTGCTGACGATCTGTTCACACTTAAGGATGCGAAGCGTGCGCAGAGCGAGGCGAATGATGTGCTCCGTCTGGCTCTGCGGCTCTACAAGGAGTTCACTGCGAAGTCTGGGTAGTTCTGCAACTTGTACAGGAAACAGACCCGAGGGGTACAGACCTGCTGTCCCCGGTTGATGCCTATATCCTCTCAGTCTTCACAGCCAGCGCCGCGCCGCAGTGAGGGCACCTAACAGAATCAGGTCCCACCCACTCCACTTCCTTTGGGTTGATGTCCGCGCCGCACTTGAAACAGCGCTCAGGGACCTTTCTCGTGACCATGACTTCGCGCTCGACTGTCTTGACCCCTGCAACGCCCCCTTCAGATCGTATGAATGTCGACTGTTCGATTGTGCCCCGAAGCTTACCACTAGCGATTGCACCATAAAGCACATCACTCACTTTCTCGGGTGATGCACCGCTGAGCTTGGCCAGCTCGTCCATCGTCACTTTGGCGTGGCCTTGGGCGATTCCGATTATCTTTGTGTTCACACCGCCCATACTTCTGCGCTTGGCACCAAGCACTGCAAACGCCAAGGCGATGACGAAGAAGATTGTGGCTGGAATCCACATGTAACCTTCACTCATTATCATCGTGATGACTCCGCCGATGAACATCACGAAGGCAAAAAGGAAGAACATACAGCTTACGCACTCAAGACCATTTTGCGACTGCATTGACACTATAGCGTGCCTCCTCATGCGCGAATAGCATGACAAAGCGTTCCGGACATCGTATCAGATAAATGATGTGCCTCAATCCTGTCGGCTCGCTTCGCGGCATGCAGCCATCACACGTATGCATAAGCCATCACTGGAATCAGATGCACTGATGTCATGGGTCGGCCTCCTACTGGACTGCGTTGCTCTGTCCAACCCAAGATGACAGTTCATTCTCCCATTCCACAACCGTTATACTATCATTGGATTGACCGAACGTATGACTGCAAACGACAACTTGGAGCCATTCTGATGCTCGAAGAGCAAGGCATGACAACAGACGCAGTACTCAAGCAGCTCCAATCGCTACTGGAGCCCGATGCGAGCTATGCGAGTGGTCGGCCTGTGGCTTCAATGTCTACTGCTCCTCTCGGTCTCGGTGTAGATGTGTTCTCGCGGACTATAGAGAAGAACGCGGGACGTTTTCATACATTCCCTGGCTCCGCGGAGGCCGAACGCGAAGTCATTGAAATGGTCGGGGATCTGTTTCACCTCGAACAACCACTGGGCACCACGACCTCAGGAGGAACCGAGTCAAACATCTTGGCCATGCTTGTGTGCAGGGAAATGGCTGCAAAGAAGACAGGCACCCCGGAGATCATTGCCCCCGAGACTGTGCATGCATCTGTGGACAAAGCGGCGTGGATTCTAGGCGTGAAGCTCGTGAAGACAAGAGTCGACAGCCAGTTCAAGGCAGTCCCTTCTGCAGTCGAGCGGGCAGTCAACAGAAACACCGTGGGCATCTTTGCAACCGCAGGCACTACTTACCTAGGCCAGATTGACCCTATTGATGAGATTGCGGGCATAGCGAGCCACCATTCAATCCCACTCCACGTCGATGCCGCATTTGGGGGGTTTGTCATACCGTTTCTCAACGACCTGGGATTGGGTCATCATATGTTCGATTTCCAGATTGAGGGCGTCACGAGTATCAGTGTTGACCCTCACAAGATGGGACTCGCTCCAATCCCTTCTGGCTGTATCCTATTCAGATCGGAGAAACATCTGGAATCGATAACAAGGAAGGTACCATACCTCAGGGGACAGAGTGCGGTGCAGCACACACTGCTTGGAACAAGACCGGCAGGATCGATACTTGCTGCTTGGGCAGTGATGAAGCAAATGGGCAGGAAGGGGTACAGGGACCTAGTCAGTCTGTGCATGAAGAGGACACTGATGGTCGAGAACAGAGTCGAGGCTAACAGGATGCTGCGGTTGGCAATCGAGCCTGTGATGAACATAGTTGGCATAGAGTGCAAGGAGTTGTCGCTTGAACACGTGACCGATAAGATGGAGAAGCGGGGTTGGAGGATGGCGACCTCACCCTTGCCACCGAGCATAAGGATTGTCGTCATGCCTCACATAACAGAGGGAACAGTGAACGCCTTCTTCAACGACTTGGATGATATCTCGGCGACGATCCCGACAGACGGACAGTTCTAGGTGGGGCCTCGTTTTAGTTCCTCTACTCTCTCTTCGAGGTCGGACATGCGCTTGGTGAGGTCAAGCACGGTATTCAGTAGGAATGAGATCAGGTATCCATAGTTGACGGAGTATCCCTCACCACGTTCGAGTATCTGCGCCTCCTCGAGTCGTCTGGCGGCATTCGTGATTGACTGTTTCGATACCTTCCTCTCGTCGACAAGTCGATCTACTGTTTCCCGGACCTCGCGAGGGGCCACAGGTGTTCCTCTGAGAGGCTTCAGCAGACTGTGAAGGATTATCAGGCCGGCACCCATCCGCGGATTCGTCAGCATTGAGAATGTGTCGTCCAGCTCTTTCATGATGACCTTCTTCCCGCTGGCAGTAAACGCTTCGTTAGACAAAAAGCTTCCCACCGCCCTCGAAGGCACAGGTAACGTGAGATTCGAGAAGGATTTCCATTGAGCGTTTACTGAATCCGACGAAGGCGGCAGCATTGGACACAGCTTGCCGCCACGGTGGGCGAAGTGCTAGTTCCCAAAGCGAAACGGTAAAAGATGGGTTCTCAGATAGTTTTGCGGGTTCGTGAGTTGGCAAAATCATTGGAGAGAGTTGTGTTTGTCGGGGTCATCCATACAGACCTTGATAGTGTGAAAGAGGCAAGGAAGATAGTGAAACAGGTAAAGCCTGATGTCGTAGCAGTGGAGCTGGACAAGGAGAGGTATCAACAGATGATGCATCCTCCGACAGAAGAGGAGACCGCACGCATGACACCAACTGGTGACCCAGTTCAGGACTTGTTCCGCCAGATTGCCCTCTTGGAGAAGAGCTTGGGCAACGTCACCGGAAGTGACGCCGGTGCCGAGATGTTGGCTGCAATCAAGGAAGGCAGGAGCATTGGAGCCAAAATCGCACTTGTGGACAGGCCCATCCAAGCAACAATCCAAGCCATCATGAATGTTCCACTTGATGAAGTCTACAGGATGTTCAACATGATGCCCGGAGCCTCCAAGGAAATACAGGAAGGAGGAGCCCAAGATCTATTGACCATGTTGAAAGAGGAGGGAGCAGTGGACGCCCTCATGGAGGAGTTCAAGGTCCAATTCCCCAACTTGAGCAATGCTCTGATTCAAGAGAGAGACAACTATGTCGCTAAGGCGCTGTTCACCATTCTCAACGATGTCGAGGGACGGATTGTGGCCGTGTTGGGTGCAGGCCATATCGAGGGTGTCAAGCAGTCCCTAGCCCGGATGCTTGAGACCCAAGCTGGTGCTTAGAGACCTAGACCGTGGATTAGGTCTTCGATGCCCTGACCCGTCTTTGAGCTCACCTTGTAGACGGGGAGCAAAGCGTCCACTTCGCGAACATCCTTCACAAGCCCTTGGATGTCGAAGTCAAGTACGTCAGCAAGGTCGATTTTGTTGATCACTATAATGTCAGCCCTCTTGATCGTTAGCGGATGTTTGCGGACCATATATGGGCCCTCCGTTATGCTCAGGACAACTATCTTCTTGTCAACCCCCAATGAGTAACCTGCAGGACAGATTAGGTTGCCAACGTTTTCAATGAAGACCACTTGGTACTTAGACAAGTCAACGTTCTTCAAAGCAAGCCGAACCATCCTTGCATCGAGATGACATGCGGAGCCTGTGTTGATCTGCACCGTGTCAATGCCATGTGACTCGACCCTATCGGCGTCTATCCGCGTGGCAAGGTCTCCGGCCACCATCAGTATGCGATATCGAGCAGACAACCTCTCGCACAAAGACTCAATCAGCAGGGTCTTACCTGTGCCAACCGAACCCATGATGTCGAACGCGCGTATGTTGTGCTTCTTGAACTCGGCAGCGTTGATCTTAGCTGCATCCTCGTTTGCTCCGAACAGGTCCCTTCGGATGTCAATCGTGACAGTCCGGTCAGTCATCGGGGTCACCTTCGTGGTTTTCTAGTGAGAGTGTCGAGGGATAAACGTACAGGTACTGTCCCAGTATAGGTCTCACTATCAGTTTCTCGACCATGAGAGCAGCCACAGCCCAAGCTGCTCCCTGTATTGTGTCCAGAACTGCCACGAGGAGTGCGGCCTCAAAAGACTCGCTGAGGGCTAGGAACACAGTCATGTCTGGCACAAAACCACCTATCAAGCCGCCCCCGAGTATGACGAGCAGGAAGTACTTCGCACTGTTCCTATCGGACGTGATGTGTATTGCATAGCCTGTCCCAATGCCAAGGAAGACATTGCCTATCAGAGGCATGAGTGGCACCTCTCCCCCGGCGACAGCTCCACCAATCCCGACAATGGCCCCGACCACAGCTCCACCAATAAGCCCTCCAATCACGCCCCCAAGTTCAGAGAACAGGAAACCCGGGCTCAGTTCAAGCATGCCCGGTATAACAGGGATTCTTACAAACAGGCGCATCACGATTCCGAGTGCGGCCACCATAGCCATGCATGTCACTGCGACCGTGTTCGTTCTCAGGGGTATGAGCACCATCAGTCTCACCTTAGGCGGCAGTCAGCCGCTCTGGAGCCTCGGGCCAGCTTCCCAACAAGAACCTTCTGGTCTCGAGATACCACTTCTCGAGTTGGGACAGTATCTGTTCGCGGACGTCCTCTGTCGAAACTGCCAGATAGACATAGTAGTAACCCCCCTTCTCGAGAGACCGCATCTCGCGTTCGACGAGACCCTTCTTACACAGCTTGTTCAGTACTCGCTGGACTGTGCTGCGGTCACGTTTGATCGCCGACGTGATTGACTCGACTGTTTTGGGACCAGAGAGCAGTGAGAAGTATGTATCGATCTCGCTGTCACGAAGACCGAATGCACAGCACAGTAGATCAGAGGGTTTCTCAAACCTCTTTGTGAAAAGGCCCGACATTGGATCCCGCACTGTCATCACCAAAGGGTATTCTGTGCCATGTGACAGAAAAGGGTTGTGCAGTGACCACGCACAAGCGATAATACTTTGGTTAAAATTCATCGGCTATTCCCTAGAAGGTGGTGCTACTAGAAGATGGACTTCAGTTCGTTGAGGGGCGATCCAGACTCGGCCCGTTGGGATGAACCTGTGAGAAGTGGGCCCTTTCCGGCTGTCAACATGGCCCCATTGAAGGGGACTCTCGAGTCGGACCCGATACGGTCCCGGGTCCTCAGGCTGTTGATTGAAGATGGAGGATGGGTCACGACTGCAGACCTGTTAAGAGTAGCACGTCAGGTCAGGCCAATCATAGGAGCTGTCACCATAGGTACGATTCTTGAGGGCATGAATGAGATCGTTTCGTCCAGACTGATACTGAGCAGGGCGTCTTTGTCAACAGGTATAGATTGGGCTGAGTGGAGGATAAACCCGGACTGGCTTGAACCGACCCGGAAGCTGCTCCAGATGATCATCCGCACACGAGCCAAGGGACCCGACGAGTGGACTCGCGAAGACACGAGGCGTGGAACGGAACGGACCTCATCAGGCCCTACTCATGATTGAGTTGCTAGTGCTTCTTGAGTAATCTACTTAAGATGACATGAATGACGCTGGACACATGTCACACTCGATGTCAGGGGCGCCGTCGGAACCCACAAGAATCACAGTTGACCAAGAGTCCGCAACGATGGAACCCTCGGAGGTTTCAGAAACCAGCGAGAGAGTGAAGCGCGTCGTGGTCGCGGCTGTGCTTGCGGCTCTGTCCGTGGCAGCAGCACCTATCGCGACCTATCTTCCCAGAATAGGAGGCTGGGGAATAGCTCTCTTCGATCCTGTGTCTATATTCTGGATAGCAGCGTTCCTGATCGGGGGTATATGGGTCGGCATGATCAGTACTATAGCCGGCACGCTGGGTCTATTCTTCACTGATCCAACGGGCATCGGACCCATCTTCAAGTTTCTCGCAACCCTTCCCATGATTGTCATACCATGGTTTGCCGTCCGCATGTTCGGCCGGGGGAGGGGAGGCAGTTACCTCTCTGCGGGCCTCAACTATGCGTTTCTGATGAGCTTTGCGTATGTCGTGAGACTCATTGTCATGATTCCTCTCAACCTTGTGGTTGTGCCGTTGTTTGCCCCCTGGATGACTGCTGACCAGATAGCCGCTTACACGTTCCTCATCAACACCATACAAAGCTTCTGGGACGCACTAGTGCCCTATGTTGTTGTCTTCCCCAGCATGGTCTTCCGCCACTTCAAGATGTGGTGAAATGCGATAGCCGGTAGGATGGGGGGAGACCCAATCGGAATTCGCTTAAATAGCCAAGTAGTGGTGTCCTTCGCAGTAACATCACACACGCAGTAGGGATTACGAATGGTGCGGCGATGCGAGTATTGCGACTCGCCAGTACCAGCAGATGCTACGGTCTGTCCTGTATGCAGACAGGTCCTAGCGGAGGAAACTCTCGAAAGGGTTCTACCCATGCTGAAGAGACCTGGAGCACCCGAGGTCCGTGCATTGAGTGTCGGAGAAAGGCTGTGGGGCGTGACTAGACAACCGGCGGCAACCTATCGTGACATCGGCCAGCGACCTGATGGGGCCGGGCCATTCCTGATCATACTGATGAACGCTCTTGTTATTGCTGGCTTCTTCTTGGTCATTTCCTCGAAGTTCACAGTAAGAGTCGTTCTCAACCAGACGACCGGTGCCACTGCCATCGTGTCCGTCTTGGACACACAAGGCGCGGGACTCTACTACTTGACTGCGTTGGCTAGCATAGTTCCAAGCATCATGCTCGGTTTTGTGTACCTACTGGTTGGGACTGCCTTTGCACACATCGCGTTCAAGATCACTGGCGGCTCCGGACGCGCAGGCAAGACCCTCGCCATAGTGGGCTACAGCATGATTCCTGTGCTCATAATGCGACTAGTCGCACTCGTGGTGGTGTTTGCCGCCCTGCCCACTAATTCCATTGATGACATGGGCCTGTGGCCTACCATAATCCAATCAATATATGATGCAGATGTGTGGCTGATCATAGACTACATGACGACAGCTGCATTTGTATGGGTTGGTTTCCTCCTCATATTCGGTATCAGAGAAGCGCATGGCACCTCGACTGTGTGGGCATTCGTTGTTTCGTTGGCGTGTATGATAGTGTTGGTATGGACCTTCTGGCAAGCCCACTGAACAGATGTCAGACCACGCCATACAGCGGGATTATCACGAAGGCAATGAGGCCAATCAGAGCCCCGACCTTGTCTAGTGTGCTGCCTATCACTAGCCGCTTCTTCCTGCTCGGTCCAGTCAATGGGAAGAGGGCGGCACCTATGATAACTGCAGACCCAAGGACCAAGAGAAACCACAGATCCGAGCTGGCGTATCCCAGTATCCACACCATCATGTAGCACGCGACTCCAACGATGTTGAGGACTGCAGCAACGGCCACGGCCGCTCGGCTACCGTATACACGCGCAATGGTGCGAACGTTTCTCAACGCATCACCTTCGACATCCTCAGCGCCTTTGATCGTTTCGCGAGCCTGCAGTATCATGAATGCTGTCAGGAAGAACAACCACGATGGAACAGGAATGGTGAAGAATGCAACCCGCTCGGCATAGAGAAAGGAACCATATATGACACCAAAGGCGAAAGAAAACGCGACCATGAAGTTGCCTGCAAGTCCGAGCGCCTTGACCTTCGCCGCGTAAGCATAACCTACGATCTCAAAGAAGACAACTACCAATGTGCCGAGCGGACCATTGAGCCACGCGAACAAGATACCACACAAGCTCAGGAATACAACGTAGGCCCACGCCTGCTTCACGGTCATACTTCCACTCGGCAATGCCCGATGAGGACGGTTGATCTTGTCAACCTCTATGTCGAAGATGTCGTTTACGACATTACCGCCTGCCGCAACGAAGAAGTAGGTCACGTAGCCGAGGATGAACATGTACAGGTATTCCCATATGGATGGCCCGACTGGATGGACTCTATAGGCCATCGCCAGACCGGCAATGACAGTGAGTCCGCCTATGACGCAATTCTGCGGCCGGATTATCGAGAGGAGTGCCTTTGGATAAGTCCGCTGCTTCTGGCCATCGGTCGTCGTAGTCGTGTCTGCCATCAGATTGCAGTCCTCCCAGCCAACAGTCAGAGGCCATGATTAAAGGCTTCCGGACAAGATGCGCAGTTTCCGCACGAGTGGTCCAAGCCATGCCCGCACCAGAACTGAACTGGTTCGTTTGCACAGTAGTGCTAAAAAGGACACAGAGAATCAGGGACCGCAAGCGAAAGAGAAACCTAGTCCGGGCAGCGGTCACTCTTGGCTGCCACTCTCAGTACCGAGGCGATTCATCTGGTAGAGATGCACTTTGGTCCAGCCGGTTACCCGGCCGACACACATAGCAGCCCTCGCAGAGCGTTCCAGATGATACGCGAGGCAGGACTCGACGCATTGGAATATGCTGCCGTTTATGGGCTCAGGATTAGTGAAGAGAAAGCGGCTGCCCTAGGAGCTCTAGCGGAAGAAAACCAGATCACGATGAGCATGCATGCCGCATACTACATCAGTCTTGCATCCAAGAGCAACGAAATCAGGAACAGATCGAAAGAACGGCTTGTTGCCGGGCTAAGACTCGCACCCTTGATGCGGGTGAAGCGTATTGTCTTCCACGCCGGCGGATACTGTGGACTAGCTCCTGAGGACGCATACAAGGTTGTGAGAGACTCACTAAAGGAAGTATTGGCTGCCGTAGGGCGCCGGGGGAAAGGCGCCCTTCTCGCTCCTGAAACCGCAGGAAAGCTAGGAGCATTTGGTTCTGTTGAGGAACTCGTGAAGCTATGCACAGAGGTTGATGGTCTGATACCAACGATAGACTGGGCGCATCTGCACGCCCGTACTCAGGGACAGGTGGACAACAAGGACAGCTACTTGAGAGTCTTGGACGCATTCGAACGGGCGCTCGGAGACAGGTTTGTGGACAACATGCACTTCCATGTCAGTGGCATTGAGTATTCACAGGCAGGTGAGAAGGCTCACAGACCTCTTGGACACAAATGGGGTCCTGACATTCTTCCTCTGCTCCAGATCGTGATAGAGGTCGGTTACAGACCCACGTTCATATCAGAAACGCCCAACCCAATCCATGGCGCACTGTACACTAAGTTGCTGCTTGATGAGTTGGAGAAGTCAACACAATGACAGACCATCTGTTTATCCTCGGCTCCAACTGGCTGCTTAGCATAGCCGAGCTCATTGTGTACCTCAGAAACAGGAACATTCGCGTGGGAGTCAAGGACTTCTCCAAGAGGGCAGTCATACTGAGCAGTGCTGGCGATTTCAATGATGAACAACTGACAAACATTCAGTCGGCCCTTGGGGGCTGCTACAAGGTGGCAAAGGTTGTCACAAGCTATGATTGCGAAACAGCAAAGAGAGCTTTTCCAGTGACAGGCAGAATCATCCAGAAAGAAAGAGCCACTCTGCTCAGCTGTCCATGGGTGAAGGAGGTATGGGCACAGCCCAAGGATCAGAGGATCAAGTTCGGTGTCAGCACGTACCCCATGTGGAATGACCAGTCGGTAGACCTGAAACGCTTCACAGTCGGGATGGACGAAGCGGTCAAGGCAATTCTGATCAAGATGGGCGCAAAAAACGTGGCGTACTATGTGTACGAAGGGCCAGATCGTAGGAAGTCAGACAGGCAAAACACAGCGCTCTGGCCGCAGACTCTGATTAGGCACGGCCTCTTGGCAAGTCCGAATGCTGAGATCTTGGCAGTGTTCACCGCAAAGACCCTGTACATCGGCAGGACTGTTGCAGCATACGACTCAATTCTCCAGCAGCACAGAGACGAAGCGAGGCCCTACATCTCACCGGAAATAAGCACAAGTCCCAAAATCTGCAGGACACTTCTGAATGTCGCTGGTGCAAAGCCGGGTGACACGGTACTCGATCCCTTCTGTGGCACTGGGACTCTGCTGATGGAAGCGGCAGTCTTGGGCATGAGCTCCATCGGGATAGACATTGACGACAATGCGGTCAAAGGTACCATAGCCAACCTCAGATGGCTTGAGAAAGAACTCGGCCGAACGCTGAAGTTCAGCGTGTTCAGGGGTGATGCTCGGAAAACTGACAGTCTTGTCAAGGAGAGAGTGGATGTTGTTGCATTTGAGCCAGAGCTTGGCCCCATACACTCGACCCGGCCCGAAGAGGATGAGGCCGGGAAGACTATCGAGGGCTTGACCAGTCTCTATCACGATACACTGACGGCCGCTTCGCGGCGCCTGAAACCGGAAGGACGGGTGGCCATGACGCTTCCCGTTATCAACTCGAAACAGGGCCTGTTCAGAGTGGACTTGAACGAGTTAGTAAGAGGGACACCTTTCACTTTCATGCCTTTCCTGCCCAAGGAATGTGTCATTGATGTAGAGAAGAGGGGTGAAGAGCCTAGACTCAAGACAGAACGTACAAGCTTGCCCGAGAGGAAGAGGGGGCAGATAGTACAGCGCGAGCTGGTCATGCTGTCAAGGTAGGTGATCCCCACACGATAAATCTTGTACACGTGTCGCTTCGCTACAACATGTAGCGGATGACGTCGTCGAGAATCGCGTATATCTGAATACGGTCCATGTCGTTCTTGACGTAGGGCATGGCGTACTCAAAGATCATGTTCCGGTATGCCATTGGGTCCACAATTTCCTGGGCCCCGTCACTGACCACTTTGAGCATCTCCTCAAGAGCTACTCTCAGGGTTCTGTAAGGCACACTATAGACATCGATTGAGATGACTTCGATACCCGCCTCATCAACTGGGACAGATGCAAGAAAGGGATAGGTTTCGATGAGGGGTTGTAGCCGTTCCTTTATTCCATCCACAAGTCTCTTCCGCGTCCTCTTATCGACCTTCACCTGCATGATAGCCCTGAAGAGGTGGTTGTAGACCTCAAGTGAGTCCATTGACTTGCTGGCCACAAGACTGTCATCGGTTTCTTCAAACTGGGAAACTAGCTCGTCGATGAAGTTGGCATAGTGGTTGAAGCTCTCTGGGTTTCCTTGCCATTCCTCGAGCACTGAAGCTACGTCGGACCCATCGGGGATTTCGTTGCGCATGAACTCGTTCAGCGCGTACTCTAAGAGAAAACGCATGTGCCCCGTGCGAGCGGCCTTGGAAACCGCCATGACGAAGAGAAGATTGTCATTCGCCAACCAAACGTATCTGTTCATCTCAGTGTCGATTGTCTTCAGAGTTTCGTTGGTAGCCTTGTCTATGAATGTGTGAGTAGCAGAAAGAAAGGGAGCTATCAAATCCATGTCGATGTCTATCCCGGAGTATGCCCTCGCGACCAAGTTCCTACCTGTCTGTCGTTCGATCAACCAGACTCCATGGATGGCACGCTTGTCTGACATGACGGACCAGAAGAAGAACCGGAATCTAGGGAAATAAGCGTATGTCATACTGGGAGGTACGCGGGATTCAGTTGGTTCTCAGTCAGACGCGCAAGACAGACAATATGCTCAGGGGCCTAACGAAAGAAATCCCGACTCAAGCCAAGAGTCATTGACCGGCGTTTCCTCTTGGGCTGAAGGGAGCCCGCATCATACCTCAACCGGTGGGATCCAATCCCCCGATGAGAGTCTTGATGTCTGTGATATGACTGCGACTAGGTTGTCGAGATTCCCAGTCGCTCCACCATCTCTTTGTACCGATTGCGGACAGTGACCTCTGTGACACGAGCCGTGCGAGCTATTTCGAGCTGAGTCCTCCGTGCACCCGTGAGAATGCTTGCGACATAGATTGCGGCCGCAGCCATCCCCTTCGGGTCCTTGCCTATTGTCAGCCTCTCAGCTCTTGCTAGCTCCAGTATGTCTATCGCCTTCTTCTTGGCCTCGCCCGGCAGGCCGAGCTCTGTGCCGAATCGGTGCACGAACTCGACAGGATTACTGTGGGGCACCTTCAGGTCGAGGTATCTGAGTATCAACCGCACACATAGGCTCAGTTCCTTCCGTGTTATGTGAATCTGTTCAGTGATCTCCTCCAAGGGACGAGGCACCTTATGTTCCCTACACGCAAGGTAGAGCGAAGCTGCAATCATACCAAGGATGGTTCTCCCTCGCGTCAGACGTTTCCGGAGGGCCTTCCTGTAAATCACAGCGGCAGTTTCTCGGATTGAGTAGGGGATACCCAGCTGAGAACTGATTCTGTGGAGCTCCGTCATTGCAACAGCAAGATTCCGTTTGTCGGATGAGTGCACCTTAGTGCGAATCTGCCACTTGCGAAGTCTGTGTATCTGTGCTCGTCGCGTAGAAGAGAGCTTTCGTCCTGATGCGTCGACATTCTGCCTGCCGATTATCGTTGTGAGACCCTGATCAAACTTGCTCCAGTCAGTGGGGCCTCCAACACGCTGGCGGGCATTCTGCTCATCAGCAGTGAATGCGCGCCACTCTGGACCCATGTCAATAGATCGGTCAGACAAAACAAGCCCACAGTTGGGACAGATCACTTCTCCCCGTGTGTGATCAATGTACATCTCGCGAGAACTACAAGCAGAACAAACATAAGCGGTTGCATCCATGCGCTCTCTAGGTCTTTTTGTCTTTGATTGTCTGCTGGCCAGTCCAATCATCTCCCTGCACTCACCACCAGTAGGTGGGTGCGATGTCAGAGCTGTCGATGGTTCCTCTGATGTGTCCTCTCACGGCGCATGAAAGAGCACGTGCGTGGTCGCGGTCTTGGGACAAGCGCTCCATAGGGAGCAACTGTGTTGCGCTGACGTCGAACCATTATAAGCGTTTGCACAGTTTTTTGTTGGATTACTCGTTTTATGATTTGACAGTTGTTCGCCTTTTCGTAGTTGCTGTCAAGCTCATCACCGGCCTGATATCTCTCATTGATACACTCAAGCTCAGTCAGCTGCTTTTCACCCGTACAGTTGGTTTCTTTGGCCATACACTTATGAATCGAGCCGGGCATCCGCTCCTAGACCAGAGGCGAGAAACGTCATGAGCAGGAAGGTCGCAGTCACAAACCCTTGGGACTCTGTCAAGGGGCTTGTCATCCGACTCTTGGCGGAAGCGACGACCTTGGAGAGCGGGAGGGTCCAAGAGTCGGTCGAGATACCACCGGACGCGACGCTCGGAGACCTGGCCGCGACTGTTGCGTTCCAACTGGCCAAGCAGCTTAAGAAGAACCCGTCCACCATCGCCGCAGATATAGCCATCAAGATGGCAGAGCAAATCAAGTCTGAGCCCGTCCTTCTTCGTATAGAGTCAAAGGGGCCATATGTGAATGTCTTTCTCAATCGGGGTCAGTTCGCCAAATGCACCGTCGAGGCTGCCAATGCTCTGGGTCAGCGGTACGGGAGAACTGGCGCTTACACCGGTAAGCGAGCATTGATTGAGTTCCCGGCTGTGAACCCGTCCAAACCATGGCACATAGGTCATGCGAGGAATGCAGTGATTGGTGACACTCTTGGGAACATCCTCGCGGCAGCTGGTTATGATGTGGTCAAACTGGACTACATCAACGACTTGGGACTGCAGATTGCAGAGCTGTGCTGGAGAATGATGCAGCGGCCCCTGCCCGAAGAACAACCGAACATGAAATACGACCAGTACCTTGGCCGGCTCTACGTTGAGGTTCAGAAATCCTTCGAGACTGATGAACAGGCTGAGAAACAGATCCGGGAGGTGGCGAGGCAGCTAGAGGATCTCAACTCAGAGGCTGCCAATACGAGCGCTGTTATGGTGACGAAGTGCCTGCTTGCACAATGCCAGACCGCATACCGTCTGGGCATCTATCATCAGTATCAGGTCTGGGAAAGTATGATTGCGCATAGCGGCCTGCTCGAACTGGCGAGAGATCTCATGTTGAAATGTGACAACGTGGTCAAGCTCGAAGAGGGTGACAAGGCCGGGTGCATAGTGGTCCGACTGGACACTATCGAGGAGTTCAAGGACATGCAGGAGCCCTACAAGGTTCTGTTCAGGTCTGACGGGACAAGGACTTACACTGGGGCAGACGTTGCCTTGCAGATGTGGAAGTTCGGCATCATTCAGGACCCGTTCCGCTATCAGGTCTTCGATCACCAGCCGAATGGTAAGGATGTTCTCCGAACTTCACTGAAAGGACGGAAGTCACGCATCGAGAAGTTCGATGTGGTGTTCAATGTTATAGGCTCTGAACAGGCCCAACCGCAAAGGTTGATTTACACTATCCTCAACTTGCTGGGATACAAGAATGAGAGTGAGAATTCTCACCACATTGCGTACGCGTTTGTGGACGTCGAGGGCACCGATCTGTCAGGGAGAAAAGGAACTTGGATAGGCTACTCCTGCGACGAGGTTCTCGACAAGGCAGCAGAAATCGCCAAGGAAGAGGTCGCAAAGAGAAACCCAGAAGAGAATGATGAGTTCAAGGACAAGGTTGCGGCCCAAGTCGGCACCGGTGCAGTACGATACATGCTGCTCAAAGCCTCTCCTGACAGGAAGATCACTTTCAGATGGAGTGAAGCATTGGACTTCGATGGAGATGCCGCCCCATACCTCCAGTACTCCTACGCTAGAGCTCAGAGAATTCTCGAGAAAGCAGGTGAGGCCGGCTCCGCGCCGGCAGACTTGACGCTCTTGTCGTCCGAGGTCGAGTTCGCACTGGTAAAGGCGATTGCCATGTTCCCCCAAGAAGTGCTCGAAGTAGTCATGGGGCTCAAGAAGAGCACGTGGGGGACCAGCTTCGACTGCAACAGACTCACATCATACTGCTACGGACTGGCCAACATATTCAGCAGGTTCTATGACTCGTGCCCAGTGCTCAAAGCTGATCCGGCCGTAGCTGCGTCTCGACTAGAACTCGTCAAGGCCTTCAGGACGACGATGGCAAACTGCCTAGAAGTGCTTGGGATACCTGTAGTGGAGAGAATGTGATTCATCCAGATGTTACTTGAGCCGACTCTACAACAATCGATGGTGTCACCATAATTCCAGTCGTCCTCGTGTCAGCACCCACACGGTGGACCCTCTGTAGCAGGTCACGCATATTGATACCGACGAGTGTGCTCTTGACAGGATGCTTCACTTCTCCATCCTTTATGTAGAATCCTTCCATCACCATGGCACTCAAGTCGCCAGTCGTCATGTTTGGCCTGTCCCCGGTGTTGCGGCATAGGACACCAACTCTGAGTTCCGAAACAAGGTTGTCAAGCGTTCCTTTCCTAGGAGTGATCATGAAATTGGAGCTCGCTATATATGGCGTGCCCGCGTACGAGGGACGACTTGCATTGCCTGTGTTCTTGATCCGGTCCTTGTTCGCTGTATAGGAGTTGTGGAGGAGACTTTTCAGGACTCCGCCACTCAGAATCTCCGTGCGCTGTGATGGTACTCCCTCTGCGTCGAACACACGTGATCCGACGCCCCCCTTGAGGATACCGTCATCAACTATGTGCAGTTCCTCGGAGGCGATTCTAGCTCCGATGGCATCCGAGATGTATGACCGCCCGAATTGCACCTCTTCTGCATTGATGGCTCCAGCGAAGCCACCTCCAATCACTGTACTAACAGCAAGAGGAGCCAGTATCACAGGCATCACCCCACCCTCGACGGTCTTGGCACCCAAGCAGTGTAGGGCATTCTCCGATGATGACCTGCCCACCCATTCGGGGTCTATGTCTTTGAGGCGTCGCGAGATCTGGTATTCGTAGCTGGCAGTCTGATCGCCTTCCTCTTTGATCGTGGGGTAAGTGTAGACGGTTACAGATGTAGTCTGGTCAGAAAGTGACATTCCCTGTGAACTGACGATGGCCTTTGTGCCTGACGAAACGCTCAGCTGAGCCTCGATGGCGAACTTCTTGCCAGCGAGCACAGCCTTGGCTGCGTCCACAGCTCTGATTACTAGCTCTGCAGCATTATCTGATTGCAGGCTGACAATGGCACGGTCGTAGAGACCACTCACTACGGGGTAGCGTTCTTCTGATGACGGGAGACTCACGAAGCTAGGGTCGGCGACGGACGCTTTTGCGAGCCCTACAGAGTTCTTGGCCGCTTCTTCAATGTCTTCATCAAGCAGAGTTGTTACGTAGGCGAAGCCCACGCGTTTGCCGATCACTGATCTGATTCCGCAGCCCGCATCGCGCCTCTCAGAAGCACTCTTTATCGCACTGTTCTCAACATCGATTGAGAACGATCTCGCTGAGGCCAGATACACCTCAGCTTGTTTTGCTCCAAGGCGTTCGGCTGTTTTGACTGCCTTCTCTCCAATCGCCAACAACTGCTGTGTCACTCTACATACCTCCTACTGGCACACCACGAATCCGGGCATGTGGCCCCCCGCTGTTGTCGGGCACCAGCTGCCCATTCTTTCCGCACGTGCCTGCCTCCATCTCGAAGTCCTTGGCAATCCCATCTATCTTGGCGAGCACGTCCAAGATTTGTCCTGCAAGAGAAACATCACGCACCATCTGCCCCAATTCTCCCTTCTCAATGAGATAACCGTGACTCGCCTGGAACATGAACTGCCCCTTGGACGGCTCAGTGTAGCCATAGTTGAAATTGCATAGCAGGACCCCTTGCTTGGTGTCCGCAATGAGCTCTTCCACCTCCCAGTCACCACGTTCCATGAAGGTGTTGCTCATGCGAGGAATAGGCTCGTACATGAAAGACTGGGCCCTAGCTGCGCCATTGGGTTCCATTCTCAGTCGGCTGGATGACTCAAGACTATGAAGCAAGTCTGTCAGGATGCCGTTCTTGACAAGATTCCTCTTGCGAGTCTTTGTGCCCTCCCAGTCGTACTCGAAAGTGCCCCTCTGACCGACAAGCGTTGGATCGTCGCTCAGGTTGAGACTCTCAGACCCCACCTTCGTTCCGACCTTATCCTCAAGGACAGTCGTATGAGCCGGCCAATTATCCGCTTCACATGCATGGCCAAATGCCTCATGGACCATGACACCATTCAGTATAGGATCCATGATCACATCATAGACGCCGCCCTTTGCGGCCACTGACAAAAGCAGCTCAACAGCCAGTTTTGAGGACTCCTCTCCCAGAACCTGCACCTGCTCTGTCTGCATCTGCTCAAAGCCGCCCCTTACGCCGACTGACTTGTACGCGCGCTGTCTGTTGGCACCATCCTTGGCTGTCGCCATGCAAGTAATCCGTGGGAGAGAGCTCTCTATGTGGACAGCCGTGCCTAAGGAGTTGGCAACATATAGATCGGTCGACATGTCAGCATATGTCGTTCGGGTGTTGGAAATCCTCTTATCGAATGCCCGAGCTTGGTCGTCTATCATCTTGGCGAACCCGACCTTCTCTTCTATTGACACGTCCTGAAAGGGTCGCTTGACCTCTAGATGGACACTGTCAGTGAAGGCTTTCCCCTCAATTTTGAACTTGGCAGCCACACGTTCATGCGTGGCAAGCGCCAGCTTCGCGACGGACTCACCAGTGCGACGCATACCACTCGGACTGAGGTCTGTGCTCTGGCCGAATGCCCAAGCACCATCAAAAAAGGCCCTTATCCCGGCACCCTTCAGTCGCGACATAGTCGCACGCTTTGTGATTCCATCGGTCATCTCGATGTTTGTCGTGATGGTGTTCTCAATACGGACATCAGAGAAAGTGGCCCCGACCCTGATGGCTGCATCAATCGCTGCTCTTGCAAGACTCTCCATAATCGGCCTTCCCTGCCAACATTGCGGCAATGACCCGGAATATAACCGATTTGCACACCGCATTCGCACCGATTTCCGAGAAACAGTCAGCCTCAGACTGGGTTTCCCTGCTAATACCAACGTGATACACAGCCAATTATCCAAGCTATACCACGGTAAAGCTTGAGCCCAGAGGTCCGGAGGAACACAGTTGAACGAAGATCCTTCAGTCCATGCATGTCAAGTGTGCGGAAGCAATCGAGCCACTCATCTCTGTGAGGACTGTGGAGAGATTCTGTGTCTGGACTGTATGGAAACGAAGTCCAGTGTGCACTATGTGTGCAGTAATTGTCATCATGCGCTAGGGACACCGCCGCCGGGGGAGAAGTTCGAGAGATGCCCCGAATGTGACTCGAGAGAGCTGAGCCTTGGCAAACGCCTAGAAGAGATCTGTCCGAGATGTCACTCCGCACGTACCACTCCAATCGAGGAGAGGAGAAGGGCTCTTGCACAGGACATGCGGCGTGCAATCATGAGCATCCAGTACGGCCACATAAGGCTAAGAGACTTTACGAATAGGCTCGCAACAGCGAAGAGGCTTCTGGTCTCTCTCAGGATGGCCAACTTCCTTCACTATCGATGGCTGGAAGACAAAATCGACGACATACAGACTGAGCTTCCGGCCATCAAGAACAGAGTTGCCAATCAGGCCGAGATCATAGCCAGGCAGATGACCGCTGAGACCAAGGGCTTTCTTGACTACAACACATGGTCAGCAGTTCAGTTCCCCTTCATAGGGGGTGTGACCAACCGGATAACAGAACTCGGCAATCAGTACAGGCGCAATGTGGACGAGGCTCTTGAGACCGTACGACTGACAATCTCCGACCTGGAACAGCAACTGGATGGACTGGACTACTACAGGAAGCAGTTTGCGGGATTCTATGAAACTGCTGAGCTATCTGTCAACGAACTGCCAGTCTGTGCTCTGCCTGAGATAAGGATAGCAGGCAGTGACTTCCTGAAGAATGACAAGGCCCTGGGCACGCTCTACATAACAAACAGGAGACTAGTCTTCATGGCTGAAACAGGTCGGCTACGCAAGAAGACTGACATCATATTCGACTTCCCGCTCATGTATCTGAAGAGCATTGAAGGGGATGGTCGTCTGAGGAAGAGAGTTGTCCTGAGAATGAAGCAGGGCGACGTTAAGCTGTCCTGTAACGAGCAGACTGAGAAAGTGCTGCCAGATTACGTTGAGATTGCTAGGAAGTTCGACAAGTACATGCAGTCGGATCTTCAGAGGACGAGGAAGCTTGGTCAGTCAGATGTCACCATCAGTGATGTCAGACTCAAAATCGAGAATCTTGTCTACTCACTTATCTCTTCAGGTGGCGCGGGGGACCAAGGCAGAGACACCACACAGACAATCGGCGCATTTCCGAAACAGATGGGGCAGTATGCGGGCGGCACCCAGTTTCGGCGTGACTTCCAGCAGAGCAGCAGGCCCCATTTGCGTGACCGACTGAGAAGGGATCTCGAAGGCATGTTTGAGAACCGAGGACAGCCACATGGACCTAATAGCTCAAACAGTGGCATGTCCAGCAGCGACATGTTGGTCATCAATGATGCGATAAATGACACCGTGCATCTCTTCAGGAGTGGGCAACTGGTGCCCGAGGACTTCATCAGGCGATACAAGGGTCTCATGCGTGACTCCTACGACACTAGAAGAAGACTAGAGTCTGCTTCAAGATACGGGCAGAGTGTGGAGCGGTGATCAGACACCTAGCTCCTTCTCAAGCGACTTGATAGCTTCCTCAAGCTCCTCGGTCTCAGTCACTGGTCTTGTGGCCGACGGCGCGCCAGCAACACCTGCAGCTGCGTCAATCTCCTCCATAGCAGATGCCATGTCCTCTGAGGTCACCTGACTCTCCCTCGTCGAAACGAGAGCCTCCTCTGATATGCCGCTCTCGATTTCAAACTCTTCAAGCCTACGTGTGATTTCATCCAGATTCTGGATGACCTTCGTCGAGTCTGTGGCGTCACTCAACATGCCAAGTATCTTCGCAACCTGTTCAACTGCTAGTCCAGTCTTAGCGGTAGTTTGGGCCCGAGTGATGTGAGCAAGCACCCTCAAGAGATGAAGACGTGAACGATCAACTGACAGAGCGAATCTCCTGAAGCGGATCATCTCCATCGCGTAGGTCCTGTATGCGTCCGTGTGACCCTCCTTTCGGGCACGAACTGCTCGCGCCTTGGTATCGCGCTCCTCTTTCTCAAGCCTGTTCCTCTCACGCTCAAGCTGCTTGGTCAGTATTCTGAGCTGGCTTGTGACCTCTGTGATATCGGGCTTCCTACGACCCCACGACATGGCCTTCTTTATTGTACCCAATGGGCTCACCGCATCCGGGGAGAGACTCCCAAGTCGATTTCGAAGGTTGTCCGTTTAAACCTTCGCAGAAGGCAACGCACCTTCACCAAGAACGAGTTTGAGAGACCTCGATGCAGACCACTAACACACAAACTCTTAACCGCTGAAGGGCAAATGGCATTCGAACACGAAATGTCAGGATCAGACGATGACAGGCTGGACTTGGGCCTGAGGGCTCTCCTAGACAAGGCCATTGACCTTGACGGCAGAGGCATGAAAAAGGAGGCCTGCCAATACTATCTCAAGGCCAGCAAGATCCTCATCAAGCTCTCCAATTCGACCTCACTGCCATCACTCCGCAAACACTACTTTGACAGGGCTCAGGAGTGTGTGGACCGCGTGAAGCGCATCTCTGGAGCAAAGGGAGTCGCCGGCCCACCAGACAGCCTCGGAAGACTGGTGACACAACCAAGAGAGAAAACCCAGAGAACCGCGGCACGGTCGGCATCAGAGGAAACCGGGGAAGTCGACGAGGACACAAAGAGGCTTCGTGAGATGATTGCTGACACCATCATAGCTGAACGGCCTGACGTCAAGATGTCAGAAGTGGCGGGGCTAGAGGAGGCAAAGCAGGCAATCCAAGAGGCTGTGGTCGCCCCGATGAAACACCCGGAGCTGTTCAAGGGAAAGGCAAGACAGCCATGGAGAGGGATTCTGTTCTATGGACCAGCAGGCTGTGGCAAGACTCTGATAGCAAAAGCTGTTGCCTCCGAGGTGAACGCAACTTTCTTCAATGTGTCAGCAGGGAACATAGTGAGCAAGTGGCTGGGAGAATCTGAGAGGCTTGTCATGACACTGTTCGAGATGGCGAGGAAGAATCAACCATCAATCATCTTCGTGGACGAACTTGACTCTGTGGGTGTTTCCAGATCCGATCACGATGTTGGAGGCGAGCGACGACTCAAGACCCAACTGCTGACTGAGCTTCAGGGAGTGGCCAGCGACCCGAAGGAACGAGTCACAGTCATTGGTGCCACCAACCTACCATGGCAACTTGATTTTGCCCTAAGGTCCAGGTTTGAGAAGAGGATCCATATCCCCCTCCCGGGAAAGGTATCACGACGAACGGTGTTTGAGCTGCATATGGAGGATGTGGAGGTTTCACACGATGTTGACTTCGATGAACTCGCAGACCTGACAGAGGGCTACAGTGGTCGGGACATCAGCGTTGTGTGCAGGGAAGCAGCCATGGAGCCCATAAGAGATCTCCAGAGCACTGGAGAAATGGACCGCGATGGCCCGATTGAAAACCTCCGACCCGTTTCAAGACAGGATTTCCTCCAAGCCATTGACAGCATCGGACCCGGTACCTCTCCCGAGGACGTGAAGAAGTATGTCGATTGGGCGGAGGCAACATAGGCCGTGAGTGTGAAGGAACGACGAAGGCAGAAGGAGCGACCCAAGACTCGAAGTGAGCCTAAGTCTCAGGATGGTTCAGTGGACACTGAAGCCAACATCGAAAGCGTCGTCACCTCCGAACAGACCGAAACACCTCTCGAGATGCTCGAAGCAACTCCAGCCGTTGAGTCTGAGCCGCAGGTTTCGGAGTCGGTCACCGAGGCAACTGCAGAGACTCTCGTGCCACAGGTCCTTCTGCCGCGCTGGGGTGACAACAGAGAGTCACAATGGATGTACCAGATTCCTCCTAGAGATGAGGACAGGGACATGTGGATGGATGAATGGGCCGACTTCGTGATCCAATGGACCCAGTCAAAAGGTCTACACGTCCTCTCTGTTTCAGCCTTCATCAAGGAACCACCTTTCAGAGACATGCTTGGAAAGGTGGACGCTTTCAGACTGATTGGAAACACGCTGGTCGAGAAGGGAGTTGCAGAATGGCTTGATGACAAGAAGCGCCAACTCCGAGTCTACTGGAGACCCATTGAGGAATGGGCCGACGTGATATATGGATGGGCTATTGAAACGGGCAATCTGCACCTCGATGTCAAGTCCATAATCATACAGGAAGCGGGCAAGGAGTTTGCCACTCTCCCTGAGAAAGACCTGCATCAAGTAATGGAGATGCTAGTCGACAGAAGGGTAGCAGAATGGGTGGATAAGAAGAAAGGGGCAATACTGATCCGAGTGTGATTCCCCTATGCCGAGCCGGTCCTGGCTCTAAGTCCCGGGAAGTAATACCGTCCTCCAGTAGAGAAACGAATGTCGGCGACAGCCATGCCTGAGTCAACTAGGCTAGACAGGACTTGACGCGCGTGATCCTCAGACCACTTCAGCTGCATCATGAGTTCCTCTATCGAAACCTGCCCCTTTGCAGCAGCTATGTTGATGACATCAGCTTGGTCTCTGCGCAGCTCAAGCGGACGCAACTCGACGACCTTTACTCCGCCCCTCAGTGTTCTGATGCCAGGGATGAGACCATGCTCCGCGACACGGTTCACAGCCTCAATCACATCATTGTAGCTTACGGACTTGAGTTCTGGGAGAAGGTGTACTACCTCAACTATGAGTTCGGCCAGCCCCATGAGGCCCTTGGATGCATTTGCCGTCGCAACATCAAGCACGGCCAACCCTATGTGATCGTAGTATTCCTCGGTCGTCATGCCCTCAATCGAGGCAAGTCCGCTCTTGCCGTGAAGGCCCAACAGAACCGAGGCGTCCGGAAAGGACTCAAGTACTCTTTCTTGGTCCATGAAGTTCACAGGGTCGACGCCCATGCGTCGCAAGTCTTCGATACAGCCCTTGACCTCTGCAAGAAGCGCATCTGACTCCCTCTGATATGACCGTACGTCCACGGCACCCATGTCGTATATTTTCTTGAGCTGGTCCAGCGTCGCAATCGACGCATAGAGCTCGGATTGGAGTCGCTCACTCATCGGCTCGAATCCCTTCTTTGTCGGTCCAAATACTACTGATTCACTATGAGTCCACACTGCTCATGCTTTAAGAGAGAGTATTATTGGGTCGTGTACTACGGCGTCAGTCTATCGCGGTCTCTTGGGAGCAGAGTCGCTTCTCTGATATTGTCAATCCCCAGCACCTGCATTGTCAGGCGTTCCACACCAAGACCGAGCCCTCCGTGGGGAGGCGCACCGTACCTGAATGGGTCGATGTAGAAACTGAAGTTGTCTGGATTGAACCCCTTTGCCTTGAAACGCTCCATCAGAAGGTCGTGGAGGTGTATGCGCTGGCCGCCAGTTGTTATTTCCATGCCCTTGTACAAGAGGTCGAAACTCTCTGTCATTCCTTCATCTGTCAGACTTGGCATAGTATAGGCCGGTCGCAGGTCAAGAGGATAGTGGGTCACGAATACCATGTCAGTTCCATACTTCTTGGGGAAGACCTCTCCCAGAATGTGCTCACAGTCCGGGTCGAGGTCGTCTGTGTATGACAACTGCTTCCCAGTTTCGTTGACTATGTCAATGGCCTCTTTGTACTTCACTCTCTTGAACGGCACCGTTGGAACCTTCAAATCGATTCCCAGCAGATCAAGCTCTGCGGCGGCCTCCTTGGCAGTCTTCTGGAGGGAGTGGTGCAGCATCTTCTCCTCCATGCTCATCACATCCTCAACGCCGCTGATCCACGCCATCTCGAAGTCGAACGAAGTATACTCGTTGATGTGACGGCGGGTGTTGTGTTTCTCGGCACGGAACACCGGGGCGATTTCAAAGACTCTGCCAAACCCGGCCAAGAGCATCAGCTGCTTGTAGAACTGCGGGCTCTGTGCAAGGTACGCCTTTCTATCGAAGTACTTGACCTCGAAGAGATTCGCTCCACCTTCTGTGGCTTCCGCTACGATCTTTGGTGTGTGTATCTCGACAAAATCGTTCTTCTCAAGAAACTCACGTGCATGCTTCACGAGGCAGTGTTGCACTCTGAATACCGCATTCACCTTGGGTTTGCGAAGGTCGAGGACGCGATGGTTGAGTCGGGTCTCGAGGTCTATGTCAACCTTGCCTTCCACGATGTCGATTGGCAGTCGTTCAGCAGTGTTGATGAGGCGAATCTTGCTTGGTATGACTTCTACTCCGCGCTCGACCTGATCTGCCGCAACCACGGTTCCATGAACAATCACTACCGATTCGGGCTTGAGCTGGCCAGATAGTTCGAACACATCCGATGGGACCTTCGCCTGCGGTATTGTCACCTGAACCGTGCCACGTTCGTCCCTAAGGATGAGAAACTTGATTCTTCCTTTATCACGGAGGATGTGAACCCATCCAATGAGTGTCACCTGCTTGCCAGCAAGCTTTGGGGTCACTTCACTGGCGAAATGAGAACGCCTATCTTTGCCAATGCGCTCGACACCAGCCTTGGCGTAGAAGTCTTGTTCATCTCGACCACTCATTTCTCATCAACCAACTATCTATGAGGACTCAATGATGAACGCAGACGAATGTCGCGTCACTCTGCCGCAATGCCACCTCTCGGATACATTAAGAGGCTTTTGGATGTGAGAACAGGACAAATCGAGTTGTCGAGGAAGAAACTGGGAAACACTGCAGACTCTGGTGCAGTGCTCCCACATCGTCTGACATCATGCGGATGTATTGGTGAAATCACATCGGCGCCGACACAAGCACGTAGACCCTCTCTCTCGCATCGTCGCTGTGCTCCTCCTCTTGGATGAGGCCTAGGGACCTAAGCCGACTGACACCATAGTCGACTGTTCTTGGTGGCAGATAGCTCAACGCGATCAGGTCTTGCCGCGACAAACGGCGCCTGTCCTTAAGGAGCACGTAGACGAACTTCGCAGAGGGAGGCAACGACAAGAACGAGTGCCGCGCAAACGCGATTCCCCCATTGGGTCATTGCCATGTACTGTTACCTCCTGAGTTGTCTTGTGGTTCGAACCAGAATCCATCCAAATAAGGATTGGCATAATCGACATGCGGCTATTCCTTCTTCAGGATAAGTATCCACTCCCCCGACATGCGCTCCTTTCTTGGTATGTGGATGAAGTGCCGTATAAGGCCTGAGAAGAATCGCTTCTCAACTGTGAGGCCAACCTCGTCAGAAACGGCAATCTCGGAGAGAATGTCCTGCGACCCTATCTTCACCCCACGGATGGTGTTGTTGCCAATCGCCACGCAATAGTGGCCGCCCGGTTTCAGGACTCTCAGGGTTTCACGGAACTGCTCCTTCATGTCCATGAAGAATCTGTATGTGATATAGGACCGACGGGGGTCGACTTTGTGAATCTTCTTCAGCAATGGATCAAGCGTTACAAAGCCAGACTGGCGGAGATTCGCATACTCCTCCTTGTAGACAGTTTCAGTGCCTATGTAATGCCGTTTCACATCAGACAGTGGTCCCTTACTCATGAGACCCAGCCAGTACATCTCAAGTTGGTGGGTGCGTGGATAGTCGACTGCATTGATGTACGGAGGCGATGTGACCGCGAGGTCGATTGTCTCATCTCCAAGGCCGGTCCTAGTCGCAGTTCCTTCACACACTTTGGCAGCCGGAAGACCCTCTGTCTGGCAAACACCTGAGAACTCCACCATTGCATCAGTCTGCCTGGAGAGGGCTGAGATGAAGTGACTCGCAGCCATACCCTCAGCAACTTCTTTGTGAAGCCGCTTTCTGACAACTGTGCGTGTGCAGTGAGAGTCTGCGTTCGAAACCGCCCTTATTATTGAGGAGAAGACCACTCTCAAGAAGTCATGGATGTTCTCTCGTTCCTCACAGCACCTGCCTTCAATGGCTCGGCTCTTTTGAGCCATGTCGATTGCTTCTCTAATGATTCCAAGCTCTCGCAGAATAAAAGGCTCAAACCAGCAGTCTCTATACGGAAAGCCCGGGACATGAGGCTCATGCGATCGATCCTCCAACATTCCCCGTACTCGCTCGATGACCCAGAGCTTAGTTCGTTCTAGCCGACCACAGTCGAGTGGAGTCGTCTTCACCTTTGTCAGCAAGCGCGCGATTGGATCGATGTCTATCCCGATACCGAGGCGGCGGTTCAGCATCGCCTCTAGGACTGTAGTACCGCTACCGCACATGGGGTCCAGAACAGTTGCACCGACTTGAGAGTACTTCCGGATCAAGTAGCGAGGGAGTTCTGGGAAGAACTTTGCAGGAAACTTATGTATCCCATGAGTTAGGTATGTCTGGTCCTTGCTGATGACCAGGATATGAGCACCGTTCGGGATATCGAAGCCAGTGGGGATGTCCCCGTTTATCTCTGTGACACCATTGACATCTCTATTGCCAAGACGGCTGGCAGATCGCTTCCCGGTGTCTTCGGTCAGAGATGAAATAGTGTCCATTGAGTGTCCCTTGTATTCTGCTCTGCAGGCTCTTATTGTTTTCAGGTTGAAATAAGTGTATGACCGTAACTAGCTTGTTGTCAGAGCAGCATCTAGGTGATGAGGCCGACCGGGCCCCATCATCATGCGCTCAGGGAGCCCGCGATTGCCTTGTCAAACCTGTCGACAGCATCGTCAATGTCTGCCTTTGTTATCACATAGCTTGGGGTGAACCTGATGCAGTTCTGACCAGCGCTGAGGATCCAGAGCTTCTGCTTCTGAACGGCGTTCTTGACCACACGTTCTCTGAGCTCGCGGGCCTTCTCCTTTGACTTCTTGTTCTTCACGAACTCGACGCCAACCATCAGGCCGATTCCGCGGACATCACCCACAACTTCGTACTTGTCCTTCAACTCGCCGAGCCGCTTCATCAAGTAGGTACCATTCTCAGCATTCTTCTTGAGAAAGCCACCGTCCTCCATGTGCTTGATGACCCACAGAGCCAATAGCGATAGCTTCGGCTCGGCTGAGAACGTTTCTGAGTGACGAGATGCCGCTGTGAACATTGGCACGGGTCCAACGGACGCGCCCATGGGGTAGCCTCCTCCCAGTGCCTTTGCAATCGATACGAGATCTGGAACAACACCATGGTTCTCGACAGCACACCACTTACCAGTTCTGCCCATGCCCGCCTGAACCTCGTCAGACATGAAGTAGGCACCAAACTCCTTGGTGACTTCATACATACCTTTGACTGCCTTGGCAGGAGGTACAATCAGACCACCCTCACCACAAATCGGTTCCATCACGGTAGCTGCAATATCGTCACCCTCGACCTGAAGCGCGTACCTGAGAGCCTCCACGCACTGGGCATTACAGCTCTCGACCTGCTGGCCATATGGGCAGCGATAGCAGTACGGGTAGGGAACGCGCGTCACATCGACCCCTTGTGGGAATCCTGACTTGTGCCGAGAATTGGAGGCTGTTAGTGCCAGTGCATAGCCAGTCCGACCATGGAACGCTGGTCTGAAGGCCACAAACCTGCGTTTGCCAGAAACGTCCATTGCTGACTTCATACATCCCTCGACGGCACGAGCTCCAGAGGTGGTAAAGACAACACGCTTCCTGTGCGTTCCCGGGGTCAGTTTCGCCACTCTTTCAGCGAGCAGAGTCTGTGGAATGGCATCGAAGTCCTGTCCCGGCAACTCTGTCAGAACATCCGCAATGCTGGCCTCAAAGTCGAGAAAGGGCTTGTATCTCAATCCAAATGCGCGGACTGCTACGCCACCCGTAACGTCGAGATACTCAGTGCCTTCTACATCGTAGATCCTCACTCCATCGCCCCGAGTATGGTCCAGACATCCGTAGACGTCCCGGTCCTGTGTGGTGATGGCAAGGGCTTCTGCCGCCCTCTTCTTCCAGTAGTCGTTCGTCATAATCTTCGGGCCGATGTCTGTGAACCCGAGGTCCTTGAGAACCTGAATGTGTCTCTCGTCCATTGGTTCCACCTCCCTGATTCGGGCAAGCTCAGCGATTATACGAACCCGTTATCTAACTTACGATGCTCCTCGTAAGCAGAAACGAGTGTGTACAATAGCGCGAGTAAGCGAGAAAAAGAGTGTGCGGCAGGCTCTATCAGCGGGCCTGCCGAACATAGTGTTCTTGACGACTTCTGGTCTGTGGATCTCTAGAGCAACAAGAGGATGGCACCGATGATAACGAGAATGCCTGCCAAGTCGCCCTTGAAGATAATCATCAGAATCCCCAGAATGAAGTACACAATCCAGTTGTTCCCAAACTTCAGTTTCTGAATCTTAACTGCTCCGTTGGTGGCGAGGACAGCCAAGGAAATCACTATCAGGATTATACCCGAAATCCAGTTGTCGAGGAATGGTATGGGTATGAAGCCCCATGCCCAGACGCCCAGAAACAGTAGTATTCCCTGCAGAAGCCCCACAATGCCACCCAGCAGAATCAGAAGGTTCCCGATTTTACCTGTGTCAGACTTACCCTTTGGCATCGAATCTGCACCTCATTTTACTTCTTGAAAATCAGCAAAAGGCCTGCAAGGAGAATCATGAAGCCGGCCAGCATTCCAATGTTGGTCAACCAGCTCAATATGTCAAAGGTAAGGCCTCTTGCGATCAGCACTATGGCGATGAAACCTAGGAGTGCAAGCAGTGCTCCGCTTCGTCCAATCTTGAAGTGAGTATAGCCGCACGCGTCGAACGAGAGAGCAACAACGAGAATCAATGCAATCGCAAGAACTATGGTCAAGGCTCCTTCAAAGCCGCCGCCCGATAGTTCGTCCAATCCCTGCCTAAGCATGTTGATAGCAAACACCAGCAACACGATACCGCCTAGGACCGTGTAACCCTGCGCGGCACCCTCTGCTCTGCAACCCATAGCGTGTCATCCCCGATAGAGGACAAGTCATCGTGGAAACCGTCACATCCTCTATCTGGCTGCTTGGACCTTTGTGCGTAGTAATATAGCTATCGATGAACAGAGCAAATGGCATCGTCGTTATTGCATGAATGTCGCCCTAGAGCATATTGTCGCTGAGAATAGGTTGCTGTGGGTAATACACAGTGTTGTATTCGTGTGGAACCGACTAAGGGCCAGACAATGTACACTGAGGTGGCCGCCCGTGAGGTACGATTCCTATGAGGATGAGAGGCGCGCTGAGCGATCGGTAAGACTCGACAAGACAGAGGGCTATGTGGTCATAGAGGGAAGGGCTTACCCTGCGAAGGAGATAGTTGAAGCTCTGGCTCAGAGTGGGTACGCAGAAATCAGGGCCATTGGAGACTCGCTTATGCTCGGACGCCGGCGAATCACCCCAATCTTCAAGTCGCGCCAAGAAAGAGCCATGGCCGCCCTATGCCATGGAAGCTTGGCCTATTGTTGTCCGCTTTCCAAGAGATGTGCAGACAGAGACCGCGCCCTCGAGATGCTTGGACTCACTGCGGCGGACTATGAACACCTGAAAGCCGACTGCCACTCCAGTTTCATAGACGCATCAAGAGGGCTCGAAACGCGTCAGGACTATTCATCGCAACAGTCAGTACCCACTAGGACAGCCAATAAACCGGCGACAGACTGGGGCAATGGCTCGGACGACTACCGAAGAGACTTCGACGAGCTCGATAGTGTCCTGCAGGCAAAACAACCAGAGGCCGCCAAGACTGGCGAATCGAGGGATTGGTTTACGGACCAAGAAACCGGACATACTCGCTCACAGGAAGGCCAGTTCCCGGAAAGGCCGAGTACAAGACCGTTCACAGACTCGAGCAAAGAGCCTTCCCTTTTCGAAGGCCGCAAGTCTGCCGACCGTGAGAGAGGCGCAGTGACCAGTTGCAGGACGTGCTCTAGTGATCCCGTCGAGGGACTTGGGAACCTCTTCAACCAAGGCGAACTCAGTCCATTTATGGAAGACTCTCATGAGGAAGGAACAAGAAGTGGTTTCTGTTTCTCATGCGGCAGAACCCTGAGAGAAGGCATCAAGGTCTGCCCATACTGCGGGTCGTCGAAGTGAGCCCAAGCAGGTTCAGTAGTTGCCTATAGCACTCTCGCGTCTCGTCGAGTAGTCAGCTGGATAGTGGAACGAAACGACAAACCTGTCAACCCCGGCGTCCTTGCCGAGGGCTTTTATTTCCTGGAACTGTTCAAGCGTTCTTACACCCCATCTGAACAGAGAGGCGCGACCGCCTCGCCGCTTGAACTCTGTTGTGAAGTACAATGCCTCAACAAGGTCATTGTACTCCTTAGTGCCTCTTCGAGGCAGTGTGGGTGACCATGGAAAGAGATTGATGAGCACATTGCCTGTTATCTCTCCAATCTTGGCATAGTCATACCCATACTTCTTCGAGCCACCCTCAGATAGGCCGCTCTCAGGATCAATCAGAACCTCAACTGCTATTCTCAGTGGCTTTGACCTGTGAGTCGCCTGACTGACGTCGCGAGCAGCGTCCTGCAGGTATCGAAGACCTTGCATGACCTTGTCAGTACGCCACTTGTGCCACTTTGAGAGGTATTCGGGGTTGTCAGCTATGTACTGGTATACGAGCCGCTTGGGTTCCTGGTCAACCATCGGGGCGAATTCCTTCCTACACCTGTCACAGAAACAGAACTCCTCGCGCACATACCCAGTGCCGAAGAGCAGAATCTCATCGATGGGGTACGCCCCGAGTTCCTTCACGATTTCGGCGCCGTACTGCCAGAACTCCTCATGGTTTGGACATATCTGATGAGTCAGTGCAGTGCCCTTCTGACTCACGGATTGGTACTTTGGGTCACGTGCGAACCAGCCGTCCGTATAGAAATCCATTCCGACAGACGAGTCAATGCTCAATGCATTTGTGAGAGTGACCCACTGCTCGAAGAACTGTGTGTACCTATCATCAACTGGAGCAGTGCGGCTGGGATAGATTGTCTTCCCGCTGGGGTCTTTTCCGACGATTCCCACCTCCCTCATGTATGATGCGTACGTTGACAGGAAGTCCTTCGCCGTCATCCCAACATCGTCAGGTCGGAAAAGGATCGTCATCTTCTGCATGAAGAACTCTCGGAAGTTCAGCTTCATCTTAATGCGGCCCCATCATCTTTGGTAGGTTCACGGCTGTCTGTCCCTTAGCGCTAAACCTGTGGTGTGCTATAAGAGTTTCTTCGTTGGACCGGTCACACCAACGGGCAAGGGCATCGGTTATGAAGTCAAATGGCATGGGCTGGGCTGCAGACAGGACATGCCGGACAGCCTGAACTGCCACTCACGCGTCCTGCAAGGAAGCGGCACGAAGCAAGTGCTGCGGCCCCATTTCCCTCGATAAGATGACGGGCATCTCACTAGAGATGCCCTTGGCGAACTTCATACCTAGAAGAACTGTTCCAGAGTAGTGAACCCAAGAAGCTCCTCGAACTCAAGGCCAACAGAATCCAAAACCTGTTCGAAAACAGAGTGTAGGGTGTCGATGTACTTGTCCTTGTCCAGCCAGTAGCTCTTTCCCTGGGCCAAGTCCACTGGCAGAACTCCCTCATCACCCTTTGTCTTAATGTAGGACACGATCGTGCCGGCTGGTACATCATAGCCAGCAGCCTTCAGCATGAGTGCGGCACGGACGTGTTGCGGCTTTGTCTTGCCGTACTGCCCAAGGTCCTTGGTTATCTGCACTCTGAATGCCACTTCTTCCGGTGTATACGGTTCACCCCTACCCTCTAGCCTGTCTATGACTTGATTGACAATATCGCGTATCTCAGCCTTGGCCGTTTCGAAGCCGTCGACGCTGTCGACCTTGCTCAAGACACTAAGCATACGCTTGAACGCCGCCTGCGCGAAGTCTGGTGTGTTCCGCTTCTTCCCACTAAGACCCTTGACCTCAACCCCACCAGTCTTGTACACGCCGATGTAATTCTTCTTACGGCCAGACAGAGCTACATACTTGTACGTCTTGTCTACCTCAAGATCGATGCCCAAATCCTTACGAGACCATTGTACGAGCTGCTCCTGCTGCTCGCGGCTCGGGTTGTCCAAGAACACCGAATCAGTGTCGCCATACAGCACCCGGATCCCCATAGACTCAGCCTTTGCCTTCGTAGTCAGGATGGCGTTTCGTCCATAGGCCGTGACACTCTCGGCAGCTGGCATGCAGAACAGCTCAAAGTGTGCCGCCCCTGTGACACCATAGGACGCGTTGACGAAGACTTTCAAGGCTTTCTCCACAACGGACGACCAGTTGCGTGTCTTGTCGTCAATGGACTTGTCCTTGCTTCTTGCTTTGAACCACTTCACACGAGTATCTCTGAAGAAGCCCACAGTCTCGCTGATCATCCCTCGGCGCTTCTTGCACGTCCAGTGATTTGTTTCGGGCACCCTGTTGTCAGATGCATTCCTGCATTCTTCATGAGGACAGTCCACTGTTTCATAGCTGATGTTGTGGCGTTTCATTATGGTCGGATACAGGCTTGCGAAGTCAAGGACTGTTGCATTGAAGTGTACGCCTGCAACAGGCTCAATCACGATTGCACCCTTGAATCGCTTGTCCTTGATGACAGCTTCCGTCTGGGCCTCAGATGACTTTGCCGTTTCTATGTCCACTTGTCTGGGTATTAGGCACTTCCGGGATCTGTGTTCCTGCCTGAATAGCGACTGGATCCAAGAGGATATGCCCTGACGAGTGACATCCTCCATTGAGAGGCGAGAGATACGCATGAGGAGGACAATCAGGCGAAGCAAGAGGTTGCTGTCGAACTGAGTAATTCTGAGTGTGATGCTTGAGTCATTCCAGCAGTAATGAGCCAGCTCAAGGTACGGGAGACTGGAGATATCATTATTGAGCCCCAGTTTACCGACACCAAGCAGACCCTTGGCCACGGCGTCAAGGTTGTTCTGTTCGTAGGCACCTGACAGTGCATAGATACGGATTGAGGGGTTCTTCAGGAACTTGTAGAGGTCAACGTGGATCCCCCTCTTCAGCAGAGCCACATCTTTGCCAAGTGTTATCGGACAATTCCTCCTGAGATCGATGCCCAGACGCTCCGCCCGGTGATAGAGGTAGTTCAGATCGAAGGCATCGCCAACGAACGTGAGTACTATGGGGTACGTGTCAATCAGTCTGAAAGCTTCCTGTATCATGTCTGCTTCCTTGTCGAAGTAGACTATCTCTAGGTTGGTGGGAAAGTCGTTCCCTTTCTTCCCTTCAGGATGGTTCTTTCGTTTCAGAACGAAGCATTTGTCATGGCCCTCGTTGTCAGCCAGCCCTATAGCTATTACTTCGTAGTTGGCAGTTGCTGGGTCAGGGACTCTGTTCTTCACAGGAGCGAAGACCTCTATGTCTAAAGCAACACGACGAATATCTGGGACATCGGTAAAGAACACTGGAGCGTATCTAGACACCAGCTTCTCTACTCCCTCTTCGTCCTGCACAGTCTTCCTGAATTCCTCGATTACCTTGTCATCGGTCTTTGAAGGACTGAGGACCAAGTTGCCCCGCTCTATTCTGTACATGAGTCCTGGAACTATGTCTCTATCGTATGTGTAACAGTTGCGATATCGAATGTTAGCCTCCCACGCGTGACTGACTCCGTCCCTGACAAGCACCTCTCTGATGGACCCGGAACTGCCACCTATGCTGAGAGGGTCGCCAGCGATTATCTTGGTCATGCTCTTCTTTTGGTCGTGCAGCAAGTCGAGTAGCTGTACAGTCTCCGTGCGCACAAAGCCCGAATGCCTTCGGATACGATCTATCTTCTCGACCGCCTGTGCCGGCAAGTCAGTATAGCAGTACGGGTAGTGTCCAGTGTTGTCGAACCAGAAGTAGAGGTTCTTGCTCTTTGGTTCGTACAACCGGGCTATTGCTTTTCTCTGCTGACCGGCATAGTCTATCGACAGGAGGAATGACGATGGCAAGTCCTGAGGAGTATCGCTGTCAGCAACGCGCACCTCCGTTATGATTTCGGCTTCTTCTGCGACTTCCTCTGCGACCTCTTCTGCGTATTCCTCTTCCGCAGACGCTTGCTCCTCTTGTGCTGGTTCTGGTTCTGAAGGAGCCAGAGGTGGAGAAGCTCTAGGTTTGGCCTCTGCTACGCCGAAAACAGGCGCCGGAGACTCAGTTTTCTGAGCATCCTCGTCCCTATGCTTCGACCCAAAGAAGTCCTCGATTGAAGACTGGTCTTTGCTGACCGTTCTCTTCTCTTTGGCCAAATGCTCTCTCTCACCGCAGTAGTTCATCAAATGTGCTTGATAAGCACTTCCCATCTCGGGCATAATCGTTCGCGGCCGAGGCCTTCATTAGACAGATGGCAACGACACGACACATGGTACGTTCACTGGTGACCAAGCCAAACCGTGTTGTGGTCGCACGTGCTGAGCCGGGCGAAGACATCTTGGAGGCGATTGAGAGGGCTGCAGCAGACAACGGCATAAGAACTGGACAGTTCAGCGCCATTGGAGCCCTGGCCAAAGCGACGCTTGGTTTCTTCAACCGTGAAACGGCTAGCTATCAGGAAACCACCATCGTCAACGACCTCGAGATCGTGTCCTGTAGTGGCTCCATCACTACCTTCGAAGGTAGTCTGATAGTCCACGCACACATTGTTGTTGCCGACGCACATGGACTCTGCTATGGCGGCCATGTTCGCAAGGGTTGCGAAGTATCGGTGACATTGGAGATCTCTATCATTGAGATGGAAAGGGAAATCAGAAGGAAGAAAGACAAAGCAACTGGGCTCAACCTTATGGACATCTGACCGAGGATTCACGGCCGGACTACTCTTAGAGACTCTCGGAGCCACTTAGGCAGACTCGCGAATCATCTTGGCAGTGCGGTCCAGCTGTGCACGCTCGGCCGCCTTGTTTCTGTATCCCTTTGGAAACCTGAACCCAAACTCATCGCCCTTGTTCCGTGGTATGATGTGAAAGTGTAGATGGGGGATATCCTGACCGGCACCAGGTCCGTTCGCCGCTGCGGTCAGGATTCCGTCAGGCTTGAGAGCACGCTGCACCTTGCGAGTTAGCTCTGCTAGTCGCTTGGCCAGGTGCGCGATTACATCAGGATCGACATCTAGCAGATTCACGAAGTGTTTCTTTGGAATTAGCAGACAGTGCCCTTTGGTGACCGGGTAGATGTCCATGAACGCGAAACACACCTCATCCTGGAATATGATCGAGGCGGGAATCTCTCCTTTCATAATCTTGCAGAAGATGCAGTCCGCCGGACTACTCATGGCTATGAGTCAAATCAAACGGTATGATAAACTGTTCGTACTCGGGAAGAAAGACCAACACAAATTAGTTCATTAGCCACATTCTGCTGCATTCTTACAGTTGGCAGCAGCAGGTGGTGCGCTTTGAGTAGCAGGAGAAAGAGAATCGTCTTTGACCAGACACAGAACGAGAGAGGACGTCTAGAAACTACCTACTCTCAGCTCGGCCAGCTCCTCACAGACCACGACTACAATGTCGAGCCGTACACCGAGTACATGATCATGACCAAGGGCCTCGAAGGTGTGAGTGTGTTTGTCTTGGCCTGCCCCAACAGCTCCAAGCTGAGGCCAGCTGAGGTTGATGCTCTAAGAAGGTTTGTGCAGGACGGTGGTGGTCTCATGCTCCTGTCACTGTCAGGCGGTGACAAGGGGCTCATGAACAACATGAGTATGCTCTCAAAGAACTTTGGAGTGGAGTTTGATAACACAGCTGTCAAGGACGAGAGACACAACGCAGGGCTTCCGACATTGCCCATCATTACAGGACTCGTGCCGCACCCCATCAGTGATGACGTCAAGGACATCGTTCTTCCATCGCCGTGCAGCTTGAGACTGTCCGGGAAAGCAGTCGCAGTTGCCACTACTTCACAGGCGGCAGACCCGGCCAGTCAGCCCGTGATAGCAGCGGTACAGTATGAAAAGGGCAGGGTGGTCTGCGTGGCAAGCTATGAAGTGTTCCGGAAGAGTGGCGGCCTCAAGAACGAGGGCAACGTCACGTTTGCTGTCAACTGCTTCAGGTGGCTCAGTGGGGATGTACAACTGACCAAACCCAGTGAGGTCGTCGCCGCACAGGCGAAGGCCGAGGAAGCTAGGAGCAGACCTGGTGAAACAGCTGAGTCAGCGGCATCTCTGGAAACAGAAAAGACACTCCGCAGGCTCATCAATGCTGTCTTTGACCTCCAGAAAGACATAGGACGAGTGACTGAAAGCGTTAGCAGAGTGGAGAAGAACATCGAAACTCTGAGAACCCAGTTTCAGGACTTCGCGGACAAGATTCAGCAGCAGCTCGGTGTCATGATGCCTGCGGGACAATTCAAGACAGAGGATGAGCACAGGGCTGCAGAAGTTGAGGCCGATGTGACGTCCCTAGAGAAAGAACTCAGATCTGTGCAGCAGCTCCGTGATCATATTGAACAAAGACACTCGTCAGGCGCCATGACGAAGGAAGCCTATCTTGAACAGACCCAGAAGTTGGACGAGCGAGTCGTAAGCCTGAACAAGAGGCTCGCCGAGAAACGAGAGGAACTGAAACGACTTAGCGGACAGCCAACGAGCACTGCTGCCGGGCAAGGACAATGAATGCTGTCAACTGTGCAGGTTCCTGACCCGTTTCCTAATCAGACCACCACCGGTCCTGAAGACGCTGTTGACTAGTGAGAACTGACTGTGAAGAGCATACGCGACGAACGCGATCAGCAAGAAGATCAGGTATACGTTTCGATCCGGTATGAGAATGAGTAGGCTCAGAATGAAGGGAATCAGAACCATCCATAAGGACGGGTGCACTTCAGTGGACTCCTTGGAGCACATAGCCGACGTCGATAGCACTGAGAAAAACGGCAAGAGAGCAACAGTATAGTACTTGTAGATTCCACGTGGTGAGAACAGGTGGACCCACAGCATCATCATTAGAGAGAGAAAGAGGAGTTTCCGCCAGTAACCCTTGATGTTTCGGTCATCTTTTACTTCTAGCAGCATGAGAGCCATGATGGGAAGAAGACCTACAAGCAACCCCACAGTGTAGTATGTCGCAAGGTTGACAGATTGAGTCAGCCACTCAGGGGCACCCAGCACAATGAAAACCACAGCTAACGTTATCGGATTAGTCGCAGGTGGGAGGTGGGTCAGGTCTGTGAGAAGTGTGGCACCCACTCGCTGGAAGACATAGTACACATAGTTGACTGGGTCGAATAGGTACGGCATTGACAGAGCCCCAGCATATAGAATCACTACAGCGGCAATCCTAACGAATCCACGAAGGTCCAGTCTGTCGCCTGCCGGTCGTTTCTGATCCTCAGACACCGTGTCCCCGACCTGATGCGCCGTTTGAGGAGGCACTTTCAGGAGATAGGCTATCAATGGGATTCCGAGGAAGAATGCAGTCTGTTTGAATAGAGCCGACGTGACCATTGCCAGTGCAGCCGCGACCCTGTGCCCCGTGATCGCCAAGTAAAACGAGAGCATCGCAAAGAAGACAAAAGGCGCCGGATTCAGCCACTCATAGGTTGTATAGTAGAGGACTAGCGGGTTGAAAAGATACACGGCTGCTGATATCTCACCCACGTGTTTGTTGCCAGACAGGTTCTCTGCGATGCCGTAGATCGGCAACGCAGTGAAGTAGCCAAACAGTGATAGCACAAGACCAATCCCGAAGGGCTGGAGTGGCAGTATTCTGCCCAGAGCACAGACGTACAGAAAGCAGGGCGGGAAGAAATATGGGATGTGGTATTCAACCGCGTCGACAAAGTGGTACTCGAAGGCATGAGAGTATGGCATGATGCCTACCAAGAACTGGTCTGCCCAGCTCACGTAATAGTAGTCGTAGTCTGCCCAACCCTCGAATCTGAGCGGCAGAGTGAAGCCGAATAGGTTGATCTCTCCCACTCCATTCCAAGCGGCCCTGAAAGGCTCTGGTCCATCATTGACAAACACTGCGGCCGCCATCCCAAAGACAACAACCCATACGACGGCTGCAGAAACGAACACGGACAGGAGAACCCAATGGTCGATTATGACCATGAGCATCTTGTGACGTAGACTCGGTGTTTCTTCAGACGTCAGAGGTGCCTCCCTCTTCTGCGATTTCATGAGGAATCCTCGGCGGGCGTGTGTAGGCACTCAACTTGGCACTCATGTGATCAATCGCCGGTAGGCTGGAATGTATGTGCTGCCGAATCCGTGATGAAACATACCTCACGGGCGTCGTGAACCAATACCAGAATGTTCCAATCTGTGAACTGAGAAAATACCCTGCGAATATCAGAATGACCCCGAATAAGTAGATGCTCCTGTTGGGAATAAGAATCATAAGACTGAGGCTGATAGGCAGCCAGAGCATTGAGAACGAGAATGGCACCCTGTCATCTTGGCTGTTCACCATCCGCACCGATGAGAAGATCGAGAAGAAAGGTGCAAAGAGGGTGAAATAGTACTTGTAGACTCCTCGTGGACCCGTAAGGTTCACCCAGAGCATCATGAGCATGGTTAGGAAGAGTATCCGACGGAAGTATTGCTTCTCGTGACCCAATTCCTTAGGCAGGAGCAGCATGAGCCCAGCGAATAGCACTGTGCCAAATGCGATCAGAAATCCATAGTAGACTAGCCAGTCAAGGGCTTGGGCCAGCCATTCTACTCCTGCTACAACGGGCAACACCTGAAGTCGCATTGGTGACCCGTATCCTGGCGGCTCCGTGTAGGAGTCCAGAGGAAATCCGCCCGCGGCAAGACTGAGATGAAGGAGCAAGTTGGGTTGAGCCAAAAGGAAGGGGAACATCACTGCTAAGACAAACAGCACCACGACCAATGTACTCTTTGCGAAACCTCCGAGGTCAAACACCTCAAGAAGTCTATCGACCATGCCCGTCGGCTTTAGTATTCTTTCGCGTGTGGAACTGGGCAATGAATCCGAGCCACCTAGTTGTCCACTGCTTTTGGTCCTCTGCCCTTCGTCTGTTTTCCTCGGTCTTGACCTGAACAGGAGATACACCACAAGAGGAATCCCCAGAAACCACGATGTCTGCTTGAACAGCGCTGCTGTGACAATCAAGATCGTTCCTGTGTAACGGCGCCCCCTGACTAGCATATAGAACCCTGCGAAAAAGAAGAAAATGAATGGCGATGGGTTCAACCATGCAAATGTAGTGTGATACAAGACGTTCGGGCTTAGGAGATAGGTGAGAGCGGCCGCTTCTCCCACGTGTCGGTTGTGTGAAAGGTCACTCGCAATCCCGTACACTGGCAATGCAGTAAGATATCCGAAAACCGCCAGCAGCAGTCCGATGCCCCAGTCATCAACCGGGAGGGTCATACCTGCTGCATAGAGGTATGCATAGAGAGGAGGAAAGATGTATAGACCATTTCTGTTGATGATTCCGTTCATCCGGAGGTAGCCAAACGCGTCATTGTAGGGCATAACACCGTTCAGCATATTGTATCCCCAGTGAACGTAGAAGAAACTGTAGTCAGTGTAACCCTCGAATTGAAAATGGATGGTATATCCGAAGAGAACTATCGGCCCGTCACCTAACCAGACACCTCTGCTATTCCAGAACTGACTGTTCATGTAGTCGACTACTGCTGCGTTGAAGACTGATGTCCACACAAGCATGCCGAAGTATAGAACGACAAGTATTGGCAGGTATTCTGCAGCTGAACGCTTGACAAGCGTGGTCCACAGCATAAAGCCGGCATAAATGAGCAGAAGCTGCGGTACGAATGCCTCGACTGCTGTCCCGAACGCATACGCCCACGCTAATGTTGTGATATAGAGAGTCACAAGAAGCAGAGAATACGAAACTGCTAGTACTACCAGATGCCGTCTTGGCCCTACCAAGCGCATGAGCATCTCAGTATCGAGGGCCTATAGATATACTTGTCCTCAAGAGCACCGTCTAGATCTATGGAACCGCATGGAGGGTTGCAGTACTTCCTGTTCCGCTCTTCGTCACTTCGATGACTGACACACCCTGCAGGTTCGGCACATCGGTATGCGTTATCAGGAATATCTGTTTGAAGCTCTGATCACTTGTAAGGTTCTCCACAACTGAGGCTCTTCTTTCCTTGTCGAGCCCCCCGAGTGGTTCATCTAGCAGCACACACTGGACGCGAGGGGAGTATGCGGGGCTGTCTTTCAACGGACGGATTCTGCTCATGGTTCGACTGATTCCTAGTCTTAGCGCGAGGCTGACCGCGGTCCGATCTCCATAGCTCAGCTGACTAGCTTTCTTGTCTGCATTGTCACGATGGTCATGTATCTTGAGCATGAGCCCCGCACCGTACTTTGCCATTCCGGGTGTAGGTTCAAGGTCGACGCGCGTGTACTGGCCGTTTGTGAACGACTGAACGTACTGGTTCGTAGCCGCTCTGATTATACCAATCAGTCGCTTCTGCACGACGTAGTCCGAAATGAAGCCTTTGACCAGATTCCTCCGCACATACTTGGTGTGCTCAAGTAGCCTCTTCATGTCCGCAATCTCGGCCCCGAGTTCTCTCATTCGCACAACCTTGGACTCCAGCTCTCCCATGTCTTCGCGCTCGCCATTGATGTCCTTCTGGATTGTATCGATTTCCTCCCTAAGCGGTTCGAGCTGGTCGTTGACTCTGTCGACAATTCGTTGCAGTTCGTCCGGACTTCTAGCATTGAACTTGCTGAGAAGCATGTCGAGATTGGATATACCCAAGCTACTGAGAAACGACTCAAGCTTCCTTATAGACTCCTTTGATGCGGTCTTTGCCCCATCAACTTCCGCCTGCCGCTCTGAGAGTCGCTTCAACGCATCGATAGCCCTCGGGATGGCAAGAAGCCTCTCGTCTATGGCCCTCATTGCCGCGGCAAGCTTCGCCTTCTGCTTGGTGAGCTCGTCACGTCGGGAGGCATCATGGTTCAGTGTCTTCCTGTAATCGGCCAGTATCTCATCTCTTTCTTTCAGGGACAGCGGTTTGGAGCACGTAGGACACTTCGTTCCTTCAACACCAGACTCGGTTGCTCCTTGCAGTGTTTCTACCTGCTTGAGAAGGTCTTTGTCCACCCTTGAAAGCCCGCCAATCTCCTGATCCGCCGCCGTCACCTCAGACTCAGTCCTGCTGCGTTGTTCTGTCAAACGTTCCAGTTCCCGCGTGAGCAAGTCGTGTCGCGCGCGAACCACCACGTCCTCTGAGTCGGCAAGACCAGCACTGGCAAGTTCTTTGTCCCTAGCACTCACAGCGTGCTCGTACTCACGGTCTTTCTCTTCTATATCCGATGTGATCTCAAGCATTTCCGACAGGACATCGGCTTTGGGCAGAGTTTCTATTTGTGACTCCAGCGCAGCCTTCTGCCGATTCTTGGCCGCAAGCCTCTCCTCCAGTTCAGCAATCCGCCTAGATGACTTCTCTACTCGCTCCTCGACACGTTCAGGCGCCTCGTACTCTTGCCCCAATGCCTCGACCTTAGCTGTGACGTCAGTCTCAAGGTTCTCCAGATGGTTTTCCATTTGGTCGAGAAGCTCAATGTTGTACACCTTGACTAGGAGGTCCCTTAGATCCGACGGAGTAGCACTGGCAATGGTGGCGACCTCCCCCTGTCGGACTAGGAGCGTGTTGAGAGCTTGCTTCAACTGAAGGTTGAGAATCTCCTCCAGCTTCGAGGCCACAGAGCCGCTCTTGTCGGCTATTGGCTTCCATTGGGCTTTGGATTTGGTGAAGAGCGTAACAGACATCCGCTTGTCCAAGCCGTATGACCGGTGTATCTTGTACTGTATGCCTTGCACCTCGAAGACGAGAGTCACCTCGCATGATGCAGAACCAAAGCTCACCAGCTCATCGTTGTCAAGTTTCACTGCGTCTGCTCCCCACAGACCCCAGAGTATCGCCTCAAACAAGGAGGACTTGCCTGTCGAATTGGATCCTCGGACTAGAATCAGACCTGTTGGAAGGTCACTTCCGTCATCAGGCAGCTGGAGCTCATGGAAGGGCTTGAAGCTCCTGAGTCTTATGCTGAGAAGCTTCACTTTCCGCCATCCTCCGAGAGCGTTTCAAGTGTCAGCTTCTGCTCACCCCTCTTCACCGACATCTTCAATGCGCGCACAGCGACCCTGGTCAAGAGGACAGGATCGAACTGTTTGTCGATTCCCTTCAGGCTATCCAGATATGCTCTGAAATCCTCCTCCGGGTTCTCAATCAGATATTCGGATTCAATCTCGGGATATGCAGACCGAACCGGCTCAATATTGGGTCTTTGCGTCGTCCAAACGAGCTGGGCTATGTTGTATTGTGAACCGGGCTGCATGACCTTCGTTCTGTAGGTTTCCATGGCGTCACTCGTGTCAAGGTTGCCAACTCTGGAGGACCCTCGAAACACAAGCCGGACTCTTGCGGCAGTAGTCGAATCCCAGGCTCCCTTCATGCCCGTTTCAGCAAACCAGGTATCGAGTTTCTCGACCAATGAGTCAGCCGTACCGACATCGTCAGTCGTCATTCTGCGATTGTACACTGGCCGCTTGAAGCTGAAGTAATGCGGGGTTACGACTGGAGGTGTACCCTCAGCTATTTCGGCTACAAGGAAACCCTTCTTGTACCCAGACTCGTCGAATCTCCATCTCTCTGTTGATCCCGCGTACCAGGCATTCTCAGAATGCTTGTGCTGTCTGTGGTCATGACCGAGAGCTATGTAGTCGTATCCCATGCTGAAAATCGATGGGTGGAGTGTATGGTCCAATTCCATTCCATGAACAACTGCTATAGAGAGCCTGCGACTCTCAGGGCGCTGGCATGTCAGTATCCAGTCGTTGAATTCGGCAGCCAAGCTCGATGACTCAATTATGCTTGCGCTCATGTATGGAAAACAAAACACGTCCAACTTGTCGTATGAGTACTTCAGAGGCTCATGCTTGTTGAGAGCTCGCTTTAGATCGACCTGTGTGGCTGCACTCAGACCTGAAATTGACATTCTGAGAGAATCAAGGAGTGACACATCTAGTGACCTGTACAGACCATGGTTGCCTTCTATCACAAGGACAGGAATCCCTGTCTTCTCCGTGAAACCCTTCAGCACGGATAGTGCGGTTTCTTGGGCAACAACCGGTGGTTGGGACGGGTTGTCCTCGGAGGGTGAGTCATAGAGGTCACCCGAGTGAACCACCAAGTCAACAGGTGGGTCAAGTGATGCAATTGTGTCGAAAACCTCTGCAAAGCGCTCGTAGAAGTCGTTCTCAAGGACGCGGGTACGCATCTCTACCGCCCAGACATCTGACCTGACACCCTCTCTGGGTCTAGTACCCAAATGTGTGTCCGACGTGTGAGCGATACGTACCACTATGAAGTAGCTCCTCAGAAAGTGTGTTTCTCACTAGCCCGTGTGGATTTGGATGCTTTGTAACGGCTCTTGTCCCGCTCAAAAAGTGTGTCGAAGAGAGGGATGCGGACCGGCAAGGGGAGCTCACGATATGATGCTGTGAGTATTGCCTCCCCTCTGGCCATGACACGGAACTCGTCTTCGAAGCCCGATATGTTCACACTAGCATTCTCGATGCAAGCCTGAATCTCGCGTTCGTTGCCGAGTCGAAGATTGATCTCTGTGTTCATCTGACTGAGTATGACGTTGTCGAGGACGCTGACCTGCTGACTCACAACAATGAGGCCGATGTTGAACTTCCTTCCTTGGCGAGAGAGGTCCTTGAAGACGGACTGTCCTCGCATGAGCTCTGGGTTCAGTATGGACGGGGCCTCTTCGACTGTCACGAGGATTACAGGCATATCGCGCGGATCCCGCACGCCAGACTCGTCACTTTGCCCACCAGCCGAATAGAACGATTTCGCCTTGGCTTTGATGCGGTTGAAGAAGGGTCCTGGGAGCCTGATTGCACCCTGACTCTCGAAGTCACCTAAGGTCCCGCTACTCTTTGCAGCTCTCCTCAGATCAGAAACTGTACGCGCAATCACCGTTGTGAGAAGAAACTGCTCTGTGTCGCTCATCAGACTGGTGTTGACTACAAGCACCCGACCTGTCTCCATGGCCACAAAGACGTCGCTCAAGATGGATGAACCACTCTGGATGAATATTGGTGATCGCTCGATGAAACGAAGACGACGCTGGACGGCATTCAGAGTCCCCCTCGGCACGCCTTGCGCTCCCTGCGTGTCTTCAGAGTCCTCTTTCATATCCATGATAGCCGACATCCAGTTCTCTCGATTCGTGGCATACTGGCTGTCGATGAAAGATACCATCTGCGGTGTAAAGTCCATGATCGTGTAGAGGTCGTGTGGCAGAATCTCCTCCCACAGAATTCGTATTTCTCTACCATAGCGCTGAATCTCTCGAGGGGTTGCCTTAAGGTGTGTTGTGAGATAGTAGAAATCACCGATGACTGCTGTCCTGGTGTCTTGGTCCATTGCCTCGACTATGTTCTGAATGCCGCACTTGGTGACACCCTTAGCGAATTCGTCGTGAGGATCTATGCAGAATGCTGAGATGCGAGTTCTTTTCTCATTTGGGTTGCGAATCACTTCCAGATTGGAATCCAGAATCGATTTAATCAGGACCATCATCAGATTGCTCTTTCCTGAGCCTGTGGAGCCAAATATTCCCATGTGCATCGGCAGCTTATCAGAGGGTATGTTGACTGGGACGTCCAGCGTCGCTTCACCAGCTTGCAGGTTTCCGATGAACACTTCGCCTCCGGTTTGACTCGCCAGCATCCTCCTAACAGTATCGTCAGAAACATTTGGGACAGGCCGGTACACGTCGGCAAGATGATCAGGAAGACGACGGGGTGATCTGAATTCCCATTTCCCATCCTTCAGCTCAGCGTATCCGAGCATCTTCCCGCCCACTTGGAGAAGCATATTCCTCTGGATGCCAGAGAGGTAGGCATCACCCTCGACCATGAGGGTCCCGGCCACGCGGGCCATATCATCCACCTGTCGAAGGTAGTTCTGAAGGGCGAGCACGCGAAAGAAGAATACTCGTTCGTGACCATCGCGGTGGGAGTATATCATGAATATCTCCCCCACACTCACGTCACGGTTGTTGCCCATGATTCCAAGCGAGGTCTGATCACCCACACTGACCTTGCCATAGAGCTCTCCAAGGTTTCGTATCTCTAGTGTCATGACTTTCTACCTCACACATCATCTACAGATTGAAGTCCTCCCTATATGGGGTCGTTCGACGGGGGTCCAGCCCCAACTCATGACGAACATCACTAGCCACCTCTCTCGCCAGCCTGAGGTCCTCATAACTCAGCTTGCACTCCTCGTGCGCCTGTGCAAGAGCGACGGGATAGCCGTACCATCTCGCGTCTCTAGACATGAATTCGATCTCTTGAAAGAGGGCCTTTTCGTTTTCTCGGGTCTTCGAAGGGTCGTCTTGTACGAACACGTTCTCAAGCCACCAGACCCTGTCGAAATCTATTCTTGACGGACGGTTTTCCATTGAGAAGCTGAACAGATAGGGGACCGCCAAGCGAGGTGGGATGTATGTCCGGTCCTGATAGATGTAGAGACCCCCACCTGGGTCTTCGCTGCCCGGAAGAAGGCAGAACCACTTTGAGCCTTCTCCGAATGTTTCCTGAGCCATCTTGGCAATGCGGTGGGCAAAGGGGATGGTGTGGTTCTTGCTCACAGCACACAGGATCACATGTTTCTCTCTGGCGAGCGAGCACAGCTCTCTGAGCATGAAACCGCTTGGCATGGACGGGTACTGACGTGCTTGGTGCATGAAGATTGACATCGCGCCATCAAGCAGCAGGTACTTGGGGTGAATGTTGCTGGTCAAGACTATTCTTGCAGCAGCATACTCAGAGGCTGTACGCAGCTCATCATGCACGGCTGGGTTGGTCAGCATCTGCTCTCTTGTTATCAATGACTCCATTGTTCCCAGCGATGACGCGTAGGCGCCATAGCTAGACCCCGACAATTCTGACATCGACTTCAATTGCCGCTTGGTGATGTCCCTGAAGAATGGCAGTACAAGTGCGCCCAGGTCTTTCAGCGGGTAAATCTCTGCAAGCGAATCTGCCATCTTCGTTCGTGCATCTCCCCTCACCCCTGAGTGCCAATGACAGTCCAGAAAGGGTTGAGTACGCCCGAGCGCGTCCTCGAGCACGGCCCTGTCCAACGGTCTGAACAGATCTCCTGCCTGAGTGTTCGTGTCCAGTACGACAGTCGAAGTGCTGAGAAGATGGACTCTGACATCGTCGAGGGTCATGAGGTCACCTGAGCCAGATCCGTCAACTGCAGCTAAAAGGTAGTCCTCATCCAGAGCGACATCGGAAGCATGGGGTGTCACAGTATCTAGGAGCTCTTCTCTTATTCGGACTTCGTCCTTGGCGAACTCTTTCTCATCGCTACGGTCTTGCTGGTCCTCGATGTCTCTAAAGGTGAGCTTGAGTTTGCTCCTGAAGTCGTCGGTAAGAATCCGTTCGAGCATGAAACCCCTCTTGCACTGTGCTTCTTGGCCAAGCTTAGGCGTCCGCTATACAGTAGTCCTGATGGACTCATAAAAAGATAACACTCGCCAGGCATGAGTCTGCGGGCATAGAGCGACACCACGGAACTATGTGATGCCTGAAATCGAGGCCCTCTTTACCCGACCAGAGGCCGCGGTTCCCACTCTTGACACGTGTGGTGGGCAATCACTTCGTTTCTGCGACAAACTTCCTTGCGAGCTCTACAGCACTGAGAGCATCCCTGCCAAAGGCATCGGCGCCTGTGAACTTGACGGTTTCTTGATTGATGTCACCGCCACCTATCATCACCTTGACCTTTTTCCTGATTCCCGCGGTCTTGAGTGCCTCGATGGTGGTCCGCATCACATCATGGGTCGTGGTAATCAGCCCACTCAGTGCCAAGACACGTGCTCCGGTCTCTTTCAGTTTGTTCACAAACACCTCTGGCGCGACGTCTTCACCAAGATCGTACACATCGAAGCCATTCGACTTCAGGAATGCCACTACCAAGTTCTTGCCGATGTAGTGGATGTCGCCCTTGACTGTGCCAATCACGATCTTTCCTTTCTCAGCGGCACGTTGGCTGGCAAATAGCTTTGGCTCAAGCAGGGTCATTGCTTTCTTGAACACGTCGGCAGATATGACCAGCTCAACGAGAAAATACTCGTTCTTGGAGAACTTATCACCCACAATGTCCATTCCGCGCCTCAAGTCATCAAGAATCTGTACTGGTGCCGTTCCTGCCGACAGCTGCTTGTTCAACAGCTGCATCACTTTCTGGTCATCAAGGTCGGCCATTGCCTGCGTCAGTTCGTTCATTTGGTTCTTGCCTCGGCCATCCGCGATATGTTGGCATTGAGCCTGCCAGCCGCTTCGTTCGAGCCCAACCACGTTCGTTGAGTCAGCGGCCTATATTCAGACCCGGCATGCTGAGGGATTCGACCGGCATATATGTTTCATTGTGGATACCTGCTCTAGACCACTTCTTGCGGCTTGGGGTCCAACAAGGTAGCTTCCATGAACATATGAGCAAACGAGGGATGAGTGGCGAGTTCGACGTACTCGACCTCGTCAATCAACCGCTCTGCATGTGTCCTCTCCCGGGTTGACAACAGCAGCCTTTTCGCACCCTCTCCCGCCGCGTTGCCGACCGGGACTATCCTGTCAACAGGAAGGGGTGGGAAGAGGCCAATACGAAGCGCACTCTCAGGGCGTAGGTAGTTGCCAAAGGCGCCAGCTAGGAACAGAAGGTCGATGTCTTTGGATCGAATACCACAGACCCCCATTAGTACGCTAGTGCCTGCAGATATTGCCGCCTTAGCAAGCTGGACTTGTCTCACGTCACTCTGTGTGAAGACGATGCGCGTTTCTGTGCCGGAGCCTTCTGACTCAGTGAGGACATAGCAGAAACCGTGCTCGTCACGAGTGACTCTGGACGAAGGATACATTCGTCCCTTTGCATCCACGATTCCCACCCTCCTGAGCTCGGCAACAGTGTCCAAAATCCCCGAACCACATATTCCCTGGGGAGGGCTGTCACCTATCACAGATAGCTCCGGCGGGCTGTCAGGGCTGTCGAGATGTACGTGCTCTATCGCACCATCTTGTCCTCTCATACCATGAGTGATTCTTGCTCCCTCAAACGCCGGACCGGCAGCTGCGGAACAACAGACCACCTTTCGGTTGTGTGCCAACACAATCTCTGCGTTAGTACCGATGTCGATGCCCAAGACGGTACCCTCTGCTGAATCCAATCCCTGCGAGAGGATGAACCCCACTGTGTCACCTCCCACGAAGCCTGCGATGTTCGGCGCGATATATGCCTCAGCGGAACTGACAGACTTCAGGCCAAGCGATTCAGCGCTAGAAGTCACTGAATGGCGCATGAGCGGCTTGTACGGAGCAAGTCCTAGGGTTGAAACGTCCAAGCCCAACAGAAGGTGATGCATTGCAGTGTTACCGACAATCGAAAGCCGGGACACGGCTTCTGGCGAGATCGCCGCTGTTGCCAGCAGTCGCGCGACAAGCTCGTCGATGCAAGATAGTATTCTTTCTCTGAGGACCTTCCCGTCACTCTCTGCACGGGTCGCGAAGTCTATCCGCGACATGACATCCTCGCCGAAAGCGATTTGGGGGTTTAGCGTGGCGGCCTGTGTGAGTTGAACCCCTGTTTCAAGGTCCATGAAGTAGGCGACCACGGTTGTCGTGCCAAGATCGATGGCCACACCCTTCTGACCTACCAGACCCGGGTCGCGCTGGCTTCTCACCGGCTTGGACTTTCCGCTTGTGAGTATCTTCGCCTGTCCAGTCTGCAGAAGAGTGATTCGCGTTCTTCTGTCAACCACGTGCTCGCAGGCTAGACGAAGGCCCATAGCTATCTCGGATGGAGAGAGATGACGTTGATCCTTCTCCGTCGGGATAGGAACTGGTTTCAATGCAACCCTGCATTTGCCGCAGGTGCCTTGCCCACCGCAGTCTGACGGAATGAACAGACCAAGACTTCGTGCCGCCTCAAGGATAGTCGTCGTTGAATCCGCCGAAACGCTGTATCCTGATGGTTCGAAGATCACGACATGTTTGGGCACTTGTGTGTCACCTAGCCGATCTTGAAACGGGGGTGCTGACGGTCGGGGCGTATCCTCTTCTCAAGAAGAACTCCCGAAAGGGCTGTGTCAATCATTGCCACTGATGGAAACACCATGGGGGCGTGCTTGACAGGGCCATACAAGACAAAGTCGGCGCCAAGCACAACGGGCATTAGACTCGACCCAACAAGAGCTGGCATCTTGGCCTCCTTTCCGAACTTCGGAACAAGCCCACTCCACATGTTTACTGCATTATGAGCCCCACACCCGACCGGAAGCCCGTGTTTCTCTTTCAGCAGTTGCATCGCTCTGCATGCCAAGCCGAGTGTCAACAGGTCCACCACGCCTGTGTCAATCAACACGTTGGTTACTCCCGCCTTTGCGGCTTTGGCTATGAGGACATCTGCTGTTTCAACCCTCTTCATCGCAGAGGCCATGGCTTCCTTTGAGAATGCGAGAAGGACTGCGTTCTTGAGCTTGCTCTCCTTCATCTTATCGTAGATTGCGTCGCTAGTCTCAGATGCGAGTGAGTTCAGCATGACTCTGTCCAACAGGCCGGCTTCGCGCGCGAAATCGATTCCCGATAGGTTCACCTCTTCTGAACCAGAGCCATCGATGAGCAAGGGCATGTCAGTGAGATCTGCAAGCAATGACAGGTGTTTTCTGATCGCCGCTGATGATGAGGCGACGACATCCAACATGCTCGGGAGCCCAGTCTTCTCAGAGACCTCAATTAGTGCCTGAAGGGTTTTCTCGGTTTCAGACCTGTCTATCTCCCCTGTCTTGGAGTCAAGGACAAGCTTGTCCTTCGAGTAGAAGATGGAGCCAATGAGGACAGTCGGCGCAAGTCCCGGTGTCCCACCTATCTTCACGCCGCCAATCTCAAGAGTCTTCTGCTGTGTTGTGTAGTCGAACAAGCCTTGGGTCTCCAGGGCTCAGTCAGAGCATAAACAACTGAGTCACGAGGGTCAAGCGAGTGGCGTACCTCAATAATCTTTTCACAGGACCGTCCGAAATACCACGATAACACATGATTCTCGCCCGACAAGCCGATAGAGGCCCAATTTCCTTTTAAGGAACCGGACTAACGATTTTTCAACTGCAAGAGTTCCGGCCTGCCGACAGCCTCGCGGGGCCAAGGGATGTGGTTTGTTGCTCAAGATCACCTACTTCGGTCAAACATCTTTCAGACTGGAGTCCAAGGAGACCTCTGTCCTGTTGAACCCAGGAACGTGGGACGGCAAACCAGTGGTGCCCGAAAGCCACGACGTCCGAATCATTGTGGCGACAAACCAGATGGACGATGCACTCGGCAATGCGACCATAATCGCTGCGAGGTCCAAGGCATGGATACTTGGTGATGAACAGACAGTCGAAAAGGTGAAGGCACAGGGCGGCAAGCCTTGGCTTCTCCATGTTCTGAAGGGCGAGGAGCCCTATCAGATTCCAGGACTGAAGATTACACCACATTCTCTTCAGAGAAGAGACACAAAGACGGGTGACAAGATTCAGAATCTGGGTTTGTACATCGAGATGGGAGGCATGAAAGTTTCCTATCTGGGGGACACAATAGTCCGGGGTCCGTTTGAGCATTTGCAGGCAGATGTCCTCATCGTGCCTGTAGGCGATGGTGATGTGTTTGCCGTCAAAGATGCTGTAAGCCTTTGCGTCGACTCAAAGCCTCGGGTTGGCGTCCCCATGAGATGGACCACACCAGAACAGAAAAGCAAGTTCGCCAAGTATGTGGACCAGTTTGGCGGTGGGACGACTCCTGTGCTCATGGAACCAAAGCAGACCTTGGAGATCCAATGGGCCGCAGGCAACGAGTTCAGGTACAAGTTGTCCTGATCCCGTCTTGCGAGTCGAAGCAGTCCGGAGCGATATGAGCCCGAAAGGGTTGGCAGTGGGACAGGCAGGTGAGCCATGGTTGAGTCAACAGAAGACAGTCATAATCGACTTGGAAGAAACTGAGAAGAGCCGCTTGGGAGAGATGAGCGAGCTTGCATCAGCAGAGGGATCAGGTGTTCTCAGTGTCAAGAATGTCTCCGCGCAGAATCGCATATGGAACGTCAGAGTACATCTAGGTGACAGCAGGGCTGGGACCAGTATTCAAGACCAGACGCTGTCAGCTGGCGAGATCGATGCTGGTGCTAAGTGGACGACCAGCTATGGTATCACAGTCAGAGCCTCAATTCTGAAGCTTACCGAGGTTTACGACACGTGCAGCACTGTGGCAGCAGAGAAAGCACACTGGGCCTACGTGCGTGGCAAGGAAAACCCCGTCAGAATCACACTGCATGTCAAGAACGAAACTGACGGTCAGATTGACAACGTCATTCTCAACAAAGCAATCCCTCCTGAGCTCTCTAAGGTCAAGGTTGAGAGTGTGAAGTCTGGTACTGCCAAGTTCGATGAGGGAACTCGACAAGTCGTTTGGAAAGACTTCGTGATATATCCGAGAGAGGAATCCACTCTGGTGCTCGTGGCTGTCGGCAGAGCTGATGATGTGGCGCGAAGGAGCGCAGGTGAGGTCGTCATATCATATAGAGCCGAGGGTCAACAGAAGTCTTCAATCAATCCAGACATGACCGCGCTGACTGAGTTTCTCAGCGGAATAGAGACCTCCGAAACGGAGCCTAACCACTGGGACTGCACGCTTGAGTGTTCAAATGAGAGCGACCTCATGGTACGACTAGACAGGGCACAGGTGTTTCTTGCCCCCGAGAAGGGCGGCGAGAAGCGAAAAATGATTGACGAAACTCCACACATAGAGCTGAAGCCGAAGCAGTCATGGAGCTCTGCCTTCGATGTCGACAGCAAGTCTCCACCCAAGTGTACGCACGATGTGGTCTACACTCCGATGAGAGTTATCAAGAAGAGAGTTCTTGGAACAATAAGTAAGACACCTCAGATGATACCAGTCTTCAGCATCGACTACAAGAAGACCTTCGACCCGCCCGAGGTCAATAGCTTCGACAAGACTCCGGTTGAGGTCACGATTGAAGTCACTAACAATGGAACCGCGAAACTCAATGACATAGAGATCGAGGACAGCCTTCCCGATGACGTGATGCCACCAAAGAAGGAACATATCACTGTCTGGATAAGAGGGAAGGAGTACAAGGGCGGATACACAGTGACAGTCACTCCTGACGATCAAGACCCTGAGAAGCCACACAAGCTCAGGTTCAAGATTGTCGGCATGAAGGATACAGTCGGTGAATTGCAGCCCGGTGAGTCCGTGAAGGTCAACTATGCAGTAATGGCCTGGAGGAGTCGACCAGAGAAGGAGTATCCAAGCCCCATCCATTGTTGGGCAAACACGTATCCAGTGGGTATCCCCGCAGAAGCAGCCAGCGCGCCTGACGGACACAAGTTAGGCGTAGTATACAGGAAGCGGCGCATTGGCGCAAAGAAGGCAATCAACAAGGGTGCAAAGACAGGGGAGTACGTCGTCGTATTGGTCGTTGAGAACAAGGGCGAAGTCACAGTGGAGAATGTGAAGGTGGTAGACTGGGCCCCTTCAAGCTTCAAGTACATATCCACGGATCCACGCGAGGAGGAACCCAAGGTTGTCCTTGGCAAGGACGGTACCCAGATGATCTGGACTTGGGCACGGATGAACCCCGGGGACAAGAAGTCATTACGTATCACGGTCAGGGGAGAGGGCGAATACGAGCGACGTGAGCCCGAAGTGACCTCTGACTAGCCGTCCGTTTCATCTCATTTGGGTGAGAGGGGCACTTGGTCCCTCCACCCGATTCACTCTGACTCTTCTTTTTCTAGTTCACTGAGCTCTCTTCTTGTTGCCTCAAGCTCTGCATCGATGTCTTCAAGCGGTACGTAGTCTGTATCGTCATCAAGTGTGTGTGTGTCAAGCGTATAGAGGACTTTGAAACCTGCCAGAGTCTTATGCAGGGCATTTGAGATCTCTATGATTGCACTCCCGAGCTCGGACTCTGTCATATCACCGGGAGACTCGTGCTTGTAGATGAAGTCATATGCGCCCCTCACTGGGATGAAGCCCAGCCCAACCAGTTTCCCAATCACTAATGCAGGACTCGCTCCCTCACTGTTGAACCATACTGAAACTCGCGTGACGTACTTTGCCATGTCCAAGACCTCATTGAGCAGGAATACGTGGACTGCCTTTGATTTTTCCTATAACCTTTGCTCAGGATTGGACTTGAGGTCATCATGGACCAGAAGAGAAGAGTCCTCATGTTCCAGTATGTGTCGCCACAGCGGCAAACACTCACAGTCAACTCCTCCCAGATCCGCGACTTCCTGTGTCAGCGAAAACGAGCGGACTGATGCAGTCAGCACACCATCGCACTTGCCGCAGTTGTGAGTCCCCCGACCCTTTCCAGCTGCCACGGGGTCACACACCACGTTGACTGATCTTGGCAGTGATTCCCGAGACCGTCTGAGGACTTCCAGAACGGTCCAGAGCCATGGTGGTCTGTACTCGCCCCTAGACCACATCCTCTCAACCAGAGTGTACTTCTGAACATTCACAGGATTGAACGAAACTGTCGTGACGCCCATCGCTGCGGCATCTTGTGCGGTCTTGATAGAATCAAGCAGAGCATCCCTCTCTGTCAAGAAGGGCGGCTTCACCAAGACGTACGCACGTATGCCGATGCCGTGAGCGCGAGCTGTTTCCAGTGCCCTTCTGAAGTCCTCAGTCGAGAAGCCCTTGTTGATGCATATTCGGCGGATGAAGTCACTGCTGCTTTCTAGGCCCACGCCAAGCTCGATCTCACGTTCACCCAACGCATTCCGTAACTGAATCATGTTCTCGTCGGAAACGAATTCGGGCCTCGACTCGACCACAACCTGCCGGATGCGCTGGTCGTTCTTCAGGCGTGCGAGGATAGAAGCACGGGCTGACAGCGGCACCTCCTCCGGGTCCAAGAAACTGCCGCTTGTGTATAGCTTGACCGAAAGAGGACCCTGTGTGCCATCCAGCTTGGATATAGCGCGGGCGAACTGCTGCTCCAGCTGCTCCGAAGAAGGCTGCTCCCGACTACCATCGAGCAGATAGCTGCACATGGTACATCCACCTGAAGGCCCCCGGGCATGCGCACAACCCTGAGTGGCGAGTACGACTGACAATGCATTCCCGACATCAGAGGAGATGCGCGCTCGAGACGTCCAAGCCGCAGAGGGGGTTTCCTGCGCATGTGTCGGACGCCTTGCCAAGGAGTCCTTCCTAGCTCCCACTGACTCCTGAATGATAATCCGATGCAAGTTCTCCAATAGATTACTCCTGCCCAGACTTCATCCCACCTTGTGCCTCACCGACACGGCGCGGCCCCTCTCAAACTCGCACATCTCACGCCCAGACATCTCACTTCGACCCACTCCAAGAACAGCATTATCAGCGCCAATGATCACTACCTCGTCGCCCGGCCTTATCCCGGGGTCGGCCTCTCTGACTGCGACTGCAAATACGGAACCACCTTCTATGTGGTCACCGTCAAAACGGACCCAGTACCGCTTCAGGGGGGCAATGCGGCGCGCTCCCTCAATAGTGAGTGACAACGAACCTGTCGCTCCAACGAACGCACAGGTCTGCGCGCCATCAACACGACAGAGGATTGTCCCGTAGGGCTTCCCACGAAGTGCAGAGGTCTCTGGCACCAGTGCCTCGCCTGCTCCGGATCCAAACTGATAGTCGGCCGTGGCGCGAAGTATTTCTCCCAACTCATCACGAGGCCCAGCCGGAAGTGACAGTACGTCTCTCAGATCTCTCAGGGCTTCTCTC